>SCPP01001429.1_pt1 | contig 34478 bp, 38 predicted proteins | sample 6106811 | NCBI WGS metagenome assembly SCPP01 (sample SAMN10720449, study PRJNA508395) | human gut metagenome | isolation source: Participant 2 stool, 15 month | host: Homo sapiens | collected 2018
TAAACGACTTTTTAAAAACAAATTAATGTCTTTTTATATAAAGAACAAGAGGAAGTAATAGTAGTCTTTCAAATTCTCTGAGTTTCTTGTAGGCTATTTTCTTTAATGTATGGACTGTTTCTGTAGATATGTTTAGTCTGTCTGCTATTTCTGCGTTTTTTTTCCCTTCCAGAGATAGTTGCATAATGGCTTTCATTTGGTCAGGTAATTTATTTATGGCTTCAGAAACGATACGATAAGTTTCCTCTTCAACGAAAAAAAAAAAAGAAAAAAGGAATCCTTTTCTTTTCGATGACATTTTGAGCGTATTCATATACTACTTTGAATGCTCCAGTTCATTGAGTGCTTTATTGCGTACAGCTGTATATAAAAATGCTTTTACCTGATGCAGATAAAAAAAATCTTCTCTTATTTGCCATAGTTTGGCAAATGAATCTTGTACAATATCTGCTGAAGTTTCTTGGTTTTCTGTATATTGATTGGCAAATAAGCATAGAGTTACATAATATTTATTGAAAATATCATGAAACCCTTGCTCATTGCTTAATACTTATAGTTGTATGAGAAGTTCTCGCCACCTTTGCTTTTAATTTTCTCTAATTTTAGTGCGAATATAGAGAAAATTAATTAAAAACAGCCTCTTATTCTATTAAAATATTATTTTAAGTCTACTACAGTAATACCTGCCCCACCAAATTGTACGTGTTCGTCTTGATAGTGTGCTACTGGAACACTTCCCAAATAGCTGCGAATCAGGGTGCGCAGTATGCCTGTACCTGTTCCGTGAAGGATACGTACACGGTCTATTCCCAATAGTATGGCATCATCGATAAAATAAGTTACTGCCTGTATCGCTTCATCGCCACGCATACCGCGTACATCAATATCTTGTTTGAAATTTAGTTTCTTTTCATATACCCGATCTTGTGTTTCACTGCTGACGAAGGTACTTTTTACCATTGTTTTCTGGGTGGGCTGTATTGGTGTGCTACGTTCCAGCTTATCCAGTTTTACATTGGTTTTTATCATTCCGAACATAACTATTGCATTTTTGCCATTAATTCCTAGTACTTCTCCGACACTGGATTGACCTTTGATCTTTACAGTGCTACCTACAGTGATAGGCTGTTCTTTGGGTATTGACAGTTGGGAAGATTCCGTCTTGGCTTTATCCTTTTTGTTTTTTTTCTCCGCTCTTGTTTTCACGGAGTTTTCCATTTTCCGGATGATTTCATCTTCCTTGTTCTTTTCTCGATATCTTCTATCTGATTTTTAAAATCAGTCAGTTCCTGACGCCGATTGTGTACGTTCTTTGTCGGCTTGTGCTTCCTTGATGATACGGATGGTATTTTCAATTCGGGCATTTGATTCCTGTATCAATCTTTCCGCATCTTCTTTGGCCTTTCGCAAAATCTCTTTACGACTTTTCTCCAGTTCCTGTAGTTCTTCTTCGTATTTGGCGATGGTTTCTTCCATCTGTTTTTCTCGTTTGCGGATGTTCTGACGCTTGGTTTCCCAATAACGTTTGTCACGTACGATATCTTGTAGATATTTATCAGCATTGATATATTCACTCCCTACAATTTCGGATGCGTCGGCTATTACTTCTTCCGGTAAACCTATTTTCCTAGCTATTTCTACTGCAAATGAACTTCCGGATTTCCTATTTGTAATTGGAATAAAGCTTGCATTAAATGCCTGTCATATAACATGGCACCATTAACCACTCCTTCGTGATCTTCGGCAAAATGTTTCAAATTTTGATAATGAGTGGTGATAACGCCGAATGTGCCCTTTTCATTGAAACGTTTCAACACAGCTTCAGCTATGGCTCCTCCAATTTGTGGTTCTGTACCCGCCGAATTCATCAATGAGGATAAGGCTGCGTTCGTTACAGCTTTTCATCATTGTTTTCATGTTAGTAAGGTGTGAGGAGTAGGTACTCAGATCGTCTTCGATACTTTGTTCGTCACCTATGTCTATAAAGATACTGCCGAATAATCCGGCATGGCTACGTTCATGCATCGGAACCGGCATACCACATTGTAACATATATTGTAGTAATCCCACAGTCTTCAGACAAACGGATTTACCTCCGGCATTCGGTCCGGATATAATTAGAATGCGTTGATTTTTAGTTAGTTCTATATCTAGAGGAACAACCTTTTTATTATGCTTGGCCAGCGAGAGTTGCAATAGTGGGTGTATGGCCATGGTCCAGTCCAAAATCTGTTTGTCTTCCAATGATGGTTTGGTGGCGTTCGTCTGAATGGAAAAATGGGCTTTGGCACGGATGAAATCAATTTCTGCCAAAATTCGTATGACTGGAGGATGGCGGGGACCTGTGGGCGGATTATGATAGAGAAATCTGTCAGGATACGGATGATTTCCCGGCGTTCTTCTCCTTCCATCCCGCATTCTATTGTTTGCTTCCACTACTTCGGCCGGTTCTATGAAAACTGTTTTGCCGGTGGATGATTCATCGTGTACAATTCCCTTGATTTTCCGTTTTAATCCCGGTGCGACAGGGATGACGAGTCTTCCGTCACGCATGGTAGGAGTTACATCTTTATCAACATAACCTTCTGCTTGAGCGTTGCGTAGAATTGCATTCAAACTGCGTGATATGCTTCCGGCTGTCGAGGCCAACTCTCTGCGGATGCGTAATAATTCGGAAGAAGCGTTGTCTTTGATTTTTCCGAATTTGTCTAAGATGTTGTTTATACGCGTAATGAGTTGAGGAAACACGATAATATCTCCTGCCAGTTTTTTTAGGGCAGGGTAGGGGGAGTTTTCTTTTTCTTGTTCTTCGTCATTCGAGGTCAGTGTCAGAAAATGGATGATATCACGAATTGTTTCTAAAGAACGGCGTAAATCAAACAGTTCTTGCTCATCCAAATACATACCTTCTACGCGGATACGTTTTAGTGATGGTCGTACATCAAAAAAATATTGGTCGGGAAAACTGTCTTCCTCTTGTATGATGCGCATGAATTCCATCACCTGTTCCAGCCATTCATTAATATCCTTAAAGGATTCTGAGAAGTTCATTTCATCTACTCTTTCTTGACCTAATGTGCTGAGACATTTCTCTTTTAGTAAATGACGGATGGAATCGAAACCTATTTTCTGTTCGAAATTCTGAGGGTATATCATGATTTATTTCTTTCGTTTATTATTCGTATGCAAAAATACGATTTGAAAATTTTATAGCAAAAAAACTGGTAAACTATTTGCTTATTTAAAATAAAGTCGTACCTTTGCAGCGCTTTCAACAGAAAGTACTTTTGAAAAAAGAAGTCTTGGAGAGGTGGCAGAGTGGTCGATTGCGGCGGTCTTGAAAACCGTTGTACTGCGAGGTACCCGGGGTTCGAATCCCTGTCTCTCCGCAATAAATGCTGAAAATCAGTAATTTACAAGAAAAACACCCAATTTTACACCCTAAAAAGTAAAATTGGGTGTTTTGGCTTTATTTAATACTTTGTTCTTTTATTACTTATTTGGCTTTGCACTGTCTTTGGTTGCTTAGCTATTATTTATTGTATAATTTGAAAAGGGGATATTGTGTTGTTGGTGATATTTTTACACTAATATTTATTTGAATCATTTTCTTTCTTTAACTTTTTTAGAGTAGGGAATCTCCCGAATAATTCTGTCTTTTATAATAGTAATACATTCCTTTAGAGCTTGATTTTGTGTTATTATGTTTGTATCTTGGTGCTAAACGCATTATTTTTATATTGGATAGGCATTTAGGTTATGAATTGAATATAACTTTGGGCTTTTAAAGTACATTTCATTTTGTCAATGAAATACTAATTAATGGGTATTTTACTGATAAAGAAATTTGTATGATTTTGCATAAATGCATATCGCAAAGATGCAAAAACGATTTATTTTATTGTTTTGATAGTGGATTTGTTTACAGCTCTTGTATGTTATACTTTTATTTTCATGCTTTGGGCATAATAATGAAATTGAATGGTTATTTGTGATAAAATACCAATTAATTAATTGGTTATTTTATTGTACAGGAAAAATTCTTTAATTTGCAAAAACTAAATAGTATTAATATGAAAAAAATATTCATTCTTCTGTTCGTTTCCTTAGCATTATTTTCCTGTGAAAAAGAAGAAGATAATAAAATTTTTGAATATCAGTTGCTGCCAAGTGAGAATGTATCTAAACCATTTAGTTGTTTGGGGGAGAAACGTACTATTACTTTTACAATTATTCAAAAAACATTGATAGATGATATTTTAGATTCAGAGGTTCCGATTATTCCCAAGGATGTTTCGATAGAATTTGATAAAACTCTTTTTTCTGATATAGAGACAAAAATAAAGGGTGATCAGGTTGTATTAAATATAACCTCAAATATTAATAAGGAAGATAAAATTTTGAATGTTGATCTACAGATTTCTTACTCTACTATTAATGGTATAAAAGTAGAAAAAATTCCCCTAATTATAGATAAAGGGAAGTTGACATTTGTGTATAAAATCCATTCGGAACAGAATCCTTTTGTTCTACCAGTTGAAGGTGGAAAATTTGAATTGCCTTTTATTTGTAAAAAGCAGACATATTTGAATGATCAGTTTATAGAGGAAACTTATTCATCATTAAATGGATTGAGATTTAAAACGATAAGTACTGGTAATGTCTGGTTTCTTACGGTCAGAAAAGACGGGGAAAAAATCGGTTTTTACAAATTCACTTTTGTGGGAGAAGGACCATATAACCAAAAAACAGATCCAGAGTGCTATTTTAACATATATACCCATGATGCAAATTTAATTACAGATAATCCTACGGAAATATTCAGACAGGATTTCATACAACCCCAGACCCCGGGTGAGGATTATTATAAACCTTCTCGGTCCTCTTATAAACATGGTACTTTTGATTTTTAACATATTCGGTATTAACTTAATTATATTAATAATGAAACAGTATGTGTATTTATTGATTTTGCCAATTATGTTTTTAATTTCATGTTCCGATGATACTAACCCCACTGCTTGTTGATTTATTTCAAAAATATGCTGAATTCAAGAATGCCCATAAAAATTCAATAACATGAAAATATCCCTTTTATTTTTAATAGTTTTATTCTGTGGCTCTTGTGCCGGATATAGGGTTAGTCGTTTCACCACTGATCCTGTGAAAATTGGCTCTCCAAAAGAATTGGTTTTAAAGAAATATGGTCCTCCTTTTAAAATTAATTCATATAATAATGGAAACAAAACATTAGAAGTTCTTTATTATAAAGAACCTATGGTTGTAGCTCGATACGAATATATCTTAACAACAAGTCTTACATTCGATGATTCTATTTTAGTTAAAATAGAACAAGAGGAAGAACCTACACCAGATAATATTAGAATTATAAAAGAATAATAATTGTGTTTTTTAGTACATGTTTAATCAAAAAGAAAAGCCTTATGAAGATTTTACAGTATGTTTTTTCTTTTTTCTTGCTGTTGATTGTTGTTGGTTGCAGTAATGATCCAGAAGAAGTAATAAATGATTTCAAAAAGGAATTGGATGAAGTTAACGAAATCTCTCAAATAAAAAGTGCCTTTGAAAGTAAGGGGTTTAAATCAGTAGAAGAAGCTGCTGCTTATGCAAATAGTTTGATACAGGATATTAAACCTATCTCCAGAGCTATCAATGAAGACGATTATGTTGAGAGGATATCCCCTGAAGTAATGGAAGTAATAGAGAGTATGAAAAACATAAAAGTTGATACAGAGGCTTCCCCTGAAACTCTAAGGCTTCAGCTCAAAGAAATTGTGCAAAATAGTACTCTATCTCCAAACTCCCAAGAATACAATATTCTAATGAATTCTGTAGATATAGCTGTTGAAGCTATTTATTATGCTATGGAGTTAGAAGCTCCTAAAGCTACAACGAGAGGATTTTTGGGGACGGCATGGAAAGTAGTGAAATGTGTTGCAGGAACTGCAGGATCCGCGGGATTAGGTGCGGTTGGTGGTGCAGGAGTTGGTACTGTCACACTACCTGTTATCGGTACAGTATCGGGAACCGCTTTAGGTGGGTGGAGCGGCGCCTTAGTAGGAGTTGCTACTTTTTGCTAAAACATGAAAAAAAGCACTCTGATAATGATCTTTTGTCTATCAACATTCATTATAATCCCACTGCTTGTTGATTTATTCGAACAGGAATATTATACAAAATGCTTCGTAATAGTTTTTCTGTTTATACTATCTGTTAAAGGATTATGTAAGAAAATCGTGCAAAAATCCTGATTGTTCATTTAAATAAATATCGCAGAAATGTAAATTGACAGTGGATTTATTTACAGCCCTTGTGTGTGATGCTTTTATTTTCATGCTTTGGGCATAATGATGAAAATCAATATGTATAGAAAGGTGACTACATTAATTAGTTTTGCAGCATTTGTTTTGTTTTGGATCATCATGTGTCCTCTTGGGATGTATGGTCAAGAATCGAAGTGGGTTGATATGAATCCTGTGAGAAAACGGTATTTGCGTTTTCACAAAGATTTTGCAGTTGATTCGGTTAAATATCCTATTTGGGAATATCAAAATTCTGTTATTTTTGCAAATTCCGGTGTTACTCTTCAATTCAAGAAGGGTGGGCCGTTTTTTTACACAGACCAAAGTCCTTTACATAAAGGGGAATATAATGTGTCGGGGGTAATAGCCCCATTGTGGAATGGTCACGTTTACGGCATGGGACGCCAAATGAATTTAATTGGTATTGGTGTTTTTAACTATGCTGCTATTGGATATAACAAATCATTGTCAGATAATTTATTTGCTGATGTTGCATTGCATGCAATGAAGTTGAGTACTCCTCGCCATGTGGATGAAACATTTGGTATATCGGGTAAACTTTCTTATTCCTTTAATTCCCGAATGAGTTTGCATGTATTTGGCGGTTTTTTATTTACTCCTGTTACTTCATTCAGCCGTAATGACTACGGAGGCAGTGTTGCTTTCGATATAACGGATTCTTTTGGAACGGAATTAGGTATAAGGGGTTATCGTGAATATCCTTTTGAACGTGGGGGAGTTACTCCTATCTTAATGCCTTACTATAAATTTAAAAAGCATAAAGTGGAAATGGATTTTGGTGGATTTTTACAAGAAATAATATATGGATTGTTATGTAAAAAGTATCATTTATGAAGAAAATAGTATTTGTATTGTTCGGATGTTTGATCATCTTTCAAAGTTGTAGTAATGTGTTTTATAACCATGCTAATAAAACGGAAAAGGTTACTGTTAAGGTAAAGCCTTTTAAATAAAATAATTGTTTAATACAAAATCATACACTATGAAAATTGAAAAGATTTTTGGTTGTATTTTGAGTGCATGCATGATTGTAAGCTTGTTATCTTGCAATAGCGAAAATGAATTTATCGGTTCTGCACAAGAAACCATACCGGATGTTGAGGTTTCGACAATGGATATGTGGGTAAAAGAAACGAGAAGTGTTAGTGAGTACTTGAATATGCCAGTTCTTCATTTTAAAGATGAACAGGTGTATAGCGAGACGCTCCGGCAGCTTAAAAACATGACAGAAAATGAAAGATTTACTTATTTTCAGCAGTTGGGCTTTGAAGGGGCGTATATTTTATGGGAGCAGGCAGATAGGGAGCTCGATAAAATATTTGATATGGAAAGTGATGATTCTCACTTAATACAAGAGATGATAAATACGTACAAGGATAAATATTCAGATATTTTTTCTTTTAATACAGTTGACTTATTCGACGTTACCCCTTATTTTACATTCACTGATAATGATTTGTCCTTACTCGGTAATATAAAAGGTTACGTTGTAATCGGTAATAGTCTAAGAGGGCCTAAATATGATTATCCTACTTATGATTTGGATGAAGTTGTTTCAGCTACACGGGCAGCAGAGCCAACTCCGATTGAGCCAGGTTTTAAGGGATTTAAAGATGCTTCATTAACAATCAAGAATGGAAAATATAAAAGCACAATGACTATTGGGCGTATCGTTAATGGTAATTCTTTTGCTGTGGAATTTAAAACTAAAAAGAAACAACTTTTTTGGAAAAAGAGTGTTAAGGCCGGTTATTCGGCTATGTTAACAATGAAAAGCTCAAAGTTTAATTATAAGAATACAGTCTTTTGTCCTTATGGAAAAGAGGTTTCGATTTTAAACCTACCCATAGAACGAGTTGGAAATGTCTTTGATGCAGTTGTGGAAAACTTTAAATCTTCAAGGGGAGATGCAAAAGGAAACCAATCATTTCATAACATACGTGTAATATAGTCAACAGTAAAGATAGCAATATAATGAGCGTATATAAATCAAAGTTTCAGCCGGTAATGGAGCGCTGGTCTCTGGTGTTAAAGATTGTCTTATTAACTACTGGACTTATGTTTCTATTAAGAACTTTTATGCTACAATCTTTGCAGGATCAAATCGCAAGCCTGTTATTGGGTACCATTCTTGTATCTATATACATATACATGCTGATAGTGATTCCTTCATTTATTTGTTTGGAAAAGGATCAACTCGTTATAAAAAGAGTGTTTGGTAAGAAATGTATTCCGTATTCTTGTATTAAGAACGTTTTTGTTTATGACGGTGTTCAAAATGATGTCCGTTATTTCGGAAGTAATGGCTTTTTGGGGTATATAGGTGTAATGGGCAGTACCCATTATGGGAAATATTATTCCTATGTAAAGAATCCCAATCAACAAATTTTTATATTAACAGAAAAAAAGAATTATCTCTTAAGCTGTGAGAACAGAGATATGTTTATAAAAGATTTGTTGATTCACTTATAATATGCTGGATATTAATATAACCTGTTGGAAAATATAGTTATAGTATTACTTGACGGGAAGAATATGTTTTTTATTCTTCCCGTTAGTTTTTTAGAGCATTAATAATTAACCCCCGTATCTCTGTAATAAATATTGAAAATCAGTGAATTACAAGAGTATGCCCAATTTTATACCCTAAAAAGTAAAATTGGGTGTTTTTGCTTTGTTTAACACTTTGTTCTTTTATTATTTGTTTGGCTTTGCACTGTCTTTGGTTGCTTAACTATTATTTGTTGTATAATTTGCAAAGGGGTATTGTGTCGTTGATGACATTGTTATACTAATATTTATTTAAATCGTTTCCTTTTTTTAACTCTTTTGGAGTAGGGAATCCTCCTAATAATTCTGTCTTTCATAATAGTAATAAAGTTCCTTTAAAGGTTGATGTTGTGTTATTCTGTTTGTATCTTGGCGCTAAACGCATTATTTATATTGGATAAGTATTTAGGCTATGAATTGAATATAACTTTTAGCTTTTAAAGTATACTTTGCTTTCTCAATGAAATACTAATTAATGGGTATTTCACAGATAAGGAGGCTTACATATTTTATATAAATACATATCGCAGAGATGCAAAAACGATTTATTTTACTGTGTTAATAGTAGATTTGTTTACGGCCCTTGTGTGTTATACTTTTATTTTCATGCTTTGGGCATAATGATGAAAATCAATATGTATAGAAAGGTGACTACATTAATTAATTTTGCAGCATTTGTTTTATTTTGGATCATTATGTTGCTGTTTTGCTTTCCTCTTGATGCGTATGGTCAAGAGTCGAGGTGGGGTAATATGAATCCTGTGAGAGAAGGGTATTTGCGTTCTAATAAAGATTTTGCAGTTGATTCGGTAAAATATCCTATTGGAAAATATCGAAATTCTGTTATTTCTACAAATTCCGGTGTTACTTTTCGGTTCAAGAAGGGTGGCCCATTCTTTTATACAGACCAAAGTCCTTTACATAAAGGGGAATATAATGTGTCGGGGGTAATAGGACCATTGTGGAATGGTCACGTTTACGGCATGGGACGCCAAATGAATTTAATTGGTATTGGTGTTTTTAACTATGCTGCTATTGGATATAACAAATCATTGTCAGATAATTTATTTGCTGATGTTGCATTGCATGCAATGAAGTTAAGTACCCCTCGCCATGTGGATGAAACATTTGGTATATCGGGTAAACTTTCTTACTCCTTTAATTCCCGAATGAGTTTGCATGTATTTGGCGGTTTTTTATTTACTCCTGTTACTTCATTCAGCCGTAATGACTACGGAGGCAGTGTTGCTTTCGATATAACGGATTCTTTTGGAACGGAATTAGGTATAAGGGGTTATCGTGAATATCCTTTTGAACGTGGGGGAGTTACTCCTATCTTAATGCCTTACTATAAATTTAAAAAGCATAAAGTGGAAATGGATTTTGGTGGATTTTTACAAGAAATAATATATGGATTGTTTAAATAAAAAGTATCATTTATGAAGAAAATAGTATTTGTATTGTTCGGATGTGTGATCATCTTTCAGAGTTGTAGTAATGTGTTTTATAACCATGCTAATAAAACAGAAAAGGTTACTGTTAAGGTAAAGCCTTTTAAATAAAATAATTGTTCAGTAAAAGTGCGGATCGTTTTCAACATACCCATTGGAAAGAATGCTATGCCCAGTACAAGGCTAAGGCTTTAAATATTCATACAACCAAATATTTGCCATAATGAATACAACAAAATACCTATTGTTATATATAACAATAATTTTAATGTTTTCTTGCTCTAATGAAGAGAGAAACAGATTGCCAAGTATTACCCCGAGTCACATAGACCTGTCACTGGAACACCCTGAAGCCTATTTTCAGATAGCATGCGGTGATTACAATATGTATGGATTTATAATTGTGGGACAGGAAGAATATAGGATTACAAAAGAAATAATGTCAAAGGAAGTAACTGTTGTTGAGCTTTCTGACGGAAGTAAGGCCACTTTCCATTGTAGGAATCGCATACTTGTAAAGATAGACTTTGGTTTTATGACCATAAGCAAAATACAAAGAGGCAAATATAAAGTTCAATTGAATAAGAATATTGATATGCGACAACCAATTGCCATTTCCTTTGGATTCAGTGTTCCTGATGGAATATCTACTGTCGTTGTAACCTTGAAACAATAAATACATGAATGGTTATTTGTGATAAAATACCAATTAATTGGTATTTTATTGTACAGGGAAAATTCTTTAATTTGTAAAAAAAACTAAACAGTGTTAATATGAAGAAAATATTCATTCCTTTGTTCGTTGCCTTAGCATTATTTTCCTGTGAAAAAGAAGAAAATAATAAAATTTTTAAATATCAGTTGCTGCCAAGTGAGAACGTATCTAAACCATTTAGTTGTTTGGGGGAGAAACGTACTATTACTTTTACAATTATTCAAAAAACATTGATAGATGATATTTTAGATTCAGAGGTTCCGATTATTCCCAAGGATGTTTCGATAGAATTTGATAAAACTCTTTTTTCTGATATAGAGACAAAAATAAAGGGTGATCAAGTTGTATTAAATATAACCTCAAATATTAATAAGGAAGATAAAATTTTGAATGTTGATCTACAGATTTCTTACTCTACTATTAATGGTATAAAAGTAGAAAAAATTCCCCTAATTATAGATAAAGGGAAGTTGACATTTGTGTATAAAATCCATTCGGAACAGAATCCTTTTTTCCTACCAGCTGAAGGAGGTAAATTTGAATTACCTTTTACTTGTAAAAAACAAGTCTATTTGAATGAATGTTTTATAGAGGAGGGATATTCATCATTGAAAGGGTTGCGGTTTAAAAAAGTAAATACTGGAAATGTAAATTATATTGATGTAAAAAAGGATGGAGACGCAGTAGGGTTTTATAAATTTACCTTTGAGGGGGAAGGTCCATATAATCAAAAAGCAAAACCTGAATGCTATTTTAATATATATCCCAATGATGCAGATTTAATAACAGGCAATCCCCAGGAAATTTTTAAGCAAGAATTTGTACAACCTCAAACTCTTGGTGAGGATTATTATAGACCTTCTCGTAGCGCATTTAGAAGTGGTACATTTGATTTTTAACATACCTATTGTAAATTTAAATTATAAGTATTATGAAAAAGTGTTTATATCTATCTGTTTTTTTTATTGCTTTTTTTTCTTCGTGTTCCGATAACGAATTGGAAGAAATGTCTAATTCAGTTCCCGTTTCAAAATATCCCCAAAAAGTTATAGATATTTCAATGGAGAGCCCTGAAAGTTTTTCACATTTTAGTAATATTTCTATTACTCGTTCTTCTGAATTATTAAAGGACAGTGTGTGGAGTGATGGAAAAGGGCATACGTTAATTTATGAAACAAATGAACATGTTCCGACTCAAGAGTTAATGAGATATATTTATTTAGGTTCAATTCTTCAGGGAGGTTCTATTGAAAAACAACGTTTTGTTCCTGTTTTAAAACCTGTTGATCCAATAACAATATCCTATTCTTTTCCTGCCCGTTGGGTGACAGACATAATCATGAAACCAAGTCTGTCAGCACAAAGGCAATCTTTACAGAACATAATGAATAAAGAAGGAATGGAAGGTAAACAATTAGGCTCTTTTAGCTATAATATGCGACAATTTACTTATTTTGAAGAGCTTAAATTAGCTTTTGGGGCAAATGTGAATATTGCACGTATTCTTGATATTGATATTAGTGTTGATAAAGGAAAAATCAGAAGAAAAACTGGATTGTTTGCGAAAATAATACAACGGAATTATACAGTTGACATGGATCTTCCTATTGATGGAAATCTGCTTTTAAATCATGATGAAATAAATAATATAGGTAGATACGATCCGGTATATATTAGTTCTATTACTTATGGAAGGATGGCTCTAATTTCTATGGAATCTTTTGAAAGTTATGATAAGTTAAGAGTTGCGTTACAAGTGGCTTTACAGGCAAAAGTCATAAATGGGGAATTAGACTTTAGTCTTGAGCAAAAAAAAATTCTCAAAGAAGCGGAAATAAATGTTGTAGTGTATAACGGAGAAGGTGAAGGCACTGTTAAAACTATTAAAGGTTGGGATGAGTTTCAGAAATTCATAATCCAAGGAGGACGATTTTCTAAAGATTTGCCGGGGGATGCCATATTCTATACTGCCAGTTATCTGTCTGATAATTCTCCTTATTATTCAAAATTCAAAATTCATTTAAAAAATCAACAATAATCTGGAGCTATGAGAATTTTAAGATATACTCTGTTTTTATTTGCTATAGGATTAATTTCATGTGAACAAGAATTTGACAAAAAAGAACAGCAATCTGATTGCTGTTCTTTTCAAAATCTACCTAAGTATCCCGAACAAGTGGTGAATATAAATGTGCATAACTATATTCCTGATATGGGAGATAAGGTTTTATCTTCTCCTTCGCATATCCATACAAGAGCTTCAGAAATCATTTCTGAGACATTATGGGATAATGGGTTTGGTAAAACAATTCATGCACAGGCAGATGAGTCGATAGTTTTGGATAATCTGAATCGATATATTTATCCTGGTTCTATCTTGGATGGGGCAAGCGTTGCCAATCAGGATTATAAAACAATCAGTGTCCACTATAAGCCTATAAATGTCTCTGTGTCCTTTCCTGCCCAAAAAGTTACAGGTGTACTTGAAAAGCCCTCTTTGTCTTCATGTAGGCAGTTAGTAATGGATTTGATGCATCAGAAAGGTATAGGGCAACAATCAGCTTCCGTACACTTTGATATACACCGTTTTACATCTTATGATGAGCTGAAAATGACTTTTGGATCAAATGCCAATACGAGCTTTTTATTTTGGGGGTCGTCATCTTCCCAACAAGAACATAAGGAACGAATTAGTAAAAGTAGTGGCTTATATATAAGGTTTATTCAGAAATATTTTACGATTGATATGGATATTCCTGAGAAGAGTTTTATTGAAGGTAGTATCAATGCCCAATACTCTCCTGTCTATGTGAGCTCCATAGCTTATGGAAGGGTCGGCATATTAACTCTTGAAACCGATGAAATATACGAGAATGCGGAGTCCATTGTAAAGAAGGCCGTTAATGGCTTTTTATATAACAAAAAAGAATTTCTGACAGTTGAAGAAAAGGGCTTTTTTGATGAGGCCGGAATGAAAGTATATGTAGGGGGAGGAAATGGTGACAGTGGTGTAAAGACCCTTACCGGATTTGACGATTTTATCAAATTTATAAGTGAAGGAGGGCATTTTTCTGCAGAGACACCTGGTAAACCTATATTTTGTAGCTTTGCGTATTTGTCGGATCATTCACCTTATAAAGTTAAATTTAAAATTGATATTGATAGCGATCCTGTATATGCAAGAATTGAATATCGGAATCTAAAAAATGACTCCTATGTGGGTAGATCTTTACAAAGAGAAAAGATAATTGGCGATGTACATCTTGCCTTTTATGCTGATAGAACGGCTAAGATTCCGACAGTTGCTCCAAGATACATTTCTTTTAATATTGTAGAACATAGCAGACATTATTTGAAGGCTCGAATACCAAGAACAGAAAAGGATGATACAACAGTAGAAGAATTTGTCAAGAGTAATAATAGCCGTGGGACTGAATTACAATTAAAACATGATTTGTTGCTCACAGAATTTGTTTGGACGCATAATAACCCAAGAAGAACTCGATATGAACAAAACACTTTCAGGTATAGTCTTAGTGAAGGTGGTTTTTACAAAATTCTCCCTGCTATAAATGAGCCAAAGAAGTGGCGATAATTTGAAGTTGGCGCTCCTTGTCGGACAAATAAATAAGAGATATGGTATTAAAAGATAAATTGGTTATGAAAAAAGTATGTATGTTACTTCTTTTGTTATTTATATGCAATATTGGGTTGGTATTAGCACAAGGAAGGAGATTCGGATTTGAATTAGGAGCCAATTATCCAATTGGGCTACAAAAGAATGGATATAAAGAAAATCATGTTGGGTTTTATTTAAATGGAATATATAGGTTTCCCACCAATCCGTTAAGTGTAAATCTAAAATTAGGTTATGAAAGTTACACAATTGTGCTTAATAATACTTCTAATTCTCTTTTTAATGGACGATCTTTATCTCTTATGCCGACAGCTAATTATCATTTCTTACGGAATGAATCTGTTGATTCCTATGTTGGTTTGGGAACTGGTGTTTCAATTGATAATATAGATGTGGGAGTTTTCAATGAAGGTTATAAGTTGCACTTTGCAGTGGCTCCACAAGTTGGTATTAGATTTATAAACCATATAAATGTATATTTACAGTATTATGTGACACATAAAGATTTTTCCAGGTTGGTATTGGGAGTTGGTTATGTTTTCTGATATTGTCCGAGTGAAGAATAGATTTCTTTATATTTGTTAGATTTAGGGTGTCAATTTGCGTTTAACAGGTGCCAGTAAAGAGTATATTCTTTTACTGGCACTAATAATTTATAGCCTCTCGTTATTAAGTGATTATATTTTCAATCCTTTTCGTTGCTTGTTTTCAACAGGTGTGTTTAGCCCTAACTTTTCTTTAATTTCCTGAAACTTCTTCCTGAACCAATCGAGTATGGGTATTCCGTCAATGCACAACCTGAATTTTCCTTTCTCCTGGGGGTTCCTCTCCACTGTTGCCGTTGAGTGCTCCGTCCTGAACTTCTCCTTGTACTCTTTTGAATAGAGCCTTCCCTTGAACTCCACGGGTTGCAGGCTGACAATTCGTCTTGTCAGTTCTTCGGTGAAGCCCACTTCCCGGCATTGTTCTGCTATGGGCATCAGTTCCTTTACGATAGGGAAGTAGGTGTCTATCAGTTCCAGCCGATTGTCGTATTCTGCGATTTTCTGCCGGTAGCTCCGGTCAACTCTGTTTATCTCGCTGCTGTGACGGTTTTCCATTTTTGTCTGCTCCCTCTGTTCGGCTTGCACCTGCTTTTGCAGATTCACAATGTTCCGTTTCAAATTTTCATTCTCCGCTTCCAGCCTCTTAACCTTGCTGCCTCCGAAAAGTGAGCTCACCCCGTCCGCTATGGCTGTGGTGGCGTTCACCGCCGCCCCCTTCATTTTCTGCACGTTGATTTCCCCCTTTACCTGTAGATACTAATTGAAAAGTGCGCTGTATTCTAATTGAAAAGAGCTCCATCCATAACTTGTTACAAAATTACTATAAGTTTAAAATATTCATTTATCTTGTCTCATTTTTTGTGTTTCCTTAAGCCTATAAGACAGTCCGGTCATATTAACCAGATAAGCTTTATGTGTAAGCCTGTCAACCATTGCCGCCACAAGCACCTTGTCCTTTATGATTTCATTCCATCTGTTAAAAGCCAAATTAGTAGTAATGATTGTAGCCTTTTTTCCGGCTCTTAACGACAGGTGGTTAAAAAGCAGTTCTCCTCCTTCCTTGTCACAACTGACATATCCGAACTCATCACAGATGACCAGATCGTATTTTTCAAACCTTAATTGTAGCGTCCTCAGTGTCTTTGCTGATTTAGCCTCCCTTATCTGGGTAAGCAGGACCGGCACTGAAGTAAACAATACGGTAAAGTCCTGTTGGCAGGCCTTTATTCCTAAAGCCGTAGCAATATGCGTCTTTCCCGTTCCCGGATTTCCATACAGGACCAGGTTTCTTCCCTGTCTGATGAAGTCCAGTGTCTCCAATTCAGGTAATATTACCTGTGCCTCTTTGGGCATGTCTTCCATAACAAGCTCATGCAGATACTTCATTTGTGGAAATCCCGCAGATCTTATCCTTGATCTTCTTCTACACTCCCTTCTCCTGGCGCTTTCCTTTCCAAGCAATTCCGTCAAGAACTGCAGATGGTTCCAGTTTTCTTCAGCTGCCAATGAAAGGGTGCATTCCAGTTCCTCTTTAAAGGCCAGAAGCTTCAGTTCTGCAGCATAGTCATAAATGGTTTCTTTTTCTGATTTCATATATTATAAACTTAAATGGTTGGTATTATATCATGCACTTCATTGTATCCTGTCATGAGCGCCGTGATGCCTTCAAGCATATCCACAGCTTCTCTTTCTATATTCTCCTGTTGTGCCGGGAGAACAGGCGGTTCCATGGTTTCTTCTGTCTCTCCCGTACGTTACCATGCAGCATGGCCTTTACCTGGTCCGGAGATATCTTTCTGACACCACGTCCGGTCAGCTCCTTGCATGCCGTGACAATGTCCGTTCCGGAAAATCCATTTTTTCGGGCATAGTCCAAACAAACGTCCTGTTGTCCTCCTTGAAATGGATGTCATACAGCCTTCTCAGTTCTTCCGGTGCTCTTTGCCAAACCACAGAGTGGGGCAATGCCCCCGGTTTACGGGAAAGTGTACGCAAATAGTGCTCCAGCTTGATGCACCAGTCTCCACCGCAATAACTGCGTTGATGAGAGGCCACTTTCTCCTTCCCGTACAGGATGACGATTTTTTCACTATAAACCTTGACATGTACTTTTCTCCTACAAGGGAATCGGGTACGGAATAATGAACATTTTTCATGCTGATAGTTGACCATTTATCCACAATGTATTCATAGACCTCAAAACAGCCCAGATTACCGGGAAAAGGCTTCAGCGATGACAGATCAGCCTCCAGACGTGATGATTTCTCCGCTGTTGAGAAACTGCCCTGCTCGTTGTTGACAAGCATACATGCCCAGTTTAAATGCTCCTGGGCAGAATGTATATCACCAAAATGGTCTGTCAGGCAGAAAGCTTTCCTTCTGACATATTCCACGCTGCGCTCCACATGTCCTTTCTCCCATCCGGCCCGTATATTACAGAAACGATACTCAAAACAATAGAAACCGGACATCTTCATCAGGGCTTCTGTAGGCTTCTTGTCACCACCGACAAAGTTCTTGACGGCTACACGCATATTGTCATAGACCATCATGGCAGGGACACCATGTATATCCCTGAAAAAGTTACGGTGGGATTCCATGAAGGCAAGCGTATTCTGATGCCTGAAAAGATAGGCGTATCTGCCATTACTATGCCCGAAAGTGAATACGGCCAGATAAAACTTGATCTTGACACCGTCAATAAAAAGAAGGACTTCGCCCCAGTCAAATTCAACAATGCATCCAGGCTCATAAAACAACAGAATAAAGGCTTCGCTCTTTTTTCTCTTTGCGTGATTCTATATTTTTTATATAACTGCATACTGTGGCATAACTGATGGTATATCCCTGAGATAACAGAAACTGGTGGATATCCTTTTTCAACATGCGCTGTTTGCGAAGTCCCGTAGCTATCTTAATGGCATTCTTCTTCAGGCAAAATCCTATCTTATCCTTAATCTCTTGTGTGAGCCGGCGAGGACGGCGTCTGGAACTGTCATACCTGGGCTGGATGGTAAGCAAATCACTCAAAGCCTCTTCTGGATTGTCCGTGCGGATGGCTGATTCGTACTTTGAAAGAATATTGTCAACGGTATGACGGCTGACATGAAGTTCACGAGAGATACGCCGTTTGCTATAACCGCATACTCTATACATGTGTATTATTGATTGTCTTTCTACCATAGTCTTCATTTTACCTTTGCATTTGGATTATACAAAGGTCATTATACTTATCCTATGGTGGCGCAATTTTCAACTGGAATATTGGCGCACTTTTCAATTAGTATCTACAGCTCTTGTGATTTCCCTTCGTATTTATCATTTCCGCATGGTCTGTTAGAAATGAAACGAGGATATTCTTCTTGTCCTGTCATATTCTATATTCAAAAGGTTAATGCACAAAGTTAATAAAAAAAATATTATAGATAAAATAATATAGTCGTAACTATGAGGTGTCTGTTCTTGCAGAACCCCAAAAATGATTTAGATTCTAAAAAACAACCGCCATACTTCATGTCCAAAGTGATGGCGGTTATTTTATCCGATTGTTTATAATTGAATTATGCTATCATTCTCTGAAAGTAATTATAAAACCAATGGTACTCGATCAATAATTTCCAATATAAGTCAATCCTTAGATTCTTTCTTTCAGAAATGTCAATATCAATATCATCAATGATGTTAATTCTAATATCATTATCAGTCAAAGCCTTATTTACCTGATTTAAACTAATATTATTTATAACAATCTTTGCCCATATCTTCCTCATGAAAATCAAGGTTGAATGCATTAAATTTAGAGAGCTGATGGTTGACTCGTATTTTTCAAAATAAGTTAATGTACCATCAATTTCATATCGTACAATCTCTGCTGCTCTCGGAATGAAAAATAGTGGAACAATTTTATCATTTCCCCTAAAGTTATTGCAGCATTTATGTAGTATATATTTTTCTCCACCTTCAAAGACCTTTCCTTGACAAGAAGCAACTAAATTTTCATGTGCAATGCAATGGGGATAGGGAGGAGTATGTAGTTTGGGAGATATGGGAATCTCTTTATCTGGGAAATAATATATTTTCCCCCTTTTTAATCGTCCAAACTTACTGTAATATTTTACCTCTTCCTTACGCTTTTTGTCCTCTAAATGATGTGGCATTACATGTTCTAAAGTCACCTCATTAAAAGGAATTTTTCTCATGCAATAACAACAAAATCCTTGTTGTTCTTTGAGCAGTAAATACTTAAACGCTTTAATTCTTTTAAGTTCGTTGTAGTTTAAATTTACATATCTTTGAATATCATTGTTCCACTTATCTTTAATGAAAGCCTTGATAATTCGGTGTCCTTTCCTCTTATATTTGAATTTATTGATAAATTGCATATTCTTTATTAGTATTTGTCCTCTGCCAGTTGAGAGTTTATTTTAGAGATAATATTTATGTATTGTTCCTCCGAAACCATAGATTTAAGTTCTTCTTTCCTTTTTTCTACTAATTCCGGCTTACCTCTTCTTGAAAGCCTTAAGATGGCTTCTATTTCTTCTTTAACCTCATTGTCTGCATAAGGAGTTCCCATAAAATCATAAACAGCAGCAGAATAATCCACGCCATATAAATTAGGCAATGCATTTGGTGTATCTTCGTCTGCCTGCATTCTATAAATCATATTTCCCGTATCTTTGACTTTAAGATTGGAGAGTACCATTGGAGAATGTGTAGATACAATAAATTGAATACTTGGAAATGTTTTTTTCAGACGAGCTAACACTTCTTGTTCCAAAGAAGGATGTAAATGGAGGTCTATTTCATCAATTATGGCAATACCTTTTGGGTCTTCCTCGTTTGTTTTCCGTAAAATATATAATCTATAAGCCAAATCAAAAGCAATGGAGTATAGTCTTTTATATCCAGCAGGTAAATTATCAAAGATAACGTCCCGTTCATTTTTTAATCGCAGATATAATGATAGCGTCTTATCATCTACAACCGGAAAGAAATCTTTTATTTCAAAATCATCCTTTTCTTCTAACGCAGAATTGATAGGTTCAGAAAAAGTGCGCAATTTATTTTTTATATATTCTACTTCCTTAGAATTTAACGGGTCACTATCATTAAGGGAAATTTGTTTTAGCATGGAATTAATGAATCTATTTTGCCAGATAGATGTACATGATACTTCTGAATTCCATTTGTAATAAGCAAAATTCCTGATAATATATCCTTGTTCCTTAATAGCTTTTTTTGCAAAATCGCTGGTTCTTGTATCTATATGTGGAAATGAATCAGAATAGAAAACAAACAGTGGAAGTTGGTCGCTATTATGATATTCTGCCATAAGTGTACGATATGCTTGTTGATACTTGGAAACGAATAACGAAGCACCTGATGTAGAACGCTTATAGTATTCCCAATTCAAAGGTATATCATTAAATTCAGCTTCCATGTTGATTGTTAAATCAACTGCTGGTAAATCCGCATTTTGGGCTCGATAAAAATCTGTAGCTAATGTTGAAATGACTTTTAAATCGGGATTACCTGATATAAGTAAATCATCTCCCATTGTGCTATCATTGGAAAAAAAGACACTTAATCCATAACGAATGGCATTTAGTAGAGAAGTTTTTCCTGCGCCATTTTTACCAATAAAAACAGTAATTCCTGGTGTTAAATCAACCTCATAGTTTTTAAAGCAACGGAAATTTTCAATTGTTATTTTTTTAAGTATCATATTATTTTCTTTTTTTCTGTCTATGGATATAATATTCACAAAGTTAGTGATTTTCTAATATAAAACTTCATAATCTGATTATTGTTTGCAAATTTAGACTCTAAATTCCTTTTCTCCAAAACATTGTAACTACTATATACACAAGTTTACATGTGAATCTTATCCTTTCATCACTATAGTACGGGATATGCACATAACGTCAGGGTATCGGCAGAATTTTCTATATGGAAATTATAACTCTCTAAGCATCTTCTGTGAGTTTACCTTCATCCACCGGCTTATCTTCTTCCATAGGTTCATCCTTATCATCGGACAACATGCCACCCTCTATACGTTCATCTCCGTTACATTCCTTCGTTTTGCCTTTTTCTACATTCTCCCCGTCAAAATACCGACGAATAAACTCGTGCAAATCCTTTTCACGATAGTACGTTTTATGCAAGATCGTGTAATACTTCAGCCCGTTGTCTCTGTACCGTTGTAGTGTTCGTTTGCTGATGTTCAGCAACAGACAAACATCCTGATTATCGTACAGCCGTTCACCATTCAGGTAATTTTGCGGCTTCTTATTCTTCTTGTCCAGTGCGCCTACGACCTTTTCCACTTGTTCGAGCAACCGTTCCATATACGCCTCGAATGTTTCTTTATCCAATGGTATCATAAGCTCGCCTGTTTTAAATTTCCGATGATATAATAACTTTGGTTTGACGGGTCTTTCAGTATGATTTCCTTCTCCCGCATGAACTTGATATAACTTTTCGCTGTACGTTCCTTTACGTCCAGTATCGCTTGAATTTGTTCTGCCAAATCCACATAAGTAATAAAGTCCTGCCGTCCGAAAATATCCCGTGCCACTGCCACGAGTTCATCCTCTTTCCGCTTCTCCTTTTCCTCTTTCGGCTTTTCCCCCAGATACACGTGCATCCTGACATCTTTATCCCATGCAAACTGCATGATAGGCACATCCAACGGACTGCCGTCGCGCACTTTCAGCGCCTTCACCACCGACACCGACGGATCAGTATCTTTCTCTATCGAGAGGATAGCCGCCGCCTTTCGTTGCAACTCACTGCCCAAATGCCCCCGCAATTTCAGCCCCGAAGGAATAAAATGCAGGATAGTAACGATACAAGTATTGTAAATCCCCGCCAGCCGATACAATTCCTCCACCACGGCAATACTTTCCGTTTCATCATTCGCACCCTTTATCAAGTCCGCAATCCCGTCGATCACCACCATGTGAATCCCCCGGAACTGATAATGAAACTTATCCATGCTTTGGATAATCGCCTGCAAGCGTTCTTTCCGGCTCATTCCCGTCAGGCAATACGCTTTCAGGTATTCCGGCATTGTTTCCCGTCCGCAACGCTTTAAAAGGTTTGTAATGTTCTTGTACGTCTGCACCTCCGACTGTTCCGTATCATAGAACAGAATCGCCTTCCGCTTGCTGTTTTCACTGACCGACACCCCCAACGTGTCCATCGCCTTATCCTTGTTCTTTTCGGATTGTCCGATGGCACCGGCTATTAACGCCGTCACATAATTACTTTTACCGGTTCCCTCACCACCGGTAATACAGAGGATATTCCCTTGCGTGCCTAATGGCACATCATTCACCGACACAACCATTTGTGCCACAGGTGGCGGATTATTAAAATCCACCTCACAAGATTTTAGAGCAGACATAGTTTCGCTGTATATTGTATCCAGATAATCCAGAAATAGTTTAATCAAATCCTCCCGGCTATTTCCCAAACGGAAAAAGTCCGAAATATCCTTTTCCACCTTCGTTCCCGCCAATGGCAGCAACAATCGTTTCACCCCGTAGTTCTTCAACGCCAGTTCTTGTTTTGCCGAACTGTCCAGCCCCGCTTTGTCCACATCATAGAGCAGTACAATATGTTTGAACCGGAAAGAGAGCCTATGAATAATTCCCACGGGAATAGTCACCGTTTCCGAATTGAAGCAGATAGCATGGAACCCGTGAACCGTCAGGCTCATCACGTCCTTCTCACTACCCGTAATAAAGAGTAAATCCCCCTTAGCAGGCAACTGCTCCAACCCGAAGCAATAATTCTCCCCAAAATCCCCGGCATATAAAAAGCGCATCTCCGAGTGCGGGCGGTACACCTTCACATATTGCTTTGCAGTATATCCGAACACCGGTTCTTTATCCGTCGCCGCAATGCTGAACGGTTTCCCTTCGTTATTCTCGCTGCTGAACTTCTTCAGTGAAACCACCCGGAATAATCTCAGTACCTCTTGCGTGATGCCGCTTTTTCCCCAGAAGGCAAGTTCCGCAGCTCTTTTGCGCCAACGTATAAGGTCTTGCCTTTTCACTTTGGATGGCGATGTTGCTGCCGTGACAGCAGGACTGATGGGAGTAATAGTCTTCGTTTCAATATAATTTCCCGATGATAATCCCAAATGCAGGTCACGATCGATTATTTTCATTATCTGAATGAAGTCTTTAGAATCTTTACAATCTAGTCCATTCAATTTTCCCACGAATGCGAAACAGTCGCCTGAATAGTCGTCATTACCAAAGTCCTTCATTTTATAAGTATCACTTCTTCGCTCATAATAGATGTTACAGGAAGCGTGCTTATCCTCATAAAGCGGATTAAGGAAATTACGTCCTACACGAAATGGGGTAGGGAGGTAGTGCTTGAATATAGCCATTCCTCTATCTGTCAATCGCAGAATATCATCTTTATTCATAGTTCCCATTGAATAAGAAGTTTCTACGGAACTCATCCAGCGTATGTGGATCACAAACGATTATTTTCTCATTTAGTCCTCTTTCTATTTCTGATAATTTGTATCTGCATCTTCCTCGTAACATGGAATAGCTGATTAGATTTTCTTTTCTTAATCGTTGCAGTGTCTTGGTACTTATACGTAGCAAGTTGGCAACTTCTTGATTATCCAACCATATCTCTTCCTCCTCGTTTGGTTTACTCTCTTTTTTGAATACATAGTCTGCAATCTTTTCTATTTTGCGGATTAGTTCTTTATAGGCAGTCGCCTCCATTGTTATTACGTCCATACACTTATCTTTTAAAGTTTGGCACAAAGTTCATCGAATTAAATCGGGGCATTTGCCAACTTGTTACCAACTTGGCATAACTTTTTTTACATGACGATTGGAAATGAGTGGGATGGAGTCGGGTGCAAGATAAAGTCCGGTGCAAGGTGCAAGCCTATTCATATATATAGGCTCGCACCTTGCATTGGAATATAAAAAATAGATAATTAATAATCAAACATTTGGAAGATGTTCATATTTTCCATACTTTTGAACCCGAAAGCTATGGTAGACGAATAGCGGACAAAAGTGGTCATTAGGACAAAAGTTTAGGTCGTTACAAATTCGTTACAGGAAGCAAAATAATGAAAGCTAATAAGCTGATATATACGGAAATAAAGAGAAGAGGTTCAGAACCCTCCCTCTCCGCTGGAAAGAATTACAAAACAAAGAAAATCCCCTGTAAATTAATACTTTACGGCGGATTTTTGTTTTTGGTGCATAGCAAAAATAAGCATATTTTTTCATTAGAAAGTTCGGGGTATTTATACCCTCATGCCCTCACTGTATGTATAATGGGTTTATTATGAATGACTTATATGATAATGGTAAAAAAAATGCTCTCACTTATACTCTCATGCCCTCACTACGTTTTGAAGTTGATTTTCACATAATATGCTTGCTGTCAGCCATATATTCTTTTTTATAGACAGTTCCTGCCTGGTATAAAGTAGGGCGTTTTCAAGCCTTTTCCTCGTAAGAAATGCGCATGAAAGAGGAAACTTCCACGAAATGATAGCTTACGGATTCGCGGCAGCGGTAAAAAAGAACAAGACATTTTAAAAAAAGCTCTTGTTCTTTTAAAAAAAGGCGGTTATCTTTTTTAAAAAGCTCTTGATCTTTTTTTAAAACGCCCTTGTCTTTGATATGGAATTTTATTCTGGACTGAGGCATTTTACATATACATACGCATAAGCTCGTACGTACGTAGGTATAGCCTTGTATGGATGTATGTGCAAAAGCGTGTTTATACCCGTTCTCTTTGTATTTCTTTAAATGCTTTTCACTTATTCTTATTGAATTTGTGCATTGATTTCGTTTCTGAACTTTATAGGATTGGTGATAAAGTCAAATTTGTTGGTGACCCCGCCTGTAGTAACTACAATAGAACCAAAACCGAGCATACGTCCCATGAGGCTTTGATTAATCCGTATTCCTTCGCATTTGTTTAAAACCAATTCAAGGGCATCCCGGTTTAAAATACCGGATTTTAGAATGACTTTCTTGTTTGTGACAACATATTCAGCTCCCATCTTAAGAAGAATTCTTTTTATCAATTGGAATAATCCTGACAACAATAGAAATATGCTGACATAATAGAATAATCCGGTTTGTGCGGAAGAAAAGAAGGCGCTTAATAATAGTAGTATTACCGGATATGCAAATATATACCAGTGAATATCTGCTTTGTATTTAATTTCTTCACCAGCTTGTAGATTGTTTTGGATATAGCTCATCGTTTTTGTAAATTAATAAATTGCATAATTTTATTATCAAGAGACAAATATACAAATAATCAGAATGGTGTGAAATAAATCTAGATTTATTTTAAGGCTGAAACTTAAAATAAAAACAATTCTTACTTGTTCTTATTCTTGTCAATCTCTCTCTTATTATCAAATGTTTTATTCTTGTACTTGCTGTTTCAAGAATTTGTAATCCTTATAATTTTTTCCTCTCTTTATTCGGAAAGTTAGTTTATGCCATTCATCTTTTGTTAGGGGGATATCCACGTTCATGCAAAATAGCAGGTTTCGTAGCCAATAAGAGGAGAAATCCATATTTTTCCTATACATTCTTTCTTGCCGGAGTTGGAATAATATAAAAGACAGCGTACTCTTCTTATTTGTATGCTGTCTTCATTGCATACTTTTACCTCTATACGTTTACCTTTTCCGATGTTGTAGAATTGGGGAGCAGACATTTTTATTTTGTTTAAAATACTATCTTTATCATTTACACTGACTACGACGAACTTCTCTATATTGTTTGGCGATTGGGAGAAAGTGCTTTTTGTGGCAAACAACAATATTAAAAGTAATGTTATAATTTTTTTCATGTGATTGGACTTGTTGGTTAAAGCAGTAGCAGATTATTAATTAAGAATTTATTCTTCCGATAATAAATACTTCATACTGCAAAGTAAATGTTTTTTGTTTTAAGGGTTATAATTGTTAAAATGCAAAAATAGCCTGCATCCGCTAATCTGTCAAGGGCTGTTTTTCATAAAAAATGTTCAATTCTTTGGTATTTCTTTGGGGTTTTCTTGGTATGAAATTTCTGATAGATTATATGAAAAGTGATTTGGAGGCTATTGAAATTCTTTTAGAGTGGTGCATTAAGCGATGGGATGTTTTAAAAGTCTGGTTGGCATTTTAATGCTTTATCTTTGTAATTTGAACAAAAAGTAATAAATAAAAGAGGTATATGGACATTCTTGTATGGAGTGGTCTTGGAAACTCCGATTATTTGGAAAAATGATGTCGTTTTCCAATATATATTTGTACTTTTGGCTGAAAAGAAAAAAAAGGTATATCCCGTGTTTATATCGGGTGTGTTTATATGTATTTTAAATGGACTACGGTTTTATGACAAACATTATAGATAATATGCTCTCTTTGTGTCCGGTTTCTGAAGATACGATACAAGAACTGAAAAAATGTATGATTTTATGTCGTTTCCCTAAGAAATATCAGTTAATAAAGGAGAATACATTTTGTAAATCAGCTTATTTCATAGAAAAAGGAATGACACGTTCTTTCTGGCTTGTAAATGGAGAAGAAATAACAACCTCCTTTTCATGGGAAGGAGGTATTGTTTTCAGTATGGACGAGTTGTACTATAATAAGCCGAGCGAGGAATTTGTGGAAACGCTTGAAGATGTAGTTGTTTACAAAATATCATTAGCTGATTTAACCAGACTGTTTCAGACTAATATTGAATTGGCTAATTGGGGGAGGATTATTCATCAAAATGAGTACAGGCGTTTGCATCGTTCTCACAAAGAACGGCTGACTTTGCCAGCAAAGGAAAGATATGAGGAGTTTAAACAACAGTTTCCTCAGATATGCCAACGGGTGAAGTTAAGGTATATTGCATCTTATTTGGGTATAACACTTCCCACACTTAGTCGTCTCCGAGCTAAGAAATAATTTATGTATTGCTGATTTTTTGTCATAGGACAAATTTAAAAGCCTTTAAGTTGTGTAACTTTGCAGCATTATTAGTAACAGTTAAAAAGAATCAATTATTAAATCTATTAATTTATTATGGAAAAAATCTCTTCTGCAGCATTTACTGATACAAAGCCTCATTATGATCTTCTTGATGGATTGAGAGGAGTTGCTGCTCTTATGGTAATATGGTATCATGTATTTGAAGGTTTTGCTTTTGCTAGTGCCGGCAATATCGAAACTCTCAACCACGGATATCTTGCTGTGGATTTCTTTTTTATTCTTTCGGGTTTTGTTATCGGTTATGCGTATGATGACCGTTGGGGAAGAATTTCACTATGAAAGACTTTTTCAAACGCCGTTTGATCCGTCTTCATCCGATGGTAATTATGGGTGCTGTTTTGGGAGCTATTACGTTCTGTATTCAGGGTTGTGTGCAATGGGATGGAACGCATGTCGCTATTTCCATGATTATGTTGTCTTTACTTTGTACAATATTCTTTATTCCTGCCATGCCGGGTGTGGGATATGAAGTTCGTGGTAATGGTGAGATGTTTCCGTTGAACGGACCTTGCTGGTCCCTGTTTTTTGAGTATATAGGTAATATTCTTTATGCGTTGTTCATTCGTCGGTTATCTAATAAAGCATTGGCTGTGCTGGTTGTGATGCTGGGTATGGCATTAGCGTCATTCGCTGTTTTCAATGTGTCTGGTTATGGGAATATGGGAGTGGGATGGACACTCGACGGAGTGAATTTTTTAGGTGGAACTTTGCGTATGCTTTTCCCATTTTCATTGGGTATGTTGATGTCGCGTAACTTCGCCTATGAAGGTGAATGGGGCGTTTTGGATATGTACTATTATACTGATTGCGCTGTTCTCGGTTCCTTATCTGGAAGGATTGGAGCCGATTTGCATGAATGGTATTTATGAAGCTTTTGTGTAATTGTGGTTTTTCCTTTTCTTGTGTGGCTGGGGGCGGGTACTACTACGGATAAGCAGTCTACAAAGATATGCAAGTTCTTGGGAGATATATCCTATCCGGTTTATGTAGTACATTATCCGTTGATGTATTTGTTCTACGCATGGTTGATTGAGAATAAACTTTATACATTGGGAGAAACTTGGTATGTAGCTGTGGGTGTTTTGTTTTGAGTGTCATTTTGGCTTGCCTGTGTCTGAAACTGTATGATGAGCCTGTGAGAAAATGGCTGACTAAGAAGTTTCTTGCTCCCAAATAAAAATACTGTATTTCTTGATTGATGTTCATTAAAAGGGCGGATACTATATAAGAAAATATTACAGCTTTGAATAACAGACAATTAGATGAATGGCATCCGATCAGTAAATTCGGATGCCTGCATTGGATTATATCAACTGGGCTTTGGGGTTGATTTCCTTTTCTGGCAATAGTTATATATGCTGATGAGAGCATTCCGAACATAGACCTTTCAGGACATAATTGATACTTTGTACGGTGAATCCGGGAGGTAGTGTCACGATGGGCACGTGGATACTTTTCATACAAAACGTGCGGTGACAGTTCTCACAGTAGAAGTGAGTGTGGAGGTCGTCTACCTCACAATTGCAATCATTGCTGCAAACTGCATATTTTAACGATCCTGTACCGTCATCAATGCCATGAATCAGATGATGGGCTAAAAAAAGGGTTATGGTGCGGTAGATGGTTGATTTGTCTACCGTATCCAATTCGTTTTCCAAATCCAACAGTGAAAATGCTTCTTTGTGCTGCATCATGGTTTTTAGAATAAGCAGACGTATGGCTGTCGGTTTGATTTCCCGCTGTTCCAGTTTTTTTAAATAGATTGTTTCATTCATAGGTCAAATCATTTTATTCTTTCCATTTCTGTATTCTCATTGCATTAAAAATGGCGAGTAAAGCTACGCCTACATCTGCAAATATGGCTTCCCACATAGTGGCCATTCCGCCGGCTCCCAATAGCAATACTAACAATTTCACTCGAATGCCATTGATATATTTTGCCATACGATGCGATGGGTCTGTTTCCCTATTTTTATAGCTTCCGCCACTTTACTGGGTTGGTCTGTTTGTATCACTACATCCGCAGTTTCTATAGCAGCGTCATCCTAGGCCACCCATGGCAATCCCAACATCGCTGAGTGCCAGTACGGGAGTATCATTGATACCGTCTCCTACAAAAGCTACACGATTTTCAGAATTTGCTTTTAATTGTTCTAAATGTGCTACCTTACCTTCGGGTAGCAAATCGCCGAAAGCCTGTGTGACACCTATCTTTTCGGCTAAATTAGAAACAATTGTCTGTTTGTCTCCCGATAATATTTGAATATTATTAATATTTAAGTCTTTCAGTTCGCGGATGGCTTGTACAGCATCTGGTTTTGGTGTATCCGCCAATGAAAGATATCCCAAATATTTGTTTTCCATTGCACATAACACGATTGTTTCTGTCATGTCGCTGATTTCATAGGAAAAGAGATGCCGTATTTTGATAATAACCGTGCATTTCCTACATATACTTCTTTACCGTTTGTTACGGCTTTTATTCCATATCCGGCAAATTCGGTTATTTTCAGTGACGAGTTAAGGGATATATTTTGTTCTTCTGCATATTTGACAATGGCTTTTGCGATAGGATGATTGCTGAAACTCTCTATAGAGGCGATAAGTTGAAGCAGTTCTTTTTGCGAAACACCTTCGGCTGCCGATATTGCCTGGACACTGAATACACCTTGGGTGAGTGTTCCGGTTTTATCGAATACTACGGTGTTTATTTGGGTTATGGCATCTAGATAATTACCCCCTTTGAAAAGAATCCCTTTGTGAGATGCGGCACCAATACCTCCAAAGTATCCTAATGGAATGCTGACCACTAATGCGCAAGGACATGATATGACTAGGAATACTAAAGCCCGATAGAACCAATCATCAAAAACAAAAATGAATTCAGGTTTTATCAGAGAGTATAAATAGGGGAGTATGACAACTAGTATTGCCAGTCCTGTCACTATCGGTGTATAAATTCGTGCAAAACGGCGGATAAATAATTCGGCAGGGGCTTTTCTTTCTGCTGCATCTTGTACTAAAGTGAGGATACGTGCTAACGTACTTTGATCATACGGTTTGTTTACTTTGATCCGTACCACTTTATCTGAAGCGATCATTCCTGCTAAAACTTCTTCTTGTTTATATAGAGTCCGGGGAACACTTTCTCCGGTTAGGGCGGTCGTATTAAATGAAGCGGAATCTTCCAGTAAAAATCCGTCTAGAGGTACTTTTTCTCCAACTTTTACTTCAATGGTTTCTCCTGGCTGTACTTTTTCCGGTACTGTTATTTTATATGTGTTGTTATATATTACAGTGGCTGTTTCGGGACGTACATCCAATAATGCTTTGATGTCGCTGCGTGCTTTGTGTACAGCTTTGTGTTGGAACCATTCACCTATGAGATAGAACAGAATAACGGCAATACCTTCCCAGTATTCTCCTAGATAGAATGCTCCTGATACAGCTATTCCCATTAAAGTGAATTCATTGAAAACTGATTCTAATTTTATTTTTTTCATTGTTTCTTTTTATTTATGACAACAAAGATAGCGGAAAGAAGATGCAACTAAATTGCAAATTATATTGTACCTTTACATCGGGTAATTTTTATATACATGAAAAACGATATTGGGCTTTTTTGATAGGAAGCTGCTGTTTGTCTGTAGGAATGCAGGCAGCTAAGGTGGATACTTTGTCGGTACATAGCGATGCAATGAATAAAGAGGTTCAGGTAATTACCATCTGTCCGGATAAAGCCATGGCAGGTGAAAAATGTCCCGTACTTTATCTGCTTCACGGATATGGGGGCAATGCGGGAACATGGCTCGGGATAAAACCGGAATTACCTCGGATAGCTGATAAGGAAGGAATCATTTTTGTTTGTCCGGACGGGAAGAACAGTTGGTATTGGGACAGCCCTTTGAACAAGGAGTACCGTTATGAAACATTCGTGTCAAAAGAATTGGTGAACTATATTGATAAGAATTTTACTACGAAAGCGGAGAGAGGGGGACGTGCTGTCACCGGGTTAAGTATGGGTGGTCATGGAAGTTTATGGTTATCCATCCGTCATAAAGATGTCTTTGGAGGAGGAGGTAGTATGAGTGGAGGTTTAGATATCCGTCCGTTTCCCAATAATTGGGAGATGAAGAAGCAATTAGGTGAAGAAGCGAGCAACAAGCAGAGATGGGACGAACATACGGTAATTAATCAGTTGGATAAGATAAAGAATGGTGATTTGGCTGTTATAATAGATTGCGGTTGTGATGATTTTTTTCTGGAAGTGAATAAGGCTGTACACGAAAAACTGTTGAAGAAGAAAATAAATCATGACTTTATCATCCGTCCGGGTGGGCATACAGGCAGGTATTGGAATAATGCCATAGACTATCAAATACTATTTTTCAGTAAGTTCTTTAATAAATCGAAATAATAAAATGGATAAGATTGTTTTTATCACAGGAGCTTCCAGCGGTATCGGTGCCGGATGCGCTCGCAAGTTTGCTTCACAGGGAGCAAGTTTGATTTTAAATGCCCGTAACGTAAATAAACTGAGTGCATTGAAAGAAGAATTAGAAAAGCAATATGGTGCGAAAATATATTTGCTTCCTTTTGACGTGCGCGACCGTAAAGCGGCAACGTCTGCTTTGGAATCATTGCCCAAGGAATGGCAATCCATTGATATATTGGTGAATAATGCTGGGTTGGTTATCGGTACGGATAAAGAACAGGAAGGCAGTCTGGATGAGTGGGATATTGTCATAGATACTAATATTAAGGCTTTGCTGGCAATGACACGCCTGATCGTACCGGGAATGGTGGAACGTAAACGAGGACATATTATTAATATTGGTTCTATTGCCGGAGATGCTGCTTATCCGGGAGGTAGTGTGTATTGTGCTACAAAGGCTGCTGTGAAAGCTTTATCGGATGGACTGCGTATAGATTTAGTTGATACTCCATTGAGAGTGACTAATATCAAACCGGGCTGGTGGAAACAAATTTTCAGTTGTTCGTTTCCGGGAGATAAGGAAAAGGCGGATAATGTATATAAAGGCATTCGTCCATTGACGGAGATGATATTGCGGAAACGGTTTATTTTGCAGCTTCCGTACCGGAATATATGCAGATTGCAGAAATGTTGGTTATGCCTACTAATCGGTTACAAAAATAGAAAAAAAGAGGGAACTTTGCACTATAAATTGCCTTCTCGGTAATAATCTTCTATTTAGTTTTAAATTTTAATAAAATATTTTTGTCACTAAATTATAGATTGTACCTTTGTATGCGAAAAATAATGGGGCGTAGATAAGCATGAATAAACTTTTTTTCTCTGTGGTATCTTTATTGGCTTTTACTTCATGTGCCAGTGAGTATAAGATAGAAGGTAGTTCTTCTGTTTCTCGGCTGGATGGGAAAATGCTATTTGTAAAAGTTCTAGTGGAGACCGGATGCTGAGTATTGATTCGGCAGAGGTAATTCATGGAATGTTCAAGATGGAAGGTATAACCGATTCTACTTCAATGGCATCCTTGTATATGGATGATGAGAGCATCATGCCTTTTGTCATTGAAAAAGGGAAAATATCCATCAGTATTGATAATGCCCGTATTGTAGTTACCGGAACTCCGTTGAATGATCGTCTGTATGATTTTGTGGGAAAAAAGACTTCTTTGGATGACAGAGCATACGAGTTGGAGCGTCAGGAGAGCCGTATGATTATGGATGGAAAAGCACCGGATGAAATTCAACGTGAGATAACGAGAGAACGTGAGAAACTGGCTGCTGAAATGAATGCATTGGCTAAGGAGTTTATCAGAAGAATTATGATAATGTATTGGGACCGGGTGTTTTCATTATGTTGTGCAGCAATTTTCCTTATCCTGTCATGACTCCCTTGATTGAGAAATTATAGGAGGCTCCTGACCGATTTAAAAACAACTCCTTGGTAAAGGATTATGTGACAGTAGCCCGTTCGAATATGGAAAAATTAAAAGCTCCCCATTAATGAGGAGCCTTTTTTATCTGTCTTGGTCTGGATTGTCTATTTTCCTTGATATTTTTCAGGTAAGTCTTTCTCTATTTCCCTGTAAGCCTCTTCCATGGTTGCTTTGATGTTTTCCATTCCCTGGCTTTGCGGATAAATGGGCTTATGTACGACTAATGTCATAGGATGCCAGGATACAAAACCGCCGGTACGGGAAGAATATTAAAGGAGCCGATAATAGTGAGTGGTACTACGGGAAGTTGCAAATCATCTGCCAGTTGGAAAGCACCTTTCTTAAAATATCCCATGTGCCCGGTAAAAGTACGTGCACCTTCGGGAAATACCACTAGAAGTTCCAACCTGTAGTACGTGACGGGCATGTTCTATGGTTTCTATTACCTTCTTGGGACCGGATTTATCAACGAATATATGTCCGGCAGCTTCACAGGCTTTGCCGACGAAAGGCATTTTGCGCAGACTTTTTTTCATCATCCATTTAAAGTTTCGTCCCAGAAAACCATAAATCAGGAAGATATCGAAAGACCCTTGATGATTGGCTACAAACACGTAGGATGTTTTTAAGTACTTCCTACTACCTTGACAGGAATAAGTAATACATAGCAGAAAAGCTGTGACCATATTTTTCCCGGATAATATCCCCAAAAATGCGGATTGCCTATCCATGAACCAATAATGGTAACTATTGCTGTAAGTATGGTTAATACCAGCAAAATGGGAAGTGCTATGAATAGTTGGTATAAAATATATAGTACTTTCATTTGTCTGAATTTTAGTTGTACAAAGATAGAAAAACTATTTTATATTTTATGTAACGTGATTACTGTAATTTCCGGCCATGCTCCAAGGGCATAGGGAACATCAGGTAGCCCAAACCAATATTGACAAACAAGGATTGTTTTCCTTCCTAAACCGTTGTGTTCGGGATATACGAATTTAGCAGGAGAAGCCAAACAGGCTGAACTGCATTTCATGGGTGTGGCCTGAAAGCATTAGCTGTACATCACTTTCCGGCAAGACTTCTCTGTGCCAATGAGTGGGGTCATGGCTCATTAATATTTTATACATTCCTTCCGTTCCTTTTAATGCTTTTTGCAGATCTCCATAATGGGAAATGGGGATTTCCGCTGTTCTACACCTGCCAGGGCTATACTGTCTCCATGATGATGTAGAATGACATGATCGTTATTGAGTA
>SCPP01001561.1_pt1 | contig 34444 bp, 37 predicted proteins | sample 6106811 | NCBI WGS metagenome assembly SCPP01 (sample SAMN10720449, study PRJNA508395) | human gut metagenome | isolation source: Participant 2 stool, 15 month | host: Homo sapiens | collected 2018
ACCGATAACACGCGTATCTACCTGCGCACCATTATGCGTCCCATCAAGGACTGGAGCTGGTGGGTGAATATACCTACGACCGCAAAACTGGCAGAAGTCATACTATGCCAAAAGTGGGAATATACTACTGAGTACTGGTTCCAATAATTCAGTTACTTCCAGACTACCTGTTCAAGAGCGAAGACCATGAAGACTATAATGCCCTGAACCTGTATGGTACGTATAACTTCAATCAAGGAAGACCATATGTTCAAGGTAATGGGTTTCAACCAGAACGGGCAGAATTCATGGATTTCCGTACAGACGCACGATATGATTGTTCTCTTCGGTCTTCCGTCATTCACCAGTGCCACAGGAAAATCATTCCTCAGAACTCATACAGCGACTACGCTATCCGGGGCATTCTATCGTATCAATTTATAATTACAAAGACCGCCACCGTCTGAGGCCAACGGTCGTTATGATGGTTCTTCCAAGTTTGGATGACCGCTTTGGTTTCTTCCCCGTCCCTCTGTAGGTTGGAACATGCCCGGAACCTCGGATGGAAAAGGCATTGATTATGTAAGCGACCTGAAACCGTGCATCCCCGGACAGATCGGTAACCAGAATATTGGTAACTACGGCTATTATTCTACCGGTGGGTAACAGCAACTACTGGCTGAAAGACGGTGAATTCATTACTTACATCAGTAATTCCGGTCTGGTATCCAATTCCTTCACATGGGAAACCGTAGAAACCTTGATATCGGTTTTGATGCCCATGTTCAACAGCCGCCTGCAGGTGACTTTCGACTGGTACCAGCGTACTACCCGTGATATGCTGATAGCCGGTATCCAGCTTCCTGCCGTAGTAGGTACTTCTGCTCCGATGCGGAATGCAGCTGACATGCGTACACGCGGTTGAAATTGCCGTAAACTGGCGTGACCAGATTGGCGACTGGAAGTATAACGTAGGCTTCAACCTCTATGATTATAAGTCAAAGATTACCAAATACAGCAACAATGAAGACAAACTCTTGTCTCAGAATTACTACGAAGGAAAGACGTTAGGTGAAATTTGGGGTTATGTAAGCGACGGGTTCTATACCATTGATGATTTTGACGGTCCCGGTACCGGCAGCTGAAAGACGGGTTGCTTCGCTTGACGGATATAATCCGCGTCCGGGTGACGATAAATTTGTGAATCTGAACGATGACGGGGTACTAACGAAATCAATAGTGGCTTGAATACGGTAGATAGTCCCGGAGACCAGAAGGTAATCGGAAACAGCACTCCGCGCTATAACTTCGAGTCAATTTAGGAGTAAGCTATAGGATCTTTGAGCGCCATCCTGCAAGGTACTGCCAAGCGTGATGTATGGATCGGAGGCATGTCACTCTTCCCTTCGGCGGGTGCCTATTATCCGGTGTTCTACAACCAGACCGACTATTGGGAACTGATGGGAAGGCGCGACGGACAGTACACCGAAAACGACCGCGAATATTGCAGCCAAGAACCCCGATGCGTCTCTGTATCGTCTCTACAGCAATATGCAGAACCATGGTTCCAACCAGCGTCCACCAAGTATCTGCAGAACGGTGCCTACATGCGTCTGAAGAACATCACTCCGCCTATACCTTCCCAAGGCACTGATCAGCAAAGTCAGCCTCAGTGCACTGAAGGTATTTGTCAGCGCAGAAAATTTGGCCACCATCAGTTCACTGCCTAAAGGCTACGACCCCGAGAGATTGAGCTGGGGATACCCGTTCTACCGTACTCTCATCTCGGTCTTAATGTTACACTCTAAAACCTACGATTGAACCATGAAAAAGATTGCAAAATATACAGCCATTGCCGCATTGGCCATAGGCTTTGCGGGATGTAATGACAGCTTTCTCGATAAAGCCCAACTACCACCATCAGTGAAGTGACAGCTTTCGAATCCTATAAGTCCACTCAGGCTTTATATGTGGCCATGCTATGCCATCCTTCTACAATACCACCATTGCCACCTCGCCCAATGACCACGGCTATGCGTCGGTATATAATGGTGATCGGAATGCCGGTTATTTCTCCAACCGTACACCGGGAGGATATAATGCCTATGCCTTCCAGACGGTAGCTCCGTCCTCTTCGGGCAACGGCTGGGATTTCGGATGGATCTATCACATCAACATCATGCTGAAGGGACTGGAAACCTCTTCCATGCCTACTGCCGAGAAAGAGCACTGGCAAGCGGTAGGATATTTCTTCCATTCTGGTATATGGAGTTGATCAACCGCTTCGGTGATGTGCCTGGATTGATAAGGTGCTCAACCCCGACACCGATGAGCCTTACGGTCCGCGTACTCCGCGTGATGAAGTGGCCAACAACATCCTGACCCGTTTGAAATGGGCGGAAGAGCACATCGGTAATTTTGAAGAACAAGACGGCAGAAACGCCATCAATCAGGCTTGTGTTCAAATGGCCCTGTCGCGCTTTACCTTGCGTGAAGGTACCTGGCGGAAATATCACGGTCTGAATGATGCAGACAAATACCTCACGGAATGCGTACGGGTATCGAAAGAACTGATAAACAAATATCCGGAACTCTATACCGGTACAGACGGTCAGCCGGCTGCCGGCTATGGCGAACTGTGGACATCGCCCAGTCTGGCCAATGCCGGGCGTGATTCTGTACAGAGAGTACAAGACCGACTTCCTGACCTCCATGTTCAATTTCCGCGAACGGAATGACCAGGCAGTCTATCAGCTGTCACAAGATATGGCTGATATGTATCTGACCAAAAACGGACTTCCCATAACCAATGCACAGAATACACAGTACAAGGGAGCCAGCAAGGACATCTACGACATCTTTACCGACCGAGACCCGCGTATGTATCATACGGTGACTCCTCCTTACTCTGTCATTCAGGGAGGTACCGATAAACCGGCTGAAAACCCTAACTGCGGCTGGGGATATGATACCCGTGACCCTAAATACCGCAAGTTCATCGATATCATGGGGGCAGATGTGACGGTAGCTAACCCAGGCAAGGCCGGGCAGATGAAACGTTTGCCCATCAGCAACTGGAATGCAGGTAATCTGATCAAGAAAATGCCTAACCTTAGGGGGGACAACGGACCTTGCAGTACTGCATCGGGCTATTATCTGTGGAAAACTACAATGGCTGGAATTGAGCAACAACAATTCAGCCATGTGCGATTCTGACAAGCCTATCTTTAAGGTAGAAGAAGCAATTCTGAACTATGCCGAGGCTGCTTGCGAACTCGGGCAGTTTGACCAAGCTGCAGCCGACATCTCTATCAATCGCCTTCGTAAACGTGCCGGTGTAGCCGACATGGAAGTGGCCAAGATTGACGCCTCGTTCGACCCGAACCGTGATAAGGGCAACAACCCTCACTGGTCCGGTGAAATGCCTGACTATGAAGTAGAACCACTTTTGTGGGAAATCCGCCGTGAGCGCATAGTGGAATTGATGGGGGAAGGTTTTGGTTTCTATGATGTACGTCGGTGGGCCAAAGCACCTTATTTCATCAACCGTCAGGAACAAGGCATGTGGTGGAGTATGGACGATCCTCTATACGGCCAACACCAATGGTATCCTGAATACCAAAACAGGCTTGAAAGATGAAACACTCCGGAAGGTTACATCTACGTTCAACCCAGTCCAAAAGTGGAAGGGAAGGGATGGATTGACAAATACTACTTGTATTGTGTACCTACCGAACAACTTTTGCTGAACAAAATCTAACCCAAAACCCGGATGGCCTACGGTTAATGAATAGCTTATACAGAAGTCGGAGCAACTTGACAGATGGAGTATTGTTCCGACTTCTGCTTGTTACCCGACTGATTTCTATCACCGTTGCTCAGCATACCTTGAACCCGCATTTCTGGTGACACTGCCGGGGAAGTGAGATAAATGGAGATTCTATTAAGAATATTGCTTCAGAAGAACTATTGGGCTACCTTACTCATTTCTTTGTGTACTATTCTGCGAAACTCCTCACTTTTTGCAAAAATTCCTATCTGTTCGCCTTTGCACATATCGTAAATTATAAATGTTTTACGATACAACCGACAGTCATCTCCCTTCCGGTCAGAAGATCGGTTCCCAGCCTTCCAGTTCCTGGATAATGGCCTGCCTGGATTTACTACGAACCGGTACAGACGGCGCAGACATTCATGTACAGCCGCCTTCCTCCCCTGAATTCCCGTGCAGGATCTCACGCTTGATTCTCGATACAGTCTCGTTCCGCGCTCGTTCCTTGCCTTCCATTCCCCTGAATATTCTTTCAGGCCCTCATCCTGGACCGGCAGTAAGGAAGTAGCCATACCGCTGGTTGAACTGGAGGCGCACCGGGCGGACCACTGGGAACGGTCAAAGCCGACCACCACATCCCTGCCGTCAAGAACCGGTTTCCCCTGCTCTTGGACAGCGGGAAAGGGACACGGTCTGGGATCTGTCCATGCGACGCATATGCACATGCAGGTCCCGGCTTTCACCGGCTTTTGCCTTGCCGGCTTCCACCTCGGGATCATCGCCTTTATAGTGGCTTTCCGTTTCCACACGCCCATACCATACCAGATCGTCACCGGATCTGATTTTCTCCCGGTAAAATTACGGGCATATTCATCCATGCACTCACGGGTGAGCCGTTTCATTTCAGCCGACTTCTTTCTGTTGCTCCGGGAGAGCTCCGGAATTCGCCGGTCTTTTCCCAGTCACTTTTTCAATGAGGTGCTGCTTCCTCACCGCTGGGATTGATGGTGAGCATATAGAACTTGTCGTCGTTCCTTTTCAGTGTCCTGTGGTTGTTGTCCATATGATACATGACGGTCAGAGGGGTCACATAATCCTCTTCTGTGAGAAAAATTATCATAATAAGTACGCTCCTCCTTCAGCTCCTTGCTGAGATATTCCACCAGCTGCACGCATTTTCCCTTGTTGTCCGACACGCCCGGAGTATTTACAGGCCGGTGGACTTTACAATACATATTCCTCGTTGATCTTCTTGATGAGCATGCAGGGTGCTGACGGGAATCTTGACGTCATCACAGAATTTCACCTTCGGGAACTTGTCCGGATTGAGCTGGAATTTTATCAGTTCTGCCAGCCTGCGGAGCTTCTCCTGTTCTTTTCCACATCCGCCGGGGAGCCCTCCCGTACTCCGCCAGCTGTTGCTGGAGCTTCGTTCCTTTCCTGCAGATCGTGCATCTCATTCATCAGCCTTGCATAGTCCGGGGATTCATGGAGGCCGCCTCCCATGCCGGCCAGTTTTTCAAGAATGGGCTTGAAAATGTCACGTTCCTGGACTTTACTATTCTGACAAGATCCTCAACTCTTTTCCACCAAAGCCGTCGGATTCCTTTGAGGCATAGCGTGGATTGTACCCGGTCACTTCAAAAGTGAGCATTCTGTCAATGACAACATTTGGAGTGTCGCCTCCCTGAAAGATTTCCAGTCTTCTTCACACTTGGGAAACCCTGACCACTTTGGTTGATATTTTTACCTGTACTCATTTCCGTTACATTTAACTGAAACAAAGGTAATTCAAATGCATTCCGGATTCAAGTGTGACACCTACTTTTCGGAGGTATATTATAATATTCTGAAAATTAGTAGAACAGTTACAAAACAACGCGAAGTTAACGACGGGAGACGCTATAAATCAATATTTTGGCAGATTTTTGTTAACGAAGTGTAACACCAATGTTTACAGAAGATATATATAATATACTAATAATCAACGCTATGCGTCGATTCATGTTCACGTGTGGGGAACTCCTCTTGCTCTTCCTTATCAGGAATTCACTAAGGATGAACCCCTTAGCCCCTCGGTAAGGAAGGGCAAGAGGCATGTCCGAACAAGGCGTTTTAGGAAGGTCCATCCCATGAAAAGAAATGACATGCAGAAAGGGAAAACGTATGGAGGAAATGACGGGCATGTGGAAAAATCCCCATGAAAGAAGGAAAAACGGCTCATGGAAATACCGGATACAACTTTAGCAGAAGCAAAACAAAGCTAACACGCTGATAAATAGCATGATAAAACTTTGATATTCGAAGAAAAATCATTTACCTTTGATATGTAATAATAAAGGAGATAACATCTTATGAATGAACAAATTAGAACCATTTTAGCCGAGGACGGTACAAAGACCTCGAAAATCAGAAAACTTCTGCCGCCGGACTCACCCACCGTGAAATTGCCGATCTTGTAACCCGTGGAAACCGTGGGTTTGTATGGAATGTCTACAAGAGAATGAGGGACGAGGGGCTGATCGTATCCGCAGGGACTCCTACCACCACACCCGAACTTGATTATTCTTCAGAAGGAAATTCGGTGTCGAGATAGAAGCCTATAACTGCACATGCCAGCGGCTCGTACGCGAGCTGACGGAAGGGAATCGAGGTGGCCTCGGAAAGATAACCATGACCTCCGTCCGCACTGGAAACTGGTAACGGACAGCAGTCTGAACGGGAATGACACATTCGAACTCGTAAGCCCCATACTGGAGGGAGAGGACGGACTGGAGAAGCTGGAGAGGGTCTGTTGTGCTGGACTCCTGTAATGTCAAGATTAATGGAAGCCGCGGATTGCATGTGCACATGAATGCGGAGGACTTCAACATCACTACATGGCGGAACCTGCTGCTCTACAAGCATGCCGAAGCGGAAATAGACAAGTTCATGCCAGCTCGCGCAGGGGCGGCAACACTTACTGTGGCTCCTCATCCAGTTTCCCGATGAGCGGATACGCTCGGCACGAAACATCAGGGAACTTCAGGGGCTGTTCCCCAGCAGGTATATGAAAGTGAACCTTCAAGCCTATTCACGCCACAGGACGGTAGAGTTCCGCCAGCATTCGGGAACCATCAGTTTTACAAAAATAGAAAATTGGGTGTGTTTTCGACAGAATGATTACCTTTGCATCCGTGGGTTCTCTGCCTGCAGGAATCAGACTGGAAGATTTTCCTTCCCTCGAGAGAAACAAAAGTTGTATTATAAATTAAGAACAAAAAAATTAGCCGTATGAATAATATGAACAAGAAGACATATATGTTGCCTGGTGACGAGCGTATCGTTGCCGGCAACGCCGAAGAGTTGTGCATGAACTCCGTGTGGGCAGTTGGATGGATTCCGACTGTACCGACGAGCAGTATATGCAACAATTTTGCCGAACGTGGTGCAGGCCGGGGTGAGGATTGCCACCGATACCGGAGAAATCTCATCCGATCTCATACGGACAGGATATGCAAAAGAAATATAACGGACGGCTCCCTTTATTATTACCGTGTCCCCATTTTCCTTTCAAGGGGAAAGGGGATTTTATAGAAACAAGTAACTTGCATAAAACTTCAGGCAATGATTTACTTTTTTCATTATTATACATATACTTTTAAGTAAATTGCAGAATACCGTTCACCTCCCTGCCAAACGTTTTCCCCGTACATTTCAAGGAGGGCGGCATTGTCTTTGGTAAAAGGTACGACAGTTCCGGGAATGGCAGTCTGAAGAATAGTACCCGTCCCCGCTACAGTTCACACCCTGATAAAAATAACCTTGTTCTCACTTTATCCGGAATGAATGTTTTTCAAGTACGCCGTTCGGTATATCCCGCCCAATGCGGGAATTCTTATCCATGTATGTAATTTGTAACTTTACCAGCATGGAAATGGAAATGCAAATTTTCCGGGGATGCCCTATCTTTGCCGGCTCAAAAGACAGACATCATTATGATAACAACGAGCCGATTTTTAAAGAGAAACAGTATATGTGGTACAAGGTTAGAGAGTCAGTCAAAAGGACAAGACACAGATCGGGAAGCACCTGGGAGTGACAGAAGCACCGTGCGGAGATATCTGCAGATGTCCGGGAAGATTTTGTAAGGAGGCGGAATTCGCATCGCAAATACACGCTGAAACTGGCGGATACGAGGAGTGTGCGGGGAACTCTGGAGGAATATCCGTATATATCGGCCGCAAGGATACTGACTTTAGGAATGCTATCCGGATTTCCCGGAAGTGCGACAAGACCGTATTCAATTTTGTAGAAAAGGTGCGCTGCAAATATGGCATCGGAAAGAAGTCGGAGGCCAGATACGCAGGGACTATGAGAAACTGCTGGACACCTACGGGGAGTATGCGCAGGCGGATTTCGGGGAGAAATGGATGTCAGCGGAAACGGCAGAAGCACGAAAGTCTATTTTTGCGATCGTCCCTGGCACGTTCACGTTACAAGTTCACCTTTTCGCCCGCCGCCCTTTCGACACGGAACTCGCCATCTATGCACAGTGTGCTTTGAGTATTTCGGAGGAAACCGGAAAAGATCCTTTATGACCGGGACAGGGTGCTGATCTCCCGGAGAACCTGGGGACCTGATGCTGACAAGGAAGTTCCAGACGTTTGTCAGGGAGCAGATTTCCAGCCGGTGTTCTGCCATAAGGCCGATCCCGAGTCCAAAGGCAAGGTCGAGAACGTAGTGAAATATGTGAAGGAGAACTTCTGGTGGCACGAGTGTTCCGTGATATTGACAGTCTGAACAGGGAGGCCCTCGAATGGCTTGAAAGGACGGGGAACGGAAGGTGCACGGGACCACCCGTCTTGTTCCCGGAAGAGTTTGCCGTGGAGAAAGGCTTTCTCATGCCCTATCATGGGACGCCACAACCACCGCAGGAGGAGATGAGGGAATACCATGTACGCAAGGACAATACAGTGCAGTACAGGGGGAATTATTACAGCCTGCCATGCGGAACTTACCGAGCGGGCAGACAACCGTCTGGCTGCAGGAAACGGAAGGAATGTGGAGCTGTACAACAAGGATTACGGGGAAACTCATCTGCCGGCATGCGCTCTGTACCAGAAAGGGAAGGACCGTTTATGACGACTCCCACAGAAAACCGAGAAACACCGGAGTGAAGATAGCCGAACGCATCCTTGTCCATGTGTCGGGCAACAGGGAGGTGGCCATGTGGATGGATAATCTGAAAAGGAGGAAGGAACGTTATTACAGGGATAATCTGGAGGTGATCCTGCGCATAATTCCCGGATATGACAAGAATACACTGATAGAGGCCATACGGATATGTCTGACAAAGGCATCTATAACGGGACTCGGTTAAAAGCCTGTGTGAATATGTGTGCAGGGGAAAGGAAAATGGAACAGAAATATACGGACTGGAGGATCGCCTGCCCCGACAAGGCGGATTGATACAGTCTTATAACGAAATACTCAGGGATTATGACAAGACATAAGAAGGAACTCATGGAATGCGCATGTATGCTCAGCTGGGCAATCTGACCGAACATCTGGAGAACTACCGCGATCAGGCCCGGAAAGCAAATGACCTATCCGGAGTTTCTACTCGCCTGCCTCAGGGAGGAGGTCCGGACCGAGAACCGGAAATATTGTGCCGTTTGAAAGCGGCCGGGCTTCCTGCATGATCTGGACCGTTACGACTTTACCCGGACGGAAGGAATCGACTCCAGAAAGCCGCGCGAACTGCGCGAGCTGGTATGGGTGACAGAACGCTTCTGGCAGGCGGTTCCGGAACAGGAAAGACCTATATTGCCGCCGGACTTGTCCGCGGTGAAAGCCGGATACAGGGCATATATGGTTACGCTGGAGGACCTTCTGACCTGTCTGAAGACAAGGGATGTTTCCGTGCATGCGATGAAAACCTACAAACGGATCATGAAGGCACAGCCTGGCCATTGATAATGCCACACTCTTTCCCTTGAAAAGAGAAGATATCATGTTGCTGTTCAAACTGGTGAATGAGTTTCAGGAAAGACATCGCTTATCGTTACAGCCAACTACCCCTTTACAGAGTGGCTGGCAATACCGGGAGAGGAAGCCGTCGCAGCCGGCATTGCTTGACAGACTGCTCTACTGTTGTGAGATTATACAACTGTCAAGAAACAGCTATCGGATGGAAAACAGGAAAACAATTTTAGCAATCGGAGTGAAGATACGGACACTTTAAAAGAGTTAACAACTGTAAAGTAATATCCTGCTAAAAGTGGATATATTAAATTACATAAAAATGAGGTGTGTAAATTTGCAAGGTACACTCATTTGTATATCGGTTGTGCTTTTCATCCATATTACGATGGTAGAGCAAAGTTAGCAATAAACCTTCGATAAAAACAAAATTATCCTGTTAATTCTTTCTCTTATATGCTATGAGCTTGCCTTATATGCAATCGCCCTCCACCGTCAGACCAAATGGCAAAAAGGGAAAGTTGCCATAGATATGAAATTCACGGACAAACACCCCTATGCTGTCCGACCGGAAAGAAACTTTCAACTGCAAAGTATCTCCCGAAGCAGCATGAAACTTGGAGCATCTCGTTTCCGGACAATCCCAAGAAGAAACAATGTAATAAATATGTAAACTGTCACTTCCCATGTTTTTATAGATAAAAACACCACCACTAAAAAAGTCGAACAAACAAATCGCCAAGCAATCTTTTTCATTTATTTCTCCTTATACGATTCCCCCTGAAAAATCCTTCAAAAGCTTCAGCCCTTCCGCAAACCCTTTGCAGAAGGGCGTTCCGGCTGAAGGATCACACCGGAAAAAGGTTTCAGGCTGCGGAAGAATCCTTCAGCTTCACCAGCCGGTACACATTGCCATACTCGGTATGAACACGCTGTATCCCCAATGCAACCATCATCCTGCCCAAGCGGTTCGGAGTCACCCCGCGCATGGCAGCCGGATAATGTTTCTGCAAATAATTGAACAAATCCGTCGTGGTATAGGGCTTGGACAACTCCCCTTCCTGCGGCATCCGGAAACAACGCAAAAACAATTCCTGTTCGGCAGGCATTTTATAAAAATTCCGGTTGCTGTGCTGTATCTCCTTTTCTTCCTCTTCCGAGAACCAGTAACGCTCTCCTCCGGCCAGCTCCGCTTTCAGCTGGGCGAACAGCTGCGCATGATCGGGCGGTGTACAATCAATCTTATCATCCACTTCCGCACAGAGGAAACGGCGGCTTCCTGTGGGATCAGTCAGCAGATCCGTCATATTGGACGTACCGATGAAAGAGGCGATACGAGGCAGATGACTGAATGCCGGACGATGTGCCCTGCGGAAAGTCAGTGTGGTCATCTGCATCAGATTCTTTAAGGCAGGCATCTGTCCGGCACGGTACTTGTCGAACTCATCCATTGATCATCCGAAAGCGAAAGTTTCTGTTCACATCCACTCTCGCTCGTCAGGTCGAACTTGTCTATATAATAAGGTGTAAGTTCCTTAGGCATCAAAATCTTGCAAAAAGAAGACTTGCGCTTCCCCTGCTCACGGCTCACCAACATAGGCGCCACCGCATTGGCGCAATCCTGCGCCTGCCCCAGCCATTGGGCGGCAACACCCAGCATCCAACGGTGAAACCCTTTCACCCACATCGGCTTACGCGATATACGCACGGCCAGCGGAGTTACACGATCCACTCCGTCCCACTGAGGCAAGTGGCTCATATAATGTAGAAAAGGATGATAGTTTTCCACCTTTCTGGAATGGAGCAGACGGCTCACATCCTTATCCCAGCAGTTGATGCCACCGGAACGCGCCTCCAGACAGAATGTATTCAAATCGCGTTGAGCCACTATACCATACTCTTCATCCGGCATCTCTTTCCCACGATACTCCGTCTGTTCGGTGAGAAGGTTATAACGGAAATTATACCGTGCAGTCAAAAAGCACTGCAAGGCCTCCAGCATATTCTCCGGCTTCTTGCGCCCCGATTTGCCAAAAGCCGCCTTTTCATCGATAGTTTCTACCATGCCAGCTGTTTCGACAGCCGCTGGGAGAACAATTTCATCCACCGTTTCCGTAGCCGTTGAAGGCAACACCCCTTCCGCATTTCCGGTTTGCCCCACCGACTGCCCGGTAACCGGAGCCGTGCTTTTTCCCACGCATCTCCTCATTTTCATACTCTTTTTGCACCAACTCAGTAATTTTTCCACTAATTTTTTCATCCTTTTTCATTATTTGGGGTTGTGTAATATCACAAAGATAACACTCAAAACACCCTTTTACAAGCATTTACCCCACACTTCCGCAAAAAAGTGACTAAGCGAAAATAACTGGGAAATTATTCGTTTTATCAAGACTATTTCATACTTTTGCACCGTCAAGTTAATCGTTTCACTAGAATGATGAAATTTCATCACCTAAGTGATACAACTTCATCACTAGAGTGATATGATTTCATCACTAAAGTGAAACGATTAACTTGAAAGGAAGTTGCAGCAAACTCTTCCGTACAAGAAAGCATAAACAACCGGATAAAAACAAATAAGCGAATGGCTATCAAATTTGAATTTTATGAATCACCCAATACGATAGGTACGCGCAAGAAGCGCTATCACGCCCGTGTAGTAAACTGGCGCAGCGCATCAACACCGACTATCTGGCGCGGGAAATACAGTACGGCTCCTCGCTCACCGTGGCGGACATCAAGGCAACCATTATCTCGCTCAGCGAGAAACTGGCCTACTACTTGAAGGACGGTGCCCGGGTACATATCGAAGGGATAGGATATTTCCATATATCGCTTACCTGCCCCGAGACACGGACACCAAGCTCCACACGTGCCAACAAGGTGAAATTCAAATCGGTGACATTCCGTGCGGACAAATACCTGAAGCATCAGTTGAGCGACGTCAAGACCGAGCGTTCGAAATACAAGCCGCACTCCATGCCGGTAACCAAAGAGAGTATAGACGAAGCACTGACGGAATACTTTGACAAACAGCGTGCTGACACGCCGGAAGTTTGAATCGTTATGCGGACTGACACGAGCTACCGCGGGACGTTATATCGCTCAGTTGGCGAAAGATAAAAAACTGCGCAATATCTCCATTCCGCGCAACCCCATCTATGAACCGATGCCGGGATTCTACGGAAAAGAGAAATTGCCCGAACCGGAGAACGAAACGGAAAACGTATCGGCAACAAACGACACGGACCTGACAATAAAGTAAATATACAACGAAACAATATAATAGAAAACTTCTACAAACGAAGCTCAAACCATAAAGAGCTGAAACTTCTACACTAGGCTGAAGGAATCTGGAGAAATCCTTCAGCCGCTTCTTTATTGACGGGCGTTTGCGAAGGAGGCTGAAGGATTTGAAAGAAAAGAACAGGGGAAACTCCGGGGGAGATACTTTTCAGCCCACCAGCCATACCAGCATGGGCAAGTAATCCTTTAAGGAAACACGAAGCAGCTTCAATGCCTGCTGGATGCGGTAAGCCACCGTCTGTGGCGACACATCCAGCACTTCAGCAATTTCTTTATAACTCAGTTCCTTAAAGCGATGCATCACAAAGGCTTCCCTGATAACTGTCGGGCAAGATACCATCGCCTCTTTTATTTTCCGGTACAATTCCTCAAAACGACCATAGTCCACTTCACACAATGCCGCCTGTGTCCGCTCATAAAAGGCAGCCGCCTTGGTTTTCACCTGTTCCCGCGTCAAGTGGTTCAAGACCCTCCGATAAGTCATTTTGAACAAATACTGATTCAATGAAGACTCGATTATCAAATCCCACGATTCTCCCACAACCATAACATCACCTCCTGAACAATCTCTTCGGCATCTTCCAGCGACACCAAGCGGTGAGCATAGGCACACAGCATAGGATAGTACCTTCTGAATAAATGGTCAAAAGAATTACCATCCCCCTGTCGGAGAGCATTAAACAAAGACAAGTCTTCCACGGTATGATTCATAGTATAATAACTGTTTTCCTTGTGTACAAAGATAGTTGTTTTTATCGGAAAAAACTTTTTTAAAAGCATTTTCGTTTAGATACCTTTCATTCTCGCTTGTCTTAATAATATAAAGGAAAACATTAAAGTATAATTCATGGAAAACCATACCGATATAGAAACTTTGTTGACCAAGTATTTCGAAGGAAACACCACTCCGCCGGAGAACGAACAGATAGAAGCCTGGCTGAATGCCGATGAGGAGCATTTGCGTATAGCCAAGCAGCTGAATACGCTCTATCTGGCTGTAGACACAGCACATCACAAAGAAGATAGATACGGAAAAGGCATTAGACAAGGTAAAAAGCAGAACAAAAGTTAGAAACCTGTCCTGGTGGGATGGACACAACGCATTGCGGCCATCCTGTCCGTTCCCTCCTGATAGGTGTATTGGCTCTGTATCCGGACAGACAGCAGCCGGTAGTCACCGCTCAGATGGTGGAAATAAAAACCAATGCAGGCATGACTACCTCCGTCCTGTTACCGGACAGCACGGTAGTTCACCTCAATTCGGAATCCTCCCTCCGCTATCCCACCTTTTTTGCCGGCGATGTGCGCCAAGTGGAATTAAACGGTGAAGCTTATTTCGATGTGACCCAACATCCCCGGAAACGATTCATCGTTTCCACCCCTCACCATTCGCAGGTGGAAGTGTACGGAACAAGTTTTAATGTGGAAGCATACGGTAATGAAACTCCCATTTCCACCACGCTTATCGAAGGCAGCGTAGGGTTTATTTATAAGAATAGCAAAGGAAAATTTCAAAAGAGTATGCTCTCCCCCAGACAGAAGCTGGTTTATTCCCCACAAACCGGAGATATCAAGTGCTACGCTACCTCGGGCGAATCGGAGATTTCATGGAAAGACGGCAAGCTTATCTTTAATGACACTCCGCTGGATGAAGTGCTGCACATGCTTGGAAAGCGGTTCAATGTGGAATTCGTATTGTCCAACAAGGGGCTGAAAGGCTGTTCGTTCACAGGAACATTCACCCATCAGCGTCTAGAGCGTATTATGGAATATTTCCGGATTTCTTCCCACATACGCTGGCGTTACATTGACAGTGCAGATATAAAGACGGAAAAGCTGAAAATAGAAGTGTACTAATATACGTTTAACCCTTAATTTAAATACTAAAAAAATGAACAGACAACAGGCTCCCTAAACAAAACATACGGAGGATATTGGCGTATCACCCCGTATGAAAAAATCATCTTTCCATGCTTGTTTGGCTACAAGCAAAGACAACATTTTATTCACTTTATCTCAATTACAAAATTATGAAAATTTATTTTAGCGTCCAATTATTATGGATGATAAAGTCGTGTAGGTTAATCTTAAATAAAACTCCATTACCTATGAAACTGAGTGTACTCTTTTTAATCTGTTCGCTAAGTATGACTTATGCGGCAGAGTCGTATGCGCAAAAGACCATGATCAGTCTTGAAGTGCGTAATGAAACAGTTGGCACTGTGTTGGAAAAGCTGAAAAAAGAATCGGGGTTTGATTTCTTCTTCAACAATAAACACGTAGATCTGAAACGTATTGTATCAGTTTCGGCAAACAACAATAATATCTTCAAGATATTGGATCAGATTTTCGCAGGAACGAATGTGAAGTATTCAGTGCTTGAAAAGAAAATCATTCTTTCTACTGAGATTGTGCAAGGAATACAGCAAGAACAAAATAAGGTGACAGGTATTGTGAAAGATGCGAATGGCGAACCGATAATCGGTGCCAATGTCATCGTAAAAGGCCAGTCAACTGGTACAATCACAGATATAGACGGGCGGTTCGTTCTGGATACTCCCAAAGATGCCGTTTTACAGATTACTTATATCGGGTATGTTTCTCAAGAAGTGAAAGTTTCTGGAAAGAAAGAACTTAATGTTGTATTAAAGGAAGATACTGAAACTTTGGAAGAGGTAGTAGTCGTAGGATATGGCGTACAAAAAAAGGCCAACCTGACAGGAGCAGTAAGCAGTGTAAAAATGGATGAAATATTGGGTGATCGTCCTGTCACTTCGGTTAGTAATGTACTGATGGGAGCAATGCCGGGACTGCAGGTAACAGGCACATCAGGCCAACCCGGTGCTGAAATGTCTTTCAATATCCGTGGAGTGAACAGCATCAATGAAGGTGCCCCGCTTGTATTAGTTGACAATGTAGAGATGGACATAAATATGCTGGATCCTAATGATATTGAATCTATCTCTGTATTAAAAGATGCCGCATCTTCGGCTATTTACGGTGCACGCGCTGCATTCGGAGTTATCCTAGTTACCACTAAAAAGGGAATGAAAGACACTCGCTTCTCTATCAACTACTCTAATAACTTCTCATTCAGTAAGCCCAGTAATTTACCCCATAAAGCAACTCCGTTACAAACAGTACAAGCTTATAAAGATATGGGAACAGTATCATATCAGACAGGACAAAATGTAGATACCTGGTTAGAGTTATTGAAAGAATATAATACTAATTCAAGCAATTATCCTGACGGTTATGCCGTTGTAGACGGACTTCGATACAGTTTACAAGAAACAGATCTCTTAAACGACATGATGGAAACAGGTTTTCAACAAACACATAACATTTCTGTTGGAGGAGGTAATAAATCAATATCTTACAGAATGTCAGCCGGTATGGTGAATCAAAATGGAATTCTTGTTACAGACAAAGACTCATATAAACGTTATAATATATCATCTTACATCCGCTCCGACATTCATTCCTGGATTACTCCAGAGTTAGACATCAAATATGCGAATTCACATTCAGAACTTCCCTATACTTCAGCTTCTTATGGTATTTGGGGAGCAGCAGTAGCCTTTCCATCTTATTTTCCATTAGGTAATATGGAACTGGATGGTGAAATCTTGCCTATCAATACTCCTCATAATTTCATCAATCTGTCAGCACCTAAAGAAAATGACAGAAACGATTTACGCATCTTTGGCAAGCTGACTATTACTCCGTTCAAAGATCTGAAAATAATCGGTGAATATACATTTAATAGAAAGACCAGAGAAATCACAACTTTCGATAAGAAATTTGCTTATGCTCACGGAGCTAACTTCCGCAAAGAACAGTCTGTTTCAAATTCGAAATATGAAATAGAAAATCGGGCAACCAATTATAATGCTTTTAATGTATATGCCAATTACAACAAAACATTAGGCCAACATGACATTGGAATTATGGCTGGTTTCAATCAGGAAAGCAATTCCTATAAGATGATGAAAGCGTCACGCACAGATATGATTAACGAAGATTTACCCTCATTATCACAAGCTACAGGAGATTATAAAAACAGTGATGAATTTGAAGAATACCATGTCAGAGGATTATTCTATAGGATAAATTACTCTTATGCCGGTAAATATTTACTCGAAACAAACGGGCGTTATGATGGTTCTTCGAAATTCCCTAAAGAAAATCGTTTCGGCTTCTTTCCTTCTGTTTCCGTAGGATGGCGTGTCAGTGAAGAGCAATTTATGGAATGGAGTAAAGTTTTTCTTTCTAACTTAAAATTGAGAGGTTCTTATGGTAATATCGGTAATCAAAGTATAGAACCTTATGCTTTTATTCCTGGCATGGATTCTCCATTGGCTAATTGGGTTGTAAACGGACAAGCTACTACAACATTGGCTCCTCCAGCCCTAGTCAGCAATAGTTTCACTTGGGAAAAAGTTAGTACCTTGGATTTCGGATTTGACCTAGGACTGTTTAATAACCGCCTAAATGTTGTATTTGATTGGTACCAACGGGATACAAAAGGAATGTTGGCTCCAGGTATGGAACTTCCAGGAGTATTGGGTGCCAAAGCCCCATTACAAAACTCTGCCGACTTACGCGCCAAAGGTTGGGAAATATCCTTGGATTGGAATGACCGTATCGGCAATGTGCAATATTATTTAGGTTTTAACCTATATGACTCGCGTACGAAAATCACAAAATACGACAATGAGGTAGGCTTACTAGGAAAAGATTCGGATGACAATCTGATTTACCGGAAAGGAATGGAATTAGGTGAAATATGGGGGTATACTACAGACCGCTTATATACTACCGAAGATTTTGACAGTCAAGGAAAGTTAAAAAACAATATTCCCAAAGTGGAAGGTTATAATCCTAATCCGGGAGATATACTTTATGTGGATTTTGATGGGAATGGTATCATAAACAATGGTAAAAACACATCAAACGAACCAGGCGACACTCGTATTATCGGTAATGATACTCGCAGATATCAATACGGAATTCGTGGTGGTGCAACATGGAAAGGTATTTCACTGTCATTTATTTTACAAGGAGTCGGCAAACGGGATCTTTGGCTCATGAACGAGCTATTCTATCCACATTACGATGCTTACTCAACTTTGTTTGACTCTCAATTGAATTACTGGACTCCAGAACATACAAACAGTTATTTCCCACGTTTATATGAAAAGGCAGAAGGAAACACTAAAGCCAATCAAAAACCACAAACCCGTTTTTTGCAAAATGGAGCATATTTGAGCATACGCAATATCAGTTTATCATATACCTTCCCCATAAAACTGATCAAGCCACTGGGTATTACTAACTTATCAGTATTTTTTGGTGGAGAGAACCTCTTTACATTTGATCATCTGCCCAAAGGGATAGATGCTGAACGTGTAGTAACAGACAATTTGGGACAACGTGGATTTACTTATCCTTATATGCGTCAATTCTCATTTGGTATTAATTTAAGTTTATAATAAAAGCTGACATTATGAAAAAATATATAGTAGCAGCAGGACTCTTCCTGTTGATGAACTCTTGTTTAAATAATGATTTTATGGAGGTATATCCTAAAGATCAACAAACGGAATTAACCTCTTTCCGATCATATGAAAACTTCAAGACTTACTCTTGGGGACTGTATAACGTCTTTTTCGGCTATGCATATAAAACAGGACAAACTGATGAAATCTTTAAAGGAGATTATGAAGCTGACAATATGATCAAGCATGTCTCAGGCAATGAAAGCCAATGGGCGTATCAAAAAGCTAAGGTACCTGCATCCTCTGATTCATGGGATTATGAATACATCCGCCGGGTAAATTTAATGTTGGACAATATAGACCAATCATCCATGAATGATGCAGAAAAAGCACACTGGAGAAGTGTTGGATATTTTTTTCGCGCTTATAAATATTTTAAAATGTTGTCTCTATATGGAGACTTACCATGGGTAGAACATACCTTATCAGAAGACAGCGAGGAACTATATTTCCCTAGAGACCCACGGGATGTTGTGGCCCAAAATATTCTGAATAACTTGAAATACGCAGAAGAACATATCAAAGTAGACGGAGATGGCAATAATACAATCAATCGAGCTGTAGTACAATCATTAATCTCCCGTTTTTGTTTGTTTGAAGGGACATGGAGAAAATATCATGCCCTACCAAATGCCACAACCTATTTAGAAGAATGTACACGGGCTTCCAAGGAAGTCATGAATAAATATACTACCCTACACCCCAACTATGAAGAACTTTTCAACTCAGAGTCTTTAGCTGGCATCAATGGAATTATTCTATACAAAGAGTATGCTACCAGCCAGCTATGCCATGGACTCACACGTATGGTAAGAACCGGCGAGTCACAAATAGAAGCAACCAAAGATGCCGTGGACAGTTATTTGTGCAGTGACGGACATCCTATCAAAAACAGTACCACATACGGAGGTGACAAAGATGTGTATGCCCAGTTCCGCAACAGGGATTATCGTCTATATCACACAGTATGTCCTCCCTATATGGTAAGTCTAGCAAGTGCCTCTACTACTCAATGGAAGTTCACAGATAATCCCTCTGAACGCGAGTATATTGACTTGATGGCAACAATTTCTAAAGAAACTTATCACCGGTTGCCGACATCTAATTTCAAAGGTTTTATAACCAAAGGGCAACCCCATTTTAAAAATGTCAATTGGGGACAGGGATGGAATGCCAGCCAAATGGGTTTCTGGGTATGGAAATACTATAATACCCATACCGATGCCAGCACTGCCAATGGAGTTTGTACTACAGACGCTCCCCTATTCAGACTCGGCGAGATACTGTTGAATTATGCCGAAGCAATGTATGAACTAGGGCTATTCGATCAATCTATAGCAGATAAAACTATTAACAAACTGAGGAAACGTGCTCACGTGGCCGACATGGTCTTGACAGATATTACCACAGATTTTGATCCTGACAGAGATCAAGATGTAAATCCTTTACTATGGGAAATCCGCCGTGAACGCCGCGTTGAATTAATGGGTGAAGGAACTCGTCTGGACGATTTACGCCGATGGAAAAAAGGACATTATGTAAACAAACAACCTACTGGAGTCTATTTAAAAGATGCAAGTGAATTTAATGTAAAAGTTATGAATGGTCCATCCAACAATGAAGGATATGTATATTATTTCGAGAAACCCATAGGGTGGTTGGAACATTACTATCTAAATCCAATTCCTCTAAATCAATTGGCACTCAATCCTGCTCTCGAACAAAATCCTGGATGGGAAAACAATAAATAAAATTATGCAGTTAAAATACACTTTGTTTTCAAGCATTTCAATGCTTGCCTTCTCTTCTCTGTCTGTATTTTCACAGACAGAGAAAATGAACGTTCTATTCTTGATGGCAGACGATATGCGCCCTGAGTTAGGATGCTATGGGGTAAAAGAAGTAAAGACCCCCAATATTGACCGTTTTGCCGCCAGCGGGTTATTATTTCAGAACGCTTACTGCAATATCCCAGTAAGTGGAGCTTCACGCGCCAGCTTATTAACAGGAGTGTATCCACACTATCCAGATCGTTTTGTCAACTATTCCGCTTATGCCAGCAAAGATTGCCCGACCGCAATTCCGATATCAAGATGGTTTACATCACATGGCTATTACACAATCTCAAACGGCAAGGTTTTCCACCATCTTTCAGATCATGCTAATTCATGGAGTGAACCCCCTTACCGTAAACATCCCGACGGATATGATGTATATTGGGCAGAATACAATAAATGGGAATTATGGATGAATGAAGCCTCCGCACGAACTATCAATCCCAAAACAATGCGTGGACCTTTCTGTGAGTGGGCTGAAGTACCTGACACCGCTTATGATGACGGAAAACTGGCATTAAAAGCCATTGCAGACTTAAAACGTTTAAAAGAACAAGGAAAACCTTTCTTTATGGCATGTGGATTTTGGAAGCCACATTTACCTTTTAATGCCCCTAAAAAATATTGGGATTTATATGACCGAGAGAAAATTCCAGTTGCTAACAATCGTTTTCGTCCTAAAGATCTACCGAATGAGGTTAAAAACTCTACAGAAATCTACGCTTACGCACGTACCACCACAGCAGATGATATTTCTTTTCAGAAAGAAGCCAAACATGGATATTATGCTTGTCTGAGTTATGTTGATGCGCAAATAGGGAAAGTACTGGACGCTCTGGATGAGTTAGGTTTAGCAAATAATACCATCGTTGTATTACTGGGAGACCATGGCTGGCATCTAGGGGAACATAACTTTCTCGGTAAGCATAATTTAATGGATCGTTCTACTCACGTTCCTTTAATTGTACGTGTTCCCGGATTGAAAAAAGGAAAGACTAAGTCCATGGTAGAATTCGTAGATTTATATCCGACACTATGTGAACTTTGTCATTTGCCCATACCAAAGAATCAATTAGATGGCACTAGTTTTGTTCCTATTTTAACAAATTTAAAAGCAAAAATAAAAGACCAAGTATATATCCAATGGGAAGGAGGGGACAATGCTGTTAGCAATAGATACAACTATGCGGAATGGAAACAAAAAGAAAAGATTCATTCTCGAATGTTGTTTGACCATCACATAGATCCAGAAGAAAATAAGAACAGGGTCAACGAACGAAAGTATAGAAGCGAAATTAATAAGCTCTCTTCATTTTTAAAGGCTAAAAAAGAAACTTTAATGAAATCACAATGAAAAAACTTTCCGGTTTACCTGCTCTAACCATCGAGATCGGATTATAACTGAAAGCCATTTGACGATTGTTTTTTGTAAAATAAGAAGTGATAGGCATATTTTAGTGAGAGAATATACTTCAACCAGTATATCTTTCACTAAAATATCATCGGAAACTGTTTATCATTATTCCTCTAAAATAATCACCACATAAACCGTCATACTCAATTCTGCCGGGAATTCATATACGCCTTCACCTGTTCACTAATCTGTTTCATCCCTTTCACCGAAGGATGGCCGCTCATCTTATCAAGCTCTTTCAATTCGATGCAATCGATCTGATAATGTTTGCAAATTGTTCTGACTGATTCAGTTATCTCGTTTCCCAAACCATCATTCAACAAAAAATAAATCTCCACATTAGGATAGTAATCAATCATTGTATCCAGCATATAAGCCATGGCAGGGCGGAAAGAATACAAATCTTTTTTAGACCAATCCGCATACTTATACTCTCCTAAAGGAGATTTTGCCCAATAATCATTAGTCGCGCCAAAAATAAAAATAATATCAGGACAGCCCAATGCCTTCATCCGGGTGATGAAAGAACGGTCGCTATAATCCTCCGAACGGTAACCGGTATGGCAAATAGTAGCACCGGAAAACGAATTATTCACACAAAGACGGTAGTTGTTCTCCTTAATAAACTGATGCCACCAGGTATTACGTACAGAAACCATATCTGTCTTCCGTCCTTTAGGAGGCGTCTTCAGATACCATACAAAATTAGTATCGGGCTGAACATAGCCTTCGAAAGTGGAATAAGAATCCCCCAGAATAGAAACGGATTTCAAACCTTGAGCAATGCCCAGATGACAGAACAACGTGCAAAACAGCAGAGTTATAATATACTTTTTCATAGGTATTTGATTATTTCGCCTTCAAATATACAACATATTTTGGTTTGACTCCTATAAAAACAACCTTTTTCTTCCCTTTACAGACAAACAAGAAGACATCGAACCGCTTTATAAAAATAAGAACAAATCCAATGGTTACAAATTCGATCTATAAACGTCATTACCTATAAGAGCCGCAAAATGAAGGCCATTTAACTTTTAAAAGACTAAGTATGACAAGAAACGCTTTTTGGGGACTGTGTATCGGGATATGTATGGCAAGCACACAAAGTGTCGCTCAAAAGATAGAAAATACAAATATCCAAACTGATAATCAAAAAAACTATACCCCATCCCATATCAATGAAATTACCAATGGGGAATCTTTATATACTGTCCGAAGCGACACAAGTCTTCATAACATCAGAACAATACAAGCAAACTCGAATCCGGAAGTATTGGATAAACTGACAGCAGAACTGAAACCGGCTATCCCCTATTTAAATGAAGTCGGTGCACAAGCCATGCCCCGGAATATCGTTCCGATCAAGAATCCCTATTTCAATATGCCTCAGCTGAAGCGTCCCGTTTTCCCTGATTTCATCGTCAATATGAAAGACAAAGGAATGACAGAAGATGCCCCTATTACAGATTTAGTGAACCGGACGATTGCCGAAGTCAGCAAACAAGGAGGAGGAACAGTCGTCATTCCTGAGGGAAAATGGAAATCGGCCCGTATTGTACTGAAAAGTAATGTCAATCTGCATTTAGCCAAAGGAGCCGAACTAGAGTTTTCCGGTTGCGCGGAAGATTATCTGCCGGCGGTTTTCACACGCCATGAAGGGGTAGAAATAATGGGGCCGGCCGCCTTTATTTACGCCAATGGGGAAAACAACATCGCCATTACGGGAGAAGGAACCATCTACGGACCACCTATGGATGCTGAAATCAGAAAACGTCCTAACGGTGCTTCAGTGGTAGAAAAAGATGTTCCGTGGGACATGCCTATAGAACAACGTATCTATGACGGTATGGAAGGCAGGACTTTCTATCGTCCTAAAACAATCTCTCCCATCAACTGTACCAATGTATTAATAGAAGGGATCACGATGGAACGAAGTACCTTGTGGAATGTGGTACCCATTTATTGCGAGAATGTAATTATAAGAGGCATTACCGTCAACTCCACCAAGGTGCCCAGCGGAGACGGCATTGACATAGAATCCTGTAAAAATGTACTGATTGAATACTGCACGCTGAACTGTGGTGATGATTGCTTTACCCTGAAAGCCGGCAGAGCAGAAGACGGATTACGTGTAGGCAAACCTACAGAAAATGTAGTTATCCGCTACTCGCTGGCCCAGCATGGACATGGCGGGATAACTTGTGGTAGTGAAACAGCCGGAGTGATCAAGAATCTGTATGTACACGATTGTGTATTCGACGGAACCCGTACCGGCATCCGTTTCAAGACACGACGCAACCGTGGAGGAGGCAGTGACAACACGTACTATGAGAAACTGCGCATGATCAATGTAGGAAAAGCCTTTACCTGGGATTTGTTGGGCAGTGCTTATTATATGGGCGAACTGGCCGCACGCTATCCGGCAAGAAAAGTAAACCGGCTGACGCCTGATGTAAAGAATATCCTGATCAAAGATTTCATTGTAGAATCAGCCGACCAGTTCTTTACCGCCAATGGTATTCCCGAAATACCTTTCAACCAGGTAGTGGTGGAAAATGGAGAGATCAAATGCAGGAAATTAATCGGTGCCCTGAATGATGCCGCCGGATTTACGATGCGGAAGCTGACGATAGAATCGCAGCACAATGACATTCACATATTGGATGGAAAAGACATCCTGTTCGAGGATATACATTTCAAACTCCCCGCCGGAGAGATCATGGTGAATGTGGAAGGGGAAAGATCCGGAAACATTGTTTTCAAGAACATCAATGCCAATCAGGAAAAGGTTGAGTATAAAAAGGAATCTCCCATGAGGATAGAAATAAAGTAACTAAATATCGGTCTGATTTGGAACGCAAATGACGCAAATGACACAAATTTAACCTTTCGGTAGGTTTTGCCTCTATGTAGTGAGGGGGCTTTATTTGTGTCATTCGCGTCATTTGCGTTCCAATCTTTCTCTAAATAATCACACTTATCACACCCACTTCCGCAACTATAATCCCCTAGAATTGTATCATTTTTCATCATAATGTATGATTTTCCATTGTAAGGCGGGTTATCCCGCCTTATTTTTGTATCATGAAAACAGTATTCAATGGTATTATGAAAAACAAATGGACCAAACTGGCGGCTTTAGCAATAGCTGCCCTGTGGAGTGGACCAACCGTGCAGGCACAAGCTCCGCACCCCGAACGTATCTATTTATCGGGAACCGGTATTGACAACACCAAGACTTGGGAGTTCTTTTGTTCGGGAGGACAAAACAGTGGGAAATGGAAAAAGATCGAAGTACCCTGCAACTGGGAACTGCAAGGATTCGGAGAATATACTTACGGTCGTTGGTATACTATAAAGGTGAAAGGCCAAGCGACGAAACGGGTATTTACCGATATAAATTTGAATCTCCGGCAACAACTCCCGGTGAGCGGATAAAAATATTCTTTGACGGAGTGATGACCGACACGAAAGTTTTCATCAATGGAAAACCCGCAGGCGAAATGCACCAGGGAGGATTCTACCGCTTCAGTTATGATATCACCGATTTATTGAAGCCCGACAAAAAGAACCTGCTTGAAGTAAAGATAGCCAAAGAATCAGCCAACAAATCCATCAATGCAGCCGAACGTAAAGCCGACTGGTGGCTGTATGGTGGTATTTACAGACCCGTATGGCTGGAAGTTGTCCCGGCAGTCCACATGCGACATTTTGTTCTGAACGCCGATCAGCATGGAAAATTGCAAGCGGCAATAGAAATGGAAGGGGATGCCAAAGGATATGAATTGTCTGTTTCCGTCCGTTCATTAAAGGATGGAAAAGAAATGTACACTCAAGGACACAAACCTACCGTTTCTCATCAGATTAAGGATTCGAACAAGGAACAGTTGATGGAAGGAAACTGGATGAATATCCAGCCTTGGTCTACAGAGGACCCTAACCTGTACGTAGCCAGACTGGAACTGAAAGACCCCGAAGGAAAACGGTGCAAAGCCGTGAAACGCGGATAGGTTTCCGCACCATTGAGTTCTTTCCACAAGACGGAGTTTATCTGAATGGAACCAAACTAGTGGTGAAAGGTGTCAACCGCCATTCTTTTTCTGTAGATGGAGGTCGTGCTACCAGTGCGGCTATGAGCCGTCAGGATGCCTTGCTGGTAAAAGAGATGAATATGAATGCCGTCCGTTCACATTATCCGCCTGATGAACATTTCCTGGATATGTGTGATTCATTAGGAATTGTCTATATGGACGAACTGGCAGGATGGCAAAACGGATACGATTCAAAAGTAGGTCCTAAGTTAGTCAAAGAAATGATAGAACGCGATGTCAACCATCCGTCCATCATTATTTGGAGTAATGGCAACGAAGGAGGATGGAATTATAATCTGGATCCTTTATTCGCCAAATACGATAAATTACAGAAACGCCACATGGTACACCCTTGGGCCGATTTCAATGATCTGGACACCCACCATTATCCCACTTATCTGACCGGAGTGGCACGTTTTACCAACGGCTATAAAGTATTTATGCCTACCGAATTCATGCATGCCATGTACGATCAGGGAGGTGGTGCCGGACTACGTGACTTTATGGGATCGTTGGTGCACGAACCCTCTGTTTGCCGGAGGCTTTATCTGGGTATTCTGTGACGAAGCCCCCAAACGTTCTGATAAAGGAGGCATATTGGATTCTGATAAATCCAATGCTCCTGACGGGTAGTTGGTCCGCGTAGAGAGAAGGAAGTTACTATGCTATCCGCACACAATGGTCGCCCATCCAGTTAAAACCGCTGCTGATTACCGACCACTTTGACGGCAGTTTCCTGGTTACTAATGAATATACGTATACTAACCTGGACAAATGTCGCATGACTTACAAAATACGTACTTGCGAAACACCTTTGAAAAATGCCATGGAAAGCGGTAAAGTTATCGCAGAAGGCCATGTACAACTGCCTGCCATCACACCGGGTGAAACCGGAAAAGCCCGCTTCACTCTTCCTGCTTCTTTCCGGGAAGGTGATGTACTGGAGTTAGAGGCATTTGACAAAGAGGGGAAAAGTATCTGTAACTGGACTTATCCTATCCGGCTGGCCAAACAATACTTTGATCATAAAATGGCGCAGACTCCGATGACCTTGGAAGCGGTACAACCGGCAACCGCCACTCAAACCGCTACCTCCATCGAACTGAAAAGCGACCGTGTAACCGTCACTTTTGACCCGGCTACCGGCATGATCAGCCGTATCATATCAGGAGGAACAGAAGTTCCATTCAAAGACGGTCCTGTGGCAGTGGGCATGAAAATGCGCTACGAGCCAACATTGAGTTATGTCCGCAACAGCAACGAGGGGGCTGTTTACTGTGCCAAATACAAAGGTGCCGCCGACTCCATCGTATGGCGTCTTACGGACAAAGGATTACTCTATATGGATGCCATTCTGCTGAATCGGGCTTCCGGCGGAGGTGGATTTGATGACGCTTTCATGGACTCCAAAGTATTCAATCTCGGTCTGACTTTCTCTTATCCTGAAAAGAATTGCTCCGGCATGAAATGGATGGGCCGTGGCCCGTACCGTGTCTGGAAAAACCGGATTCCGGGAACGAATTATGGAGTATGGCACAAAGAGTACAACAATACCATCACCGGAGAAAGTTTTGAAAATCTGGTTTATCCGGAATTCAAAGGATATCATGCCAATATGTATTGGGCCACTTTGGAAAGTGACACGACACCGTTCACCATTTATTCACGGAATGACGGTATCTTCTTCCATGTGTTCACTCCCGAAGAACCGAAAGGACGCGTAAAGACACCATGCCCAAATTCCCCGAAGGATATATCCTTCCTGCTGGACATCCCGGCTATTTGCTCCTTTAAACCCATCGAGCAACAAGGACCGAACAGCCAGCCGGGTAATATCCGTATCAAATCGGGGGATGAAGGGTTACATCTGAATTTGATGTTTGATTTCCGACAATAAACAAGCGAATAGTAGTTAGTGATTAATTTAATAGCAGAATCATGAAATTAATAACTTTTGTATGTGCCGCCTTTCTATGCCTTCCGTCTTTGGCACAAGAAAAATTTCCGGACGGCACGCCTGTATCCGATTGGTTTAAGGACAGTAAGATAGTAGATATAAACACATTAGGCAAGAAATACATTCTGACAGATTACGGTGTCATCAATGACAGCACCCTGTTACAAACAGAGAAAATCCAATCTGCCATTGATGCTGCCGCACAAAATGGCGGCGGAGTTATCGTCATTCCCAAAGGAACCTATTTAAGCGGAGCGCTGTTCTTCAAACCCAAAACACACCTGCATCTGGAGGAAGGAGCTGTGTTGAAGGGAAGTGATGATATCAGCAACTTCCCCATCATAGATACCCGCATGGAAGGGCAAAGCTTGAAATATTTCGCGGCGTTGGTCAATGCCGACAAAGTGGACGGTTTTACGTTATCCGGAAAAGGCACGATTGATGGCAACGGATTAAGATACTGGAAATCATTCTGGCTTCGTCGAAAAGTCAATCCCCAATGTACCAATATGGATGAATTACGTCCCCGGCTGGTTCATATCTCCCATAGCAATAACGTCCAACTCTCAGGAGTACGCCTCATCAACTCTCCCTTTTGGACTACCCATCTTTATAAATGCAATCACATAAAATTACTGAACCTCTATATTTTCTCACCGGAGAAACCGGTAAAGGCTCAAGTACGGATGCCATTGATATTGATGTATGCAGCAATGTACTGGTGAAGAACTGCTATATGTCTGTCAATGATGACGCCATAGCCTTAAAGGCGGCAAAGGTCCCTGGGCAGACCAAGACCCGAACAATGGAGGAAATTCCAACATCATCATCGAAGATTGTACCTACGGCTTCTGCCACGGCGCCCTCACTTGTGGAAGCGAATCCATCCACAATCGCAATATTATCTTGCGACGCATTCACATCACCAATGCCAATCGTTTGTTATGGTTAAAGATGCGGCCGGACACTCCTCAACAATATGAATATATTCTGGTGGAGGATATCACCGGAGATGCAGACCATTTTCTGTATATCAAGCCTTGGACACAATTCTTTGACCTGAAAGACAGAAAAGACATTCCCGTTTCTTACTCAAACCATGTGACAATGAGAAACATTGATTTTAAATGCGATAATTTCTTCAGCGTAGAAAAGTCTGATCAATATCAACTTACTAACTTTACATTCGAAAACCTGAACATTAAAGCTAAAAACGGGGAATGCGACAAAGAAATGATTGACAATTTCATTTGGAAAAAGGTAAGTATAAATAATATAAAATAAGATCAGCAGTTGAATAAATCAAATTCAACAATATCTAATCACGAGCCACGGCTGGCACTATCAAACGTGGCTCCTGTTTTTTCAACATGAAATTCACAAGATCCCGGTGTATTCCACATATATCCGGCATTCGTTTCTTTACTTAATAGTTCAATAACTCTTCCAGGCATCAGCCTCTTTGGCATTACGGGCTTTTGCACGCATTTTCTTACTGAAAATGATTCCCAGCAGCTTATCGGCATCAAACGTAGCACTGATACCCGCCCCACCATCAAAGCGCTAGGAGTAAATTTGCCTGCCGGCGCAGGTTCCAAACGAGGATCATAGCCTGCCAACAACTCTTTGTTGATAGGAATCTCTACATAAATTTGTTCCTCTTCCGGAGTTTCAAACGGTCCGTACGGCAATAACCTGATATACCCTCTACCATCTATTGTATCCATTTGAGAGATATAATAACGAGGAAGTTCCGTTTCAAACTTCATGTTTTTTTTAGGGAAGGGAGTTGATTTCATTTTCCACTTTTCGGGATTGAACAATCTGTCAATCTCTTTCTGTGTTTCATCATCTATCACAATTTCTACTTGACCGCTCAATAGTTGCTGCAAACGCAAAGAGTCCTGTTTGGTCAACTGCTTGGTCTCATTCGTTCTCTGGGCAAATGACAACACCGAGAAACAAAGACATAACAAAGGAAGAATATACGTTTCATAGCTATCTATTTTTAGTAACTTCCTAAAGATACGCAAAAGTAACGTATGTTCATCCTTTTCAAGTCTTTTCTTTCGTTCTTTTTCGTTAATTCTGGTAATAAACTCGTTTTACCCTATTAGACACACTGGTCAAGATCTCGTATGGAATAGTTTCCAGAATCTCTGACAGGACAGTGACCGGTAAATCATCTCCGAAAATGATAGCTTTATCCCTTCCTTACAATCAATATCCGTCACATCAATCATGCATACATCCATACAGATATTACCCACGTATGGCGCTTTCTGCCCATTCACCAAACAGTAGGCATGTCCATTTCCCAAACGTCGGTTCAGCCCGTCGGCATAGCCGATAGGAATAGCGGCAATGCGGGAATCCCTTTCCAAATGTCCTTTACGACTATACCCCACTGTTTCCTCCTTAGGAACCACATGAATCTGAAGAATAGTGGTTTTTAATGTACTTACATTATGGATGATCTGATTGGTAAACGGATCAATTCCATAAAGACCGATTCCCAAACGCACCATATCGAACTGGGCACCCGGATAACGTTCTATCCCGGCTGTATTACAGATATGACGCAATATCTTATGCTGAAAAGCCTCCTGCAAACATTCAGAAGCAGCTTCAAACATTTCTATCTGTCTGCGCGTAAACGAATCAAACTGAGCCCCGTCACTGCCTACCAAATGGGAGAATACAGAACGTGGAATAACAGCTGTCTGTTTCTTCAGACGGTCTATCAGTTCCGGAATCTCTTCGGGTGCAAAACCCAAACGGTGCATTCCGTATCCAATTTAATATGAATGGGGAAATTCGTTACCCTTCTTTTCGGCAGCTTTAATCAGTTCATTCAATAAATGGAAACTGTAAACCTCGGGTTCCAATTTATAATCAAACATGGTCTTGAATGCTGTCAACTCAGGATTCATAATCATAATGGAACAGGTAATTCCCGCTTTCCTCAGATCCGAACCTTCATCAGCCACAGCTACCGCCAAGTAATCCACACGATGATCTTGCAGTGTCTTAGCTATCTCGTATGAACCGGCACCGTATGCAGAAGCCTTCACCATACATACCATTTTTGTTTCCGGCTTCAGTTTGCTGCGATAATAATTCAAGTTATCAACCAAAGCATTCAAATTGATCTCCAAAATGGTTTCATGCACTTTCAGTTCCAAACGATCTGAAATCCGGTCAAAATGAAAAGCCCGCGAACCTTTTACCAAAATCACCTCATTACGCAGCCCAGCCAGCAAATCCGACTCCAACAGTTCTTCTGTAGTACGGAAAAAATACTTTTCTATCTCAAAACGGGCAGCAGCAGTCCGAATTTCCTCTCCTACCCCGATAATCTTCTCTACTCCCCGGCTATGTACCAATTCGGCTACCTGACGATAAAGCAGTTTGCCGCTCTGTCCTGTTTCAAGCATATCCGAGAGGATAAGTGTCCGTTTTTTTCCTTTATCATCAGAACGACGCGACATAAAGTCAAGAGCAATATCCAAAGAAGCCAAATCCGAATTATAACTATCATTGATCAACACACAGCCATTCTTGCCCTCTTTTACCTCCAGACGCATAGCAATCTGTTCCAAACGCGCCATGCGCTCGGTTATTTGTTCAGGGGAAACCATCATATACAAAGCCACAGCCAGACAATGCAGCGAATTCTCAATAGAAGCGTCATCTATAAAAGGAATACTAAATTCATTCGGCATCCCCAGATAACGGTATTTAATAGTGGTAACATGTTCTCCTTTTTGAATGGACTCAATAAACAACGGACGTTCATTGTCCTTTTTCGACCAAGCAATCTCACGCGAGGTAAAAAGAGATTTTGCCACACACGAACTGATCAGTTCGTTATCGCCATCATAAATGATGACGTCACAGTCTTTGAACAAAGTAAGCTTCTCCATACATTTATCCTGTAAAGAGAAAAAGTTCTCTTGGTGCGCACCACCAATATTAGTCAAAATCCCACAGTAGGTTTAATGATAGTCTGCAACGCCTCCATTTCCCCCATTTCGGAAATACCCGCTTCAAAAATAGCCAACTCAGTGCGTTCATTCATCAACCATACCGAAAGTGGCACACCTATCTGTGAATTATAGCTACGTGGCGAACGGGTTACCACACGGTCCGGGCTCAGCAATTGATACAACCATTCCTTCACAATGGTTTTTCCATTGCTGCCTGTAATTCTATAACCGGAATCTGAAACTGCTCCCGATGCTTTTCCGCCAATTTCTGTAATCCTTTCAGAGGATTGGCCAACTGCAGGAAATTCGCATCTTGAAAAGATTTCATATCGGCCGGCAATTCGCCCACTACAAAATTACGGACTCCACGTTCATACAATTCCGGAAGATATTTATGCCCGTCATTCCGTTTGGTTTTTAAAGCAAAAATAATGTTTCTTCCGGAAAGCACAATGAACGGCTATCAGTTAAAATCCAATCAATCTGTGCACTACGGTCACCAAACCGCTTTGCTCCCAGAACTTTTTCTATATTTTCAATCGAGCTTGACATTGTTCTAATTCTTTTGAAGGTCAAAATACGGGAACTTTTCTTTAAGTCGCTCTATCTTTAACACTATTTGAGTTAAAAATTTGCGATATGTTTCAGATTGGGCATTAAACGGTTTGTGAGCTAAAGCCTTCCGGATATCCTCCCACTCTTTCATTATTCTATCCGTTTCTTTACTAAAATAACATTCTGTAAAACATTCCCATAAATAAGATACAGCAACAGGAGAAGGATGCAACATGTCATCTGCATAAAAACGATAATCACGAAGTTCATCCATCATGATTTCATAAGAAGGGAAATAGTAACAATCAGACCAGCGGCGGCATAATTCATCCACCGCAAGAAGCAAAGTGGACTTACTTATCTGATTACCATGCATACCATCTTTGCTATGCCGTATGGGGCTGACAGTGAAAAGTATCTTCAAGAACGGATTTACTTTTCTCAATTCCACCAACACACATTCCCATTCAGTGACAATTTCCTCTACCGTAAGAAGTTGTCGGGTAAAAAGGCTGTCGGGCTGTTTGTGGCAATTTCCTACCACCATGGTCCTTTCCTTCAGCCAATAAGCAAATGCAGTCCCCAAGTAATAACCAGCCAATCAAGCTGAGGAAGTCCGGCTGAAGCCTGTTCCAGCCGCGTATTTATAGAAGACAAACAAGATGCTGCCGTAGAGGCTGAAAAAACGCTATGATGCATCCAACTGTGCCAACAGCCTCCGGCATAGAACAAATCCTCTTCCGTATATGTTTGATGGGATAGAATTTGCCAAAGAGCTTCCACTATGGATAAAGGATTATAGAGGATTCCAAAAGGATTTACATCACAACGGAACTTATTTGCCAACAACAAATTTCCGATGTTTTCTGCAAAACAAGAACCCAATAGCATGATTCGGTCCGAATGCCGGATTTCTGTTTCCCTTTTAGGTAATTCTACTTGCGTTCTGAAATTCATACGATAAGGAAAGCTTTTAAAATTTAAGGGCAAATGTAATCATAATACACATATTTATGCTATTTTTGCACGATATTTATCATATCATAGGAATGGAACAGGATAATTTATATAACTTACTGCAAAGCATAGATACTCCGGATGATTTGCGCCATTTAAGCGCAGACAAACTGCCCGAAGTGTGTAAAGAGCTAAGGCAAAAGATTATAGATGAGCTCTCATGTAATCCGGGGCATTTCGGTTCCAGTTTGGGCGTAATAGAACTGACCGTCGCCTTACATTATGTATTCAACACACCCTATGACCGCATTGTATGGGATGTAGGGCATCAAGCTTACGGGCATAAAATTTTAACCGGACGCCGGGATGCGTTCTGTACCAACCGTAAACTGAATGGCATACGTCCTTTTCCTTCTCCATCCGAAAGTGAATATGACACATTTACTTGCGGGCATGCGTCAAATTCTATTTCCGCAGCTTTAGGTATGGCTGTAGCAGCCAAAAAGCACGGAGAGAATAACCGGCATGTCGTTGCTGTAATTGGTGACGGTTCCATGAGTGGAGGGCTGGCTTTCGAAGGGCTGAACAATGCCTCGGCAACTCCTAATAACCTTCTGATTATCCTGAATGACAACAACATGGCTATAGACCGTAGTGTAGGAGGCATGAAACAATATCTGTTGAACCTGCAAATGTCTGAAGGATACAACCGGATACGCTATAAAATATCACAAATGTTCCATCGATGGGGCATCCTGAACGAAGAACGCCGGAAAAGCCTGATACGATTTAACAACAGCCTGAAATCCATGCTGGTACAACAGCAAAACGTATTTGAAGGCATGAATATCCGTTATTTCGGACCTATTGATGGACACGATGTCAACAATTTGGCACGTGTATTAAAGAGATTAAAGATATGCAAGGACCTAAACTGCTCCATATACATACCACCAAAGGAAAAGGTTTCGGTCCGGCAGAAAAAGCTGCCACCATCTGGCATGCTCCGGGCATATTCGACAAAGGAAACCGGAGAGCGTATCGTTGTCGATACCAAA
>SCPP01000450.1_pt1 | contig 34326 bp, 70 predicted proteins | sample 6106811 | NCBI WGS metagenome assembly SCPP01 (sample SAMN10720449, study PRJNA508395) | human gut metagenome | isolation source: Participant 2 stool, 15 month | host: Homo sapiens | collected 2018
GTACAGGTAAAACTTCAGGGAAAAGGTCATGAGGACAAAACGCAAAGTGGCGGTGGCGTTAGACCGGGCTTTGAAGGTGGTCAAATGCCATTATACAGAAAACTTCTAAGCGTGGATTTAAAATATATTTGCAAAGCAGTATGTTGCTGTTAACGTTGAGTTAATAAGCTTGAGGACGGAGCAGAAGTTACAGCAAGAAACACTAAAGGCAAACGGTATAATCAGCAAAACCTTGACGGTGTTAAAATGCTTGGCAGAGGTGAGCTTAACAAAAGCTTACTGTAAAGGTGGCTAAGATGAGCGCTTCTGCAAAGGAAAAATAGAAAAGGCAGGCGGAAGGCTGGGGTGATGTAATCGTGTTACAGACACTAAAGAATGCTTGGAAAATTCGGACCTACGTCGCAGAATTCTATTTACATTAATGATGCTTATAGTTTTCAGATTCGGTGCACATATTCCTGTACCGTATCTGACAGCTGACTTATGCAAGCGTTCCTTGGAAACAGCGGAACTGACTTGTTCAGCTTGTTCGATGTATTCACAGGTGGTGCGTTCTCAAACGCAGCAGTTATGGCAATGGGTGTTTCACCATACATCAACGCATCTATTATCGTTCAACTTCTTACTGTCCAATACCTTCTCTTGAGCGTCTGGCTAAAGAAGGTCTTGAGGGCAGAAAGAAAATTAACAAGATTACAAGATACCTTGGTATTGCGTTGGCATTCATACAAAGGTGCCGGACTTTATGTAACACTTTACAATATGAGCGTTACAAACGGTCTTGACGCAATCAAAAATCAAGCGTTTTAACATTTTTCGTAATAGTTCTTACATTCACAGCCGGTACAGCATTTATTATCTGGTTGGGTGAACTTATTACAGAAAGGGACTTGGAAACGGCGTATCACTAATTATCTTTGCAGGTATCGTATCAAGAATACCATCAGCTGCATACGGAATTTATAATCAATTCTTGGGAGCAGGCGTAAATGCAAAGGTCTTATATTCGTAGCTGCCATCATTGTTGTGGCAATAGCTGCTATCACGTTCGTTGTATTCTTCTCAGAGGCTGAAGAAGAATTCCGGTTCAATACGCTAAGCGTGTTGTAGGAAGAAAAATGTACGGCGGACAAAGCACAAACATTCCGATTAAAGTTGCAGCAGGCGGCGTTATGCCGATCATCTTTGCATCTTCAATCATGGCATTCCTGCAACAATCGTAAGATTGGTTTCAGGCAGTAATATGCCGACAGCCGGTCTTGGATATTATATCCTTGGTTGTTTATCAGCCGGCTATGCGTCAGCATGGTGGACCAGTCTTGTATACGCAATTCTTTATGCGTTGCTTATACTATTCTTCACATATTTCTATTCTTCAATTCAGTTCAATCCGATTGAACTTGCAAATAATATGAAGAAGAGTGGAGGATACATTCGGGTATCAGACCTGGTAAGCCGACAAGCGATTATATAGGAAAGATTTCTTCAAGATTAAATCTTGTAGGTGCATTCTTCCTTGCAATTATTGCAATCCTACCTGTAATTGTCGGTGCGATATTCAATGTAACGGCACTTCAAATCGGCGGTACATCACTTCTAATTATGGAAGGTGTTGCTCTTGAAACTGTCAGACAAATTGAATCACAAATGACAATGCGTCATTATAAAGGTTTCCTTGAATAATTTCAGGAAAGGCGGTATTTAGTATGAATTTGGTATTAATGGGCCCTCGGGGCAGGAAAAGGCACTCAAGGCGAAATTTTATCTAAGAGATTGGATATAAACACAATTTCAACGGGTGTTATGCTGAGAACCGCCATCAAGGAACAGTCAGAAATCGGAAAGATTGCTGAAAAGTATATCAATGATGGAAAACTTGTTCCGGATGACGTAATTGTTTCTATAGTAAAAGAAAGATTGCAAAAGCCTGATTGTGCAAAGGGATTTATCCTTGACGGATTCCCTCGCACAACAGCTCAGGCTGAGCATTGACAGAATCGGGCGTAAAATTGATAAAGTGCTTTCTCTTGAAGTTGCCGATGAGGCAATAATCGAGCGTTTGTCATCAAGACGTGAATGCTCAAAGTGCGGAGCACCGTACAATATCATATCAAACAAGCCTGAAACTGAAGGAATATGTGATAAATGTAAAGGCGAACTTATTCAGCGCGCCGATGATGTTCCTGAAACAATCAAGAACAGACTTAATGTTTATCACGAACAGACAGAGCCGATAAAAGCGTATTATGAAAGCTTGGACTTCTTGTTACTGCAAAGGGCGAGGATAAGCTTGAAGATACAACAAGCAATGTTGCTAAGGCTTTGGGACTTGAGGTGTGAGTTATGATAACTATTAAATCAGCAAAACAAGTCGAAAAATGCGTGCGTCAGCAAAGGTTACAAAGGTGCGCTTGAGCTTCTTGAGAAGCACATCAAACCGGGTGTAACAACGGCGCAGCTTGATAAAATCGCATATGATTTTATTATATCACAAGGTGCAAAACCTAATTTCCTTAATTATAACGGTTTCAGGGAACAATTTGTGCGTCAATCAATGACGAGGTTGTTCACGGAATTCCAAGTAAGAGAGCCATTTTGAAAGAGGGCGACATAATCAGCATTGATATGGGCGCTATACTTGACGGATGGCACAGTGATGCCGCAAGAACATTCGGAGTCGGAAAGATTTCGGACGAGGCACAAAATCTTATAGACGTTACACGTCAAAGTTTTTGAGGGAATTAAATATGTAAAGCACGGTGCCAAATTAGGCGATGTTTCGTCAGCAATTCAGCAGTATGTTGAATCGCATGGTTACAGCGTAGTGCGTGACCTTGTCGGTCATGGAATTGGTCGTAATCTTCATGAAGATCCGAGCGTACCGAATTTTGGCAAAGCCGGTCATGGCGTAAAGCTTGCCGCAGGTATGACAATTGCTATTGAACCTATGGTTAATGCAGGTGATTATAATGTTGCGGTACTTGATGATGATTGGACAGTTGTAACTGATGACGGAAGTTTGTCAGCCCACTATGAAAACACCGTATTGATTACAAAAGACGGGTGTGAAATATTAACACTTTAGGAGTATTATATGGAAATTATAGAGGTTCAATCGTGCGTTCCATTGCGGGACGTGACAAGGGTGATTTGTTCATCGTCCTTTCAAGAGAAGGCGATTTTGTTTATCTTGCAAACGGTGAATTGCGAAAAGTGGATCACCCGAAAAGAAAAAGCTCAAGCACCTTCAGGGTACAAACTCTGTTTCGGTTTTGTAAGTAACAAACTTGCAACTGCGGGTAAGGTTACAAATTCAGAGGTGCGAAAGCATTAGCGGAGTTTAATTAAGCCTGAAAGCGTATCTAAAGGAGGTTTATAACATATGTCTAAGCAAGATGTTATAGAAGTTGAAGGTAAAGTTGTTGAAAACTTGCCTAACGCACAGTTTAGAGTTGAGCTTGAAAATGGGCACCAGGTTACAGCACATATTTCAGGCAAACTGAGAATGAATTTCATAAAAATTCTACCGGGAGATAAGGTAACTCTTGAAATGAGTCCTTATGATCTTGATAAGGGCAGAATTACATGGAGAAGTAAATAATTTACTTCGGTCAGATAAGTGACGACAAGGAGGTAATAGATATGAAAGTACGTCCGTCAGTAAAACCAATTTGCGAAAAGTGCAAAATCATAAAGAGAAAAGGCAAAGTAATGGTTATTTGTGAGAACCCAAAGCATAAGCAAAAACAGGGTTAATCAGTCCATATTTTGCACATTCCGAACCTTTTCGAACTTTGTGTACACTAAGTACACGGCAGTTTGAAAAGCTTTGGACTGCACTCAAATCTGAACTGATTAAAATAGCCGAGAGGTTATATCACAGGATACTAATTTATATATTATTTTGCAAAACGCAGTGAAAAGCACTGCATTAAAATTTGTTTATGACTTGTTCAGGCGAACAGCCTGAATGAGTTTTAATACAACACTATAAAATTTTTGATGATATCTTTTAATGGAGGTGTAGAAAAGTATGGCAAGAATAGCAGGTGTTGATTTACCAAGAGAAAAGTGTAGAGATTGGTCTTACTTATATATACGGCATTGGACTAAAGAGTTCTCAAAAGATTCTATCTCAAACAGGTATAAACCCAGACACAAGAGTAAAGGATCTTACAGAAGCAGATGTAAGTAAGCTAAGAGAAGTTATCGACGCTGAATACACAGTTGAAGGTGACCTTAGAAGACAGTTGGCTCTTGACATCAAGAGACTTATGGAAATCGGATGTTACAGAGGTATCCGTCACAGAAGAGGTCTTCCTGTAAAGGGACAAAACACAAAGAACAATGCAAGAACCCGTAAGGGTCCTGCAAAGCGATTGCAGGTAAGAAGAAATAAAGGAGGGACTAAGCTAAATGGCTAAGGTAGCAAAGACTACACGTACAAGGCGTCGTGATAGAAAGAATATTGAAAAAGGCGGCTCATATCCGTTCAACTTTCAACAATACAATAGTTACAATTACAGATACAGCTGGTAATGCTATATCTTGGGCAAGTGCCGGCGGTTTAGGCTTCCGCGGCTCAAGAAAGAGCACACCTTTCGCTGCTCAAACAGCTGCAGAAACAGCAGCTAAGGCAGCTATGGAACATGGAATGAAGACAGTAGAAGTTTACGTTAAGGGCCCTGGTGCAGGTAGAAGCTGCAATCAGAGCACTTCAAGCAACAGGTCTTGATGTTACAATGATTAAGGACGTAACTCCTATTCCTCATAACGGTTGTAGACCACCAAAGAGAAGAAGAGTCTGATTTGTATATTATTGTAAAGGAGGAAAAATTAACATGGCAATAAACAGACAACCAGTGTTAAAGAGATGCAAGACTTTGGGCATTAACCCTGCAACAATGGGTATTGATAAGTCGTCAAACAGAAACCCAAAGCAAGGCAGAAAAAGCAGTCTGAATATGGCTTGCAGCTTAATGAAAAGCAAAAGGTTAAGTATATATACGGTGTACTTGAGAAGCAATTCAGAAAGTACTATGTAATGGCTACAAAGAAACAGGGCATCACAGGTGAAATGTTGCTTCAAATCCTTGAGTCAAGACTTGACAATGTTGTTTTCAGATTAGGTTTGGCTAATACAAGACGTGAAGCAAGAGAAATTGTTAATCACGGTCATATCACAGTAAACGGTCAAAAGGTTGATATTCCGTCATACCTTGTTAAGCCGGGTGATGTAATAGCAGTTAGAGAAAAGAGTAAGAACTCTGTTAGAATTAAGGAAATCGTTGAAACAAACGCAAACAGGGTTGTTCCAAAGTGGCTTTCAATGGATAAGAATACACTTACAGGTAAGGTTATCACATTGGCTGCAAGAGATGACATCGACTACGAAGTTGAGGAACACCTTATCGTCGAACTTTATTCTAAATAATTATATGTTACCCTCGGTACGTGGATATATATATATGTTTTTCGAGAGATTTCGGAGCTTAGACTGCTCCGAAGTCATCTCTAATTATGAAGGAGGGTTCTGAAATGATAGAAATGGAAAAGCCTAATATAGAATGCGTTGAAATGAGTGACGACGGCAGATACGGCAAATTCGTTGTATCTCCTCTTGAGCGCGGTTACGGCACAACTCTTGGTAACTCACTACGCAGAATTTTACTTTCATCATTGCCTGGTGCGGCTGCTACTTCAATTAAAATTGAAGGTGTGCAGCACGAATTTTCAACTGTACCCGGTGTTACAGAAGATGTTACAGAGCTTATACTTAACATTAAAAGCTTGCTTTGAAGATTCACGTTGATCTTCCAAAGACTGTTTACATCGAGGCAAAGGGCGCACAGGAAATTACAGCAGGTGACATAAAGCGTGACGATGATGTTGAGATTTTTAATCCGGATCTTCATATCGCAACACTTAATGATGATGCAAATCTTTATATTGAGATTACTCTATCAAAGGGCAGAGGCTATGTAAGTGCTGATAAGAACAAGCAAGCAATGCAGCCGGTAATCGAGTAATCCCTGTGGATTCTATCTATACTCCTGTAACGAAGGTTAATTATACAGTAGAAAACACTCGTGTAGGTCAATATACAGATAGAGAACAGTTGGCAGTTGAGCTATGGACAAACGGAACAATTAAGCCTGATGAGGCTGTGTCTTTGGCTGCTAAGATAATGAACGACCTACTTTCATTGTTCGTAGACCTTCAGATGACGCTAAGAATACTGAAATCATCGTTGAAAAGGAAGAGAACAAGAAGGAAAAGGTTCTTGAAATGACTATCGAGGAACTTGATTTATCAGTTCGTTCATATAACTGCTTAAAGCGTGCTGGTATTAACACGGTTGAAGACCTTACAAACAAATCTGAAGAAGATATGATGAAGGTTAGAAACCTTGGTAGAAAGTCGCTTGAAGAAGTCATAAACAAATTGAATGGTTTAGGTCTTTACCTTAAAAGAAGAAGATTAATAGGAGGTAACAGTAATGCCGGGAACAAGAAAGTTAAATCGCCCAACAGACCAAAGAAAAGCTATGTTGCGTAACCTTGTAACAAGCTTCTTGGAAAATGGCAGAATTGAAACTACTTTAACAAGAGCGAAAGAAACTCAGAGCATGGCAGAGAAAATGATTACTCTTGGTAAGACAAATACACTACATTCTCGTCGTCAGGCATTGGAGTTTATCACAAAGAAGACGTTGTAACAAAGGTTTTCTCTGAAATAGCTCCTAAGTACGCTGACAGAAACGGCGGTTACACAAGAATTTACCAAACAGGTCCTCGTCGCGGTGACAGTGCACCTATGGCAATTCTTGAGCTTGTAGACTAATTAATTGTATATTAAGACGGTTCGTATGAACCGTCTTTTGTGTTTACAAAAATAGAAAAGTGTGATATAATAATTTTGCGATAGAAATGAATATTTAATACCAAATCAGTTTACGTTAGTAAAAACGTAAGCTTTCTTTGATATATACTGATTTGGTGTAATTTCTGTCGCAAGAATACAAGCAAAGCTGCGTTTTAGTGCGTGGTTTTGCCACGCACTTTTATGGAGGTTTGTATTATGGAAGAGATTTTGATTTAATGACCAATTTTTGACGAGCGTATTGAAGTGGCAATGTTACATCTTGAGGGCAACGACAGTAAATATAACAAGGTATTTAACAAACTCAGTGCAACTCTTTCGGATATGTTTCACCATTATTATGACGGCGGAAAAGGTATACCTGAAGGATATGAGGAGCGTATACAGTATTTTTGAAAACATACAGGGTATTGATAATGTAAGATTACGTACCGTATATTTTGCCGCTGTGGTTGATTGTATGAATATGTTAGTAAAGTTAGGTTACAAAGATATAAAAACGACTGTTTCAAAACAGTCGTTTTGTTTGTCTTAAATTACATTAACTTTTGCAATCTTTCGTTTACTGCAAGTAAGAATTCTTCCGTATCAACCTTTGCTTATTTTCAAGAGTTGAAAGAGCGGCAAGGTCGCCTGTCATAACGCCTTCTTCGATTGTTTGATTGTAGCTTTTCAAGATTATCAGCAAACTTGATTAGGTCGTCAAGGCCGTCCATTTCGCCTCTCTTACGAAGTGCGCCTGTCCAAGCAAACAATGTTGCAACAGAGTTTGTTGAAGTTTTTCGCCCTTTAAATGCTTGTAGTAATGTCTTTGAACAGTACCGTGAGCAGCTTCATATTCATAATATCCGTCCGGAGAAACAAGTACGGATGTCATCATAGCAAGTGAGCCGTAAGCTGTCGCAACCATATCCGACATAACGTCACCGTCATAGTTCTTACAAGCCCAAATATATCCGCCGTTTGAACGGATAACTCTTGCAACCGCGTCATCAATCAATGTATAGAAGTATTCGATACCGGCTGCCTCAAACTTTTCTTTATATTCGTTATCATAGATTTCTTGGAATATATCCTTGAAACGATGGTCATATTTCTTAGAAATTGTATCCTTTGTTGCAAACCAAATATCTTTCTTCATATCAAGAGCATAGTTGAAACATGCTTTGCAAAGCTGGCAATAGATTCATCTCTGTTATGAACACCTTGAATAATACCGTCCTCGTTGCTGAAATCGTAAATCAACTCACGAGTTTCTTTTCGTCCTTGTCTGTGCAAACAAGCTCAGCTTTACTGCCGGCTTTAACCTGCATTTCGACGTTCTTATAAATATCGCCGTATGCGTGACGTGCGATTGTTATAGGTTTTGTCCAAGTCGGAATGTAAGGAGTGATACCCTTAACAAGAATAGGTGTTCTGAAAACTGTACCGTCAAGCATGGCACGGATAGTACCGTTAGGAGATTTCCACATTTCCTTTAGGTCATATTCTGTCATTCTTGCAGCGTTCGGTGTGATTGTTGCACATTTGACAGCAACACCGTATTTCTTTGTTGCATTCGCGCTGTCAACTGTAACTTGGTCGTTAGTTTCGTTTCTGCGTTCAAGCCCCAAATCATAGTATTCAGTTTTAAGTCTATGTAAGGTGTAAGAAGAATATCCTTAATCATCTTCCATATGATTCTTGTCATTTCGTCGCCGTCCATTTCGACAAGCGGTGTTTTCATCTGAATTTTGCCATTTTCTTATACTCCTTTTATTATAGATAAAAGGGACTGTAAAAGCCCCTTGCTGTTTATTATCTTAGCATATATATTTAATTATGTCAATGTTCATTTTGACGAATTAAGTAAATCGGAAAAATCCTCATACGGCAATGGTTTAGAATAGAAATAACCCTGAACCATATTACAGCCTGCATTTTTAAGAAATCACGTTGACTTTGTGTTTCGACACCCTCGCAGATTGTTTTAACGTGAATTTTTGATGCCATATTAATAATTTCTCAACAATAACTTGACTTCGCTGAACATCTTCAGTACTGTCGATAAATACCTTGTCAATTTTAAGTGTATCAATCTGCACTTTTCTAAGCAGGTTAAGCGATGAGTAACCACTTCCGAAGTCGTCCATTGATATTGTAAAACCGTGTTCTTTCAAATTGTATATAAGTGCGATTGCCGAGCTGTCCTCTTGACTGAATATACTTTCTGTAATTTCCATTTCAATATACTGCTTAGGCACTTTGTACTTTGCGACAACCGCCTCAAGCTTGTCAACAAAATTCGTATCCGAAAGGTGACATCTTGAAACGTTCATTGAAATAGGAATAACCTTTTTACCCATATCAAGGCGATGTTTTGCATTTTCAAAACCTGTTCATATACATAGAAATCAAGGTCAACAATAAAGCCGTTGCGCTCAAAAACAGGGATAAATACGCCCGGTGAAATAATGCCCTTTTCCTTGTGATTCCAACGCACAAGCGCCTCCGCACCGATGATTGTATCATTTGCAAGCTCGTATTTCGGCTGATAGTAAACGACAAATTCACCCTTGCTCAATGCACGGACCATTTCACTTTCAATCATATTTTTCATATTAAGTTTTTGTTCATATCGTCCGTGAAATAGCAGATATAATTTGTATTTCGCGCTGATGGGTACTTTTGGCAATATTTGCTCTGTCAATGTAAAGTGACAGGCTCAAAGCGGATTGTAACGCGGAATAGGGCAAACACCGATTTTAGCGGTACTTTATAATTTGTTGTGTTATGTATTGAAATATCCAAGTCCACAAGGCTCTTTAAAGTTCGCGGTTTTGTGAAGTGTCCTCAACGAGAATTAAGAAACTGTCACTTTGCGAACGTGCGTAAAGTCCGTTTTTGTGGAATTTTGATTTTATATTCTTAGCAATGTTCATAAGCGTCTGGTCGCCGACTATGTGACCGAAACGTTCGTTTATAAGTTTGAAGTTTCTTACGTCAAGCGATGTGAGTAAGTATGATTTATCGCTGTTGTTATCCAATATTTTTCAGCCGTTTTCATAAAATACTGCTTATTCGGAATTTGCGTAAGTGTGTCCGTATGCAGAAGTTTTTGTAATAATATTCACGCCATTTTATGAATACGATTATCGCGATTATAACAAGCAATATTATAAATATCCATTGCTTGTTTGTTTTCAACATATCTTTACAGTCGGAACATATATATGATTTAATGTGTAGACTTTCCTTTCAAGTTCGAATTTGTAAGTGTTACATTTTGGATTGTCTTGTTCAAAAGGCTTACGATATGCTGATTGCAGGTAAGGTTGGAAACACCAAGACTTGCGGGAACTTCAACGTCAAAGTCTTGCAATATTGAAAGCTTAGGATGTGCCAGCAAACTCGTTTTAGTCTGTAAATCTGTCAACGAAACAAGTACAGCTGAAACAGTGTTGTTTTCGACTGCCGTTAAAAGTGAGTCAATGGATGAATATTTTCGACAGACCATTGTTTGTATTTGTCGTCAAGATAATCTGTAATCCACGAATCGTCTGCCAATATGCCGACGTGAATTTCACTGTCCTCAAAAATGTTCGTGTCTTTTTTCACTAACGGCAAGTATGAAACCTTTGTATAAGGCAGTGTTGCAGTGGTAAGACCTTGTTTTGAACCTGAAACCGTAAGAATTATGTCGGCTTTACCCATAACAATTCCGTTCATTGACATTTCGGATTGATCGTATGAGATAAATTCAATTTCAAAACCGGCATTGTCGGCAACTTTTGATAATATCTTCGTATATACCGTTATATTCGCCCGTGTCCTTGTCATAATATGATGACGGATAATTGTTGTCGGGCGCAAGTATGCGAAGTTTAGGGTGATTTTCCTTTGCTGTCTGCTCTTCTTTCGTGTAGCCTATTGAGTTGCTGTAAGGGCGTTTAAACAGCTTTGTATATTCCATTGACAGATAGAACGGATTTTGTATTTTGTATTGATTTATAGCGCTGTTTAGCTTTGTAAGAAGATTGGTATTATCTTTCTTACGGCACAGTAGTAGTCCAATTTGCCGCCTTTGGCTATTAATTTTAATCCGTCGGGATTGTTTGTTGTAGGTGTAAAATTGCGTCGATTGAATTGTTTTCACGGCATTTAACATATCGTCCACAGTATCGTAATAAACAGGGATGTATGTAAAATTATTTGCAGCCGAAAAATCGGAAAGAATTTTTCTATATACGAATTTTAAGTAAACCGATTTTAATTTGATTGAATATATCAAATTCTTCAAAATATAATTGCTTGTAATCAGTGGTATAAAGTCCTAAAAAGCCTGTTGCGATAGGTGATGATGTATAGTCAACATACGCCAAAAGGCATCACTCACAGGAACCATACATAAAAATCTATATTTCCGTTTTGAAGGTCGGAAATACCTTTATTAAAAGTTGTGTCATCGAAGTTTATTTCGTTAGCTATAAAATTTGTACTTGCAGTTGTATCTAAAATAGTATTTACACTATCTTCGGCATATTCACTGATACTGTTGCCGTCAAAGCTGTAATCATTAAGAATACCGGCTTTTAGCGTATTCGTTTCAGCATATACCGAAAAGAAGTAAAGCAAATAACAGATGTTAAAAGCATTAAAATAATTGCTTTATGTTTTCATTCAAATTCCCCTTTGTTTAAATCCTCTCTCATATATTATATACCACATTGTCCAAATGTTCAAACAAAAATTAAAAATATTGCAGACAAAACCTTTAAGGGGTATCTGCTTTATATTTGGTATACATATTATAAGTTATCGTGCATATACATATAACATATATTTTGGACAAAAGGAGGAAACAAAAAGTGGAAGAATACAATATTTACAGTGATATAGCACAGAGGAGTCAAGGAGATGTTTATATAGGTGTAGTCGGACCGGTCAGAACAGGTAAATCTACATTTATAAAAAGTTTATGGATTTGCTTGTAATACCTAATATAGAAAATGTGTATCAGGCAGAGAGAACACGAGATGAATTGCCACAGTCCGCCGGCGGCAGAACGATTATGACGACAGAGCCGAAGTTCATACCGAATGAGGCGGTGGAAATATCCCTGGGTGATAATGCACATTTAAAAGTGAGAATGATTGACTGCGTCGGCTATATCGTGGACAGTTCGCTTGGGTATGTGGAGGATAACGAGCCGAGAATGGTTACAACCCGTGGTTTGACCACCCGATTGCTTTTAATGAGGCGGCGGAAATAGGTACGAAAAAGTTATTTGCGAACATTCGACTATCGGTCTTGTTGTTACGACTGACGGTACGATTACGGAGATTGACAGAAACGATTATGTTGGCGCCGAAAACAGAGTTATAAATGAATTAAAAGCGATTAATAAGCCGTTTATCGTGCTGTTAAATTCGGTAGCGCCTAATTCGCAGAGCACACAGAATTTAAAGGCTGAACTTGAGGCAAAACACGGTGTACCTGTTGTGGCGGTGAATTGTGAAGAACTTAATGCAACGGATATACATAATATTATTGAAACGGTGTTGTTTGAATTTCCGCTTAAAGAAATTAATATTAAAATTCCAGATTGGATTGAAGAACTTGACAGTGAGCATTGGCTGAAAAAGAGATATACGGTGCGATAATCGAAAAATTGAGGACGTAAACCGTATTCGCGATGTGCGTGCATTGTCGGACGGTATGGGTGAGTGCGGTTTTGTTCAGCGTTCGTATATCGAGGGTATGGATTTGGGTGACGGTACGGTTAAGCTGTGTATGGAACTTCCGCAGGAGCTTTTCTATCGTGCTTGGTGAAATGTCCGGCTTTGAAATTGACGGCGAACATCAGCTTATGACGCTTATGTCGGAGCTGGCACAGATGAAAGCACAGTATGATAAGGTGTCATTTGCACTTCACGAGGTGATGGAAAGGGTTACGGAATTGTGTCACCGTCAACAGAAGAATTGACTCTTGACGAACCGAAAATCGTTAAACAAGGCGGTAGATTCGGTGTTAACTTAAAGCGTCCGCACCGTCTATACATATGATTCGTGCGGATATTGAAACGGAAGTAAGTCCGATTGTCGGTACTGAAAAACAGTCGGAGGAACTTGTGCATTATCTGCTGTCGGAATTTGAAACAGATCCGACAAAAATTTGGCAGTCGAATATATTCGGTAAGTCGCTTTATGAGCTTGTAAATGAGGGACTTCATAATAAACTTTCAAGAATGCCTGAATCGGCAAGAATGAAATTAAAGAAACTTTGCAGAGGATTATTAATGACGGAAGTAACGGCTTGATTTGTATAATTCTGTAATAAGGGGCTTGATAATGAAACGTATAATAGCTGTAATCTTCGTGATTCTTTGTTTGTGCGGGTGCGATATGAAACGTATCCGCACAGAAAGCAGTATAAAGGAATATGAAACCGATTTTCAACGGTGTATGCCGAAACAGTTAAATTCAGCGGTATGAAAAACAGTGAGCTTGAAAAATATCAACGCACAGATACAACAGTCCATAGACAGTGACCTTGTTGCTTTTGATTCCAAAGCACAGGAATGTAAGGATAATTTGCAAATGGGGAATAAGTGCGTTATGGAGATAGGTTGGGAGGAAACTTATAATAAAAATGATTTTATCAGTGTGGTTGAAGAAAAATATATTTATACCGGCGGTGCAAGAGGTACAACGGTGCATATTCCCGTAAATATAGATGTGTCTGGTGAAAAGGAAGTGAAACTTGCGGATTTGTTTGCTGATGATGGGTATGTCAGTACGCTTAACAGAATGATTAATGAAGAAATGGAAAAACATTCGGAAGAATATAAGGATTTGTGGGCAAAGCCTGAAATAAAACAGGAACATCAGACGGATTTTATATTCAAGATGATGATTTGGTTATATTCTTTCAACCGTATGATTTGTCATACTATGCTCGTGGATTCGTGGAATTTAGACTTGATTTGGAAGATTTGTCCGGGTATATGAAGAGGAATATAGACGACTGATTGATTAGGGGCGACCGTCGGCCGCTCTTTTTGCCACCCACAGTCGCGTTTGCGACAGCTCCCCTCAAGGGGAGCAATATGGAAAGTCTCTCCTTGAGGAGAGGTGTCACGAAGTGACGGAGTGTTAACAACCTTACATTAATTTCAAAATGATAACTACCGCCTACAAGTGTATGAATATCACCGTTAGGCAATTTCAAAGTTGCGGTTGTATTAGTCGGAACGGTGCAATCATACGTAAATTTACCGTCATGCAATTTCCATGCAGAACTGATTTTACCGTAAGGTGACGTAAAACTGCCTTTGGCATAAGTCAAACCGCCTCCGAATTTCGGTGAAAGCATAAATGATTTATACCCAAATTCAACGGGACGAATACCAAGTATATCGGTAAAGAACCATTGACCTATCGCACCGTAAGAATAATGGTTAAACGAATTCATTGAAACATCGCCGAAAGTGCCTGTTTCGGCAATATACGAATTCCAACGCTCCCATATGGTTTGTAGCACCGTTTTTGACACTGTAAAGCCAAGACGGATTGTCTTCCTGCTCAAGCAACTTAAAAGCAACATCATCAAGACCGACTTTGAAAGTGCAGGTGCAAGATGTGATATACCGAGAAAGCCGACTGTAAGTTTGCCGTTGTTTCTCAATATTGAGTTTTGAAATATTTTCTTGTATTTTAAGCTTGTCTTTGGGGATAAGGTCAAAGTCAACTGCAAGTGCATATGCTGTTTGACTCGGACAGTGCGGAGTGTTTTCGGCATAATATGTATATCGCGTAACACTTCCATCAAGTGCGACCGATTCGCCGCAATGTGCGGTCTGTGAACTCACTTCGCCGTAATACGAAACAGAGCCGTCATCATTAACCCACGCATCATTGAATGCACGTTTTATATTTTCAAATAATTCAGTATATCGTTTTTCATCATCGGTTTTGCCGAGAATGTACGCGGTTCTGCGGAGTATGTCGGCAGAATGTGCGGCATATGCCGTTGCGGAATATATGTAAGGCGTGGAATTGTCATAAGTAAGGTGGTCGCCACGGCATTGCTGTACTTGAATATACGGAATTGTCGCAAGGTCGGATTGTTCCGGTACTTCCTTGCCGTCAACCGTTCGTACACCGTAATTACGGCGGTCAGTGCTGCTTTGATATTCAACCCACTTTTCATCATATCATAGCATTTTATGCGTATATCGCCGTATGTTTCATACATTTCCACGGCACAATCGTTGCGGCGTCGCCCCAACCGCCGCAACCGTCAATGCGGTTATCACCGCCAAGAGGGGCGGTATCGGGAACAGCACCGTTTTATTGTACATAGTTTGTGCGTCAATCAAATCATCAAGCCATTTGTCGATAAACGACTTTATGTTCATATTATATGCACCTGTTTTGCAAAACCTGCATATCACCCGTCCAACCCATACGCTCGTTGCGTTGCGGACAATCAGTAGGAATTAGCAGAAAATTGCCGATTTCACCCCAACGGATATTGTGCTGAAGCCTGTTAATAAGCGGATTTGAACATTCAAATTCACCTGTAACAATATCAATATTCGATATTGCAAGACCGTCAACCGAGATAATCATATCTTTGATATATCGCAACCGTTACCGCTGATTTCCGCATATCTGAAACCGTGTGACGTGAAAGTAGGAATAAACTCCTCCGTATCACGTCCGCAAAGTGTATAAATATCGGTATTTGCGGCGGAACGCAGATTTTTATATAAATACAGCCGTCTTTGCGTCATTTCGCCGTAACGAATTTTAATCGACTGACCGCATTGACCTTTAACTTTCAATTTTATTGTTCCGACCATATTTTGACCGACATCATAAACGAAATGATTTTTCGGATTTTCACACACGAATTTACCGACAAAGTTTTTATAATTTTGCAGTGTTACCCTTTTGGGCGGTTAATTTAAAATCAGTATCGGATAGTGTGCCGTTTGTCGGGACAGGCTTTTAGGTTGTTGTTTGATACCGCATTTAACCCAGCGTTTATCGTCCGCAAGGGGATTGTATTCAAGCCTTGCGTCATAGCTTTCACCGTCAAAATAATCACAGTCGCTTATCGGTGCTTTATCAGTAAACTCCCACGAACTGTCTGTTTTGATAACCTCGCTTGTTCCGTCAGTGTAACAATATTCAGCATAGCAATAAATGAACTCTCTTTGCCGTATATCATAGCACCGCTGTAACCGCAAAAGCCCGAATAATGTCCTCTTCCAAGAACTGCACTTATGACATTTTACCGTCTGCAAGCATATCGGTAACGTCAAAGTTTGGTATTGAATTCTTAGTCTGTAGTCGGTAAAACTGGGATTGTAAAATCGTCACTGACTTTTCGCCGTTTATGCAGGCATTGTAAAACCTTGCGCAGATGCATAAAGACGTGCCGATTTGATTGTTTTTCTATATTGAAACGTTTGCGGAGATTTACAGACGGTACGGGATTGACAATTTCAAATGCGTTGTTGATTGTGAGTTTTCCGTTTTCGTATGCCGAGTGCTGAAAGTAAGCCGTTTTCAAAATTATCCTCTTGCAAAACAAGATTGTTTGTTTCGATTTTAAGTGACTGATTTCGGCAACGCTGTTTAGCTGATTAAAGCCGACAGACATTAAAAATGTCTTGCGTGGCTGATTTATGATATTTTTCGGAAGAATATCTTCATCAATTACTTTGACCGTTCAGATAAAGAAGTACATTTGTTTTGTTTTACCGATAATTCAAGGCTGTCGGAATGTTCGGTAACATGAAATGTACCGAGTAATTTTTATACGGAACATTGTCATTCCAAGCATTGTCGGATATTTCGTAAACAGAAACGCTGTCTTTGCAGATGTTAAATAGGACATAGTTATCTTTATTTCTTGCGTTCGCAACCAAGCCGAGATTGTCCGACTTGAAAGCAAGAAATTTTATAGTTATCAACGGCATATGTGTTGACGGTTTTGCGGACTGCCAATCCAATCGGCATTAAATTCATTATTCATTAAGCCTGTTTCAAAATCGGCAGTATCGCTTGTGTATTCATTGCCTTGTTCGTCCCATACGATTACTTGCCAAGAATACTTTGTCATAGCCGATAAAGATCGACCGTTGTATTCAATGCAGATTGAGCGGTCAGACGTAACTTTACCGCTGTCCCAAAACCGTATCATTGTCGGAGCGAACAATAATTCTGTAAGCGGTTTGAACAGTACCGCTGATTTTCGATTGCAGTTTCAAGAAAATCGCGGTTTCTTTCATCAATTCCGATTGGATTTATTAAACTCCTCTGTTTCATATCGTAAATAATCATAATTCTAATCTCCGTCTGTTTTATTAATATCATTATACCATAGCACAATATAAAAATGTTTCAAAATTTTGCTTGAAATCGTTTATTTTTGCTTTTATTTTGACATTGCATATAATATTTGATATAATATGTTAAAGAAGGGAGAGATTAGAATGAAGAAAATGTAAAGAAATAACGGTCGGAGGACTGCTTATCGCATTGGCACTTGTATTGCCTATGGCATTTCATTTAACGGAGTACCGCAACCGGTCAAGTATTTTGCCTATGCACATACCTGTATTACTCGGAGGATTTGTTTTAGGACCTGTGTTTGGATTTTGTAGGATTGTTTTCACCGATTATAAGCTCTGTTTTGACGGGTATGCCGGCAGTGGCAGATTGCCGTTTATGATGATTGAGCTTGCGGTATACGGATTGGTAAGCGGTTTGATGTATAATACATTTAAGTTTAATAAGAAGAAAAATGGGGACATATATTTCACTTTTAACTGCAATGCTTTGCGGTAGAATTGTGTATGCAATTTCATTGTTTGTTGCAGTAAATCTTATGGGTATACAGTGTGGCGGACCTATTGCGGCAGTTACCGCAACAGTCAGCGGTGTACCTGGAATTATAATTCAAGTTTTGATAATTCCGCCTGTTGTATATGCACTTGAAAGGAGCGGTTACATTGACAGACATTTTAGAATCTGCAAAGGAACAGTTGCATAATAATAATTTTTCTATTGTGATTGTAGGCGAAAATGATGTTTATACTTCAACGAAACACGGCGTTGCACCACTTTTGGAAATTCTTGACGGTGGAAATGATGTTATAAAAATTCGTTTGTTGCCGATAAAGTTGTCGGTAAAGCGGCGGCTTTACTTATGGTAAAAGGCGGTAAAAGAGGTTTATGCCGATATTATAAGCTCTCATGCACTTGATGTTTTGAAAAATATAAGATTAAGACATATTACGGTAATTTGGTTGAGTATATTATAAATCGTGATAAAACAGGTATGTCCTATGGAAAAGGCAGTGCTTGAAGTAGATGAACCAAATACGGCATATGATGCTGAAAAGAAAATTGCTGAAATGAGAAAGGGCGGTCATTGATCGCCTTTGCTATATAATAAATATTTCTGTAGGGCGGCCGTTGGTCGCCTTTTGTGTGGTTTTGTATTGCAATACGGCGAAGTTTGCGTAGGGCGACCATTGGTCGCCCTTAATGAGTTAGTGTGGGAAAGGACGGCACCACGACGCCTTTGCCACCACCACTCCGTCATTCGTGCCACCTCTCCTCAAGGAGAGGCATTTTGTAAGGCTCCCATAGAGGGAGCTGTCGGCAAACCGACTGAGGGGTGGTGATAGAGGCAACGGCGATCGATGATCGCCCTTACGAAATATAAAACGCATTAAAAACACCGCCGTATCGGCGGTGTCAAAACATATACATATTGGGGAGTAAATGTTTTAAATGGGGAGTTATCACAACTATAAAAGATGTAATATATATGAAACAAATATCAAAGATATTTGTAACTTTTAGGGACCCTTGCCTTTGGGGAAGGCAAGGGCATATGAAAAAGGATGGTATCGACTGTTTTACACAGTCTATCAATTAAAACTGGATAGCTTATTTAGTTTTATCTGCCGAGTCTTCCATCAAGCGAACCTGTACTTCCATAGTTTCACCGTCTCTTAAAATCTTAAAGGTCAAATAATCGCCCGCTTTTTCTTATCACGGATTTCGTTGACCTCCTCGGTAGATGAGACCTTCTGACCGTCAACTTCAAGAATCATATCGTTGACTTTAAGTCCGGCCTCTGCCGCCCGCTGCCCTCGGAAACACTTCCGATAAACAAACCGTAGCCTGTATCTTTGATACCGATTCCGACAAGCGGTCTGCCTGTCACGTATCCTGATGCCATCAAGTCGTCAATGATTGGTTTTGCCTCTGATATTGCGATAGCAAATCCCATACCTTCAACGCCTGTGGTTGATAATTTAACTGAGTTAATACCTATAACCTCACCGTATTGGTTTATTAAAGCACCGCCCGAGTTACCTGAGTTAATGGCGGCATCTGTCTGCAATAGGTTATAAGTTCTGTTATCTATATTCATTGTTCTGTTTACGGCACTGATTATACCTGACGTAACTGAACCGGAAAATTCCTGTCCCATCGGGTTACCGATTGCAACTGCCGTTTCACCGACTTGAACTGTTGTCGAGTCGCCGAGTGTTGCGGCTGTAAGCTTTGTTGAACCCGGATTCATTTTCAAAACCGCAAGGTCTGTTTTGTATCCTGACCTACAAGTTTTGCGGTGAATTCATCACCTGTATTAAGTATTACCGATATTTCCGAAGCACCGTCAATAACGTGCTGATTTGTTACAATGTAACCATCGTCTTGAAAATAATCCCCGAACCGCTGCCTTGTTCAACGGTTTGACCGTCTGTGCTTCCGTCGCCGCTTGAATAATAATATCTTCCGCTGAACGGATCGTAATATTTTGCGGTTGAACTGTAGTCTTGTTTATAACACCGACAACACTTGGTCCGACTTGTTCTGCAATTTCGGGAATTGTAAGAACTTTCTTACCGTTTTGTATGCTGCAAGTTGAGCTGAATCCGAAGATGATGAATCATCCGATTGTGTTGTTGCACTTGCAACTGCCGCACTTTGAGTGTTGTTGTTCATATTCTTTGCATAAAGTACATTCCTGTTCCGAATACACCTGCTGTAAATATGCTTGCAGCAAGAGCTGAACAGACAGCTGTTAACCATACTTTTGTTTTTCTTTCTTTGGCTTTTGGTCGTAAATAATCAAGTCAGTTGATTCTGTATAAGGGTATTTCTTCATGGTCGTCATCCTCCTTATATCATTATTATCAAAACAATCTAAATTCATACTCTTTATAGCTTTCCTTGACTATGGTTATATGATACAGTACACTTTTGACACTGGTATGAATTAAATGTAAATAGAAATGACTTATTTTATGAACAAAGTGTGAACAGGTATTGACAAATAGAGATAATAAGGTTAGAATATGTATAAATGCGAATTATTTGCAACAAAATATACACGCAAAGATATTATAAAGTAGAAAGGATTTTATATGAAGAAGTTACTTATACTTGATTCAAACAGTATTTTAAACCGTGCGTTTTACGGTGTGCGTTATTTGTCCGCAAAGGACGGTACTCGACAAATGCGATATACGGTTTTCTTAATATATTATTGAAACTGATAAAGGAGCAGGAGCCGGATTATATTTGTGCGGCTTTTGACGTGAAAGCACCGACATTTCGTCATAAGCAGTACGAGGGATACAAGGCACAGCGTAAGCCAATGCCCGAGGGACTTGCCGCACAAATGCCTCTTGCAAGGACGTACTTCGTGCAATGGGCGTGACAATCCTTGAAAAGAGGGTTACGAGGCTGATGACATAATCGGAACAGTTGCAAGACTTTGTGAAGAAAGTGAAATAAGCTGTTTCATTGCAACGGGCGATAAAGACGATTTACAGCTTGCGAGTGACAAAACAAAGGTCATTTTGACGGTTACAAAGTCGGGATATAATGAAACGATTATTTATGATGACAAGGCGGTTAAGGAAAGTACCGCGTCACACCGACTGAATTTATTGACGTAAAGGCACTTATGGGCGATCCGTCCGATAACATTCCCGGTTAAGGGGTCGGCGAAAAACGGCTATGAGCCTTATTGAGAAACATCACAGCATTGAATATATATATGAAAATATTGACGGCATAGGTCTAAAGGGTGCTATGCTCCAAAAGATGAAAAGACGGCAGGAAAATGGCGTTTATGTCAAAGGAGCTTGCGACTATCAACAGAAATACACCGATTGAATTTAATGCGGAGGAATGTGTATTTGACGGTTTTGAAAACAACGGAGAGCTTTACGAAATATTAAAGCGACTTGAACTTAACAGTATTATAAAGCTTGATTTGTCAGGCGGGGATAATGTAAAGGAAAACGAGGATATTTTAAAGATTTTTCTTATCAAGTCGGGGATAAGAATATGATTAGCGGTGATAAAGTAACCGTTGTGCTTGACTTTGACGGTGATAATATTTCATCGGCGGCAGTCGGAGCGGGAATAATGCGGTAGTATTAAATGAGCAAGACGATATAAAAGAGTTGCTTGAAGATGACAGCATAGCAAAGGTTATGTTTGGCGTCAAAGAGGCTATCGTTAAATTAAACGGCAGAATTGACATAAAAAATATATCAGATGATACCGCAATCGCCGCATACCTTGTAGATCCTGCAAAAATGAATACACAATAGAAAAATTAGCGAGCGAATATTTCGGCACGGTTATAGAAAGCCTGAAGTCAAGCAGTTGTCATTACTTGACGATGTGGAAACCGACAGGAGCGAATACCTTGCAAATGTGCAGTTGCACTTGGTGTGCTTAATGAGCGTATAGGCGATAAGATAAAAGAAAACGGACAGGAAAAGCTGTATCATGAGGTTGAACTGCCACTTGTTACGGTGCTTGCACCTTGAAATAAACGGATTTCTTGTAGACGACAATCAATTAAAGGAATTTGCCGATAAACTCGGTGAAAAGATTGATGCGCTTACAAATGAAATATATATGCTTGCAGGTGAAGAATTTAATATTAATTCACCGAAACAGCTTGGTGTAATTCTTTGAAAACTTGAATTAAAGCCTGTAAAGAAACAAAGACCGGATATGCGACAAATGCAGATGTGCTTGAAAGCTCAGAGATAAGCACCCTATAGTTAATTTTATTATGGAATACCGTCAGCTTGCAAAGCTGAAAAGCACATATTGTGACGGTTTGCGGGCTGTTGTAAATCGAATACGCACCGCATACATTCAGTGTTTACGCAGACAGTGACCGTTACCGGCAGACTTTCATCAACAGAACCGAATTTGCAGAACATTCCGACTCGTACGGAGCTTGGCAGAGAAATCAGGAAAATGTTTGTTGCGAAAGAGGTTATGTACTTGTGGATGCAGACTATTCACAGATTGAGCTTAGAGTGCGCATATCGCAAATGATGAAACAATGATAAATGCGTTTAGAAATAATGAGGATATTCACGCAGTTACCGCATCACAGGTGCTTGGTATACCGCTTGAGGATGTTACAAAGGAACAGCGTTCAAGTGCAAAGGCGGTAAACTTCGGTATTGTGTACGGCATAGGTGAATTTTCACTGGCACAGGATTTGCATATATCGGTTAAAAGAGGCTAAGGCATATATTGAAAGCTATCTTGAAAGTATCACGGCGTAAGAAATTATATGGAGAGCATAAAGGAACAGGCGAAAAGGACGGCTATGTTAAAACTATGCTTAACAGAATACGTTATATCCCTGAATTGAAGTCACCGAATTATAATATACGTCAGTTCGGCGAACGTGTTGCACTGAATACACCGATACAGGTACGGCGGCGGATATTATAAAGCTTGCAATGGTGAGAGTTGATAATAGACTTATAAATGAGGGATTGAAGTCAAAGCTTATATTGCAGGTACATGACGAACTTATCGTTGAGGCACATAGGACGAAGTGGATAAGGTTAAACAAATTTTGAGCGAAGAAATGCAGAGTGCAATGGAACTTAATGTTCCTCTTAAAGTGGATATGTCAACAGGACATAGCTGGTATGACGCGAAATAGTTGCCACCACTCCGTCACTGCGTGCCACCTCTCAAGGAGAGGCATAAAGCGCACTTGAGGGGAGCTGTCGTGAAACGACTGAGGGGTGGCAAGTATAGATAATAGATAAATTCGTAGGGGACGACACCACGACGTCCCGTATGTGCGATTATTACATCAAAACAACAACGAAAGGAAATAAAAATATGAAAAAAATTATAAAGCTGATACCACTAATGCTTATACTTGTTTTGGCATTGACATCGTGTCAAAAACGCTGAAAACAGCGGCAAACCAAAGGTATACACATCATTTTATGCAATGTATGACTTTACGAAAACAATCGGAGGTGACGATATAGATCAAACAAACATAGTACCGACAGGAACAGAGCCGCACGATTTTGAGCCGACTGCGTCTGATATGGCGAAACTTTCGGAGGCTGACATATTATATATAACGGCGCGGAATGGAAAGCTGGGCGGACAAAATAATCGAAACACTTCCGCAGAACGTAAAAGTTATATGCACATCGGAACAGATACCGACAGACGGAAACGATCCGCATATTTCTTAGTCCGCAGAATGCAAAATTGCAAATGCAGGCAATATGCAACGTGTTGTCAGAGGTGGACAGCAAAATGCACAGAACTATATAAACAGACTTGACAGTTATCTAACTCAAATTGATGAGGTAGACACCGAGTACAAAATGCCGAACTTGACGGTAAGACGATATTTGTAACACACGGTGCGTACAGCTATCTTTGCAACGATTACGGTATGAAACAAGTTGCGCTTGAGGGTTACAGGTGACAGTGATCCGTCACCGTCACAAATGGCAAAGGTGGTTGACCAAATAAAGAGCGAGGGCATAAGCTGTATTTTCTATGATCCGCTTGAGGGTGACAAAATGGCACAGGCGGTTGCGAATGAGGCTGATATTCAGGCACTTCCGCTTTATACTTTGAGGGTGACAGCGAAAGTCGTGACTATGTAACGGTTATGAAAGCAAATCTTGAGGAACTAAAGAAGGGATTTAAAATGAAAGCATCAAAACAGATTTCAGAATCACTTCCGATTATGATACTGCTCATTGTCCGGTGGATTTATGGACGCATACAGTTATCTTTGCAGAGGTGAAGTTTTTGCAAATGCGCAGACGGGTAACATACTTTGTTCGGTGTTAATTTGTCAATGGGGCATTGGAGCAAGGCACTCAATATGTGTGTCCTGTTTTGGCATTTGCGATTGGTATTGCGGCGGCAGAATTTGTGAGAAGAAAGTTTACAAACAGAAAACACGTTCACTGGCGACAGATAATTGTATTTTGCGAGGCAGTGATATTATTCGGCGTAATGTTTATACCGCAGGAACTGAATTTGCTTGCAAACAGTCTTACATCGCTTGCGTGCGGTGCACAGGTTGAAAGTTTCAGAAAGATACAGGGCAACGGTATGGCGACTACAATGTGCATAGGTAACTTGCGTATGGCAACGCAATCGATATGTGATTATTGGTTTACAAAAGACAAACCCGCAATGGAAAAAGGATTTTTGTTTTCGGCATAATTGCAATATTTACGATAGGTGCGATTATGGGTAACGTATCTGTCAGATTATTCAGCGAAAAGGCTATTTTGGTAAGCAGTATATTGCTGATAACGGCGTTTTCGATTATGCTTATTAATAAGGAAGATTGAGGATAATATGGAACAGGAAATTTTTAAAATTGAAAATTTGTATTTTGATTATTCCGATACATCTGTATTGCGTGATGTGAATTTTACATTACATAAGGGTGATTTCCTCGGTATAATCGTGCAAACGGTGCGGGAAAAAGTACACTGATAAAATAATTTTAAAATTTTGCCGTACAACAAGGGTAAAATAACACTTTTCGGAGAAGATTTATCGAAGTTTAAAGAAAATTATAAAATCGGTTATGTTTCTCAAAAGCAAATTCGTTTAACAGCGATTTCCCTGCAACGGTTAAAGAGGTTGTAATGGCAAATCTGTACAGCAGACGCGGACTTTTAAACGCTACAGAAAAGAGGATTACGAAAACTAAGTACAGTGCTTGAAAAGTGGGAATGTCGGGATACGAAACCGACTGATCGGTAATTTGTCGGGTGGTCAGCAACAGAGGATATTTATTGCAAGAGCGTTGATTTCAGAGCCTGAACTGTTGCTTATGGACGAGCCGACAGTCGGAGTTGATGAAGTCGGTAAGACAGATTATGGACATAATAAGCGAACTCAACAAACAGGGAATGACGATTATTATGACAAACCACGATACTCGGGACTTGTCAGGTATCGGACAAACTTTATATTCTGCGAACACGGCAACGGAGAATTTGTAGCCGAAACGACCTTACAATGCAACAGATAAACGAAATATTTATAAAAGAGGTGCATCATCATGGATAATATTTTTCAGTACGCATTTATGCAAAGAGCATTTGTAGTTGCGGCAATAATTGCGGTGATTGCAACGTGTATAGGCGTTTCGATTGTAATTTAAAAGACTTTCGGCGATAGGTGACGCAACGTCACATTCGGCGCTGGCAGGTATCGCATTCGACTTTGCTCGGAATTAATCCGATTTTGTGCGGTGATGTTTCGATTTTGCGGTTATCGGAATAGAGGTTTCAGAAAATCATTCGGCAAATATTCGGAAATTGCAACGGTGGTTGTTATGTCGGCGGGTATCATCTTACGGCGGTGTTGTCGGATTTATAACCAACGTCTCAACCAACATAAACAGCTTTTGTTCGGCTCGATAGTTGCAATAACCGATTTTGAATTGTACTTAACGATTGACTCGGCATAGCGGTTATTATAACTTCAATATTATTGTATAAAGAATTGTTCTTCGTTACGTTTGACGAAGAGGCGGCAAAGCTTGCGGGAGTGCCTGTCGGCGGTATTAATCTTGTACTTATGTTATTAACGGCGGTTACGGTTTCGGTTGCGTCAAGAATTGTCGGCGCGCTTATGATTTCGTCACTTCTTGTTATACCTGTTGCGGCGGCAATGATGATTGCGAAAAGCTATAGCAGACAATATGGTGGTCAATCGCGTTTGCGGAATTTTTCACTGTTGCCGGACTATTCATATCGTACTATCTTGACCTCAGACCGGGAGGTACGATTGTGCTTTGGTGTTGTATTCTTGATTGTAATAATAGCTTGTACAAGTAAAAGGAGAAGGTGAGAGTATGGAGGATATAAACAGCATACTTCAAAAGTAGGTTTAAAATGTACAAAACAGCGTATAAGCTTATGCAGGTACTGTCGGACGACGCACCTCTTACGGTTGAAAATATATATGACAAGGTTGACGGAATGTCGCTTCGACCGTTTACAGAATTGCGGAAAAGCTGTGTGAAAAGGGTATAGTTAGTAAGCATACAATTCAAGACAGTGATAAGTTTTATTATGAACTCATAAACGGCGAACACCGTCATTATGCAATATGTCTTGGCTGTAAGGAAATGCGTTACGTCGATATATGCCCGTACATTCACCGCATATAGATAATTTTACGGTAACGGACATAAACTTGAAATATACGGCTATTGTGATAAATGTCAAAGAGAAATTGAATACAAAAGGACGCTGATTTCAGTGCCCTTTTGGTTGAATTATTTTGAGTTATTGGTGTTAAGTAGAGATTGTATAAATAGCCACCGTTATAACCAAACTCAAAGTTGTTATCATCTGAAATACGACCGGCTTTAACTCGAAGCTTATCAACACCTATAAGATTTACTTTAACATCTACGGCTTTTCGAGTCTTTTATTTGAAACTGTTGCAAGCACCTCATCGGTATCTTCATTTATGAATTGTACAGCATTTATGTCATTATCGATCAGGTACGGCAAATAAGCCTTCTAAAGAAGAATATTTGCCGTCAAGAATAAATAAAGTACTACTATAAGGAGCAAAACGGTTATCAGGAACAATTGTAACTTGTCTCAAGGAAATGTAGCACTTGAACTGTTTAAAATATGGGTACCTTCAACTGGCCTGATTTCTGCCATATTAACTTTGTCTGTTTCTAATTTATCGCCGATATATAGTGCTTGTGTCACTGTCCCAATCAACGTTTTGTCCCAGAGCGTTTGAAATGGATCTTACGGGCAGATAGGTCGTGCCGCTAGAGATAAACGGCTTAACAGGGTGCCGTCACTGTCACGCGGTGTGTTGTCGGCTTCCATTTACGACAACTTTGATGTGTCAGTAAGCCACTTCAAGAAATTTTCTGTACGTAGTCGGCAAGCGCGGACGCACCACCGATTGCCATTGACAATGCACAGCCGACCGCAATTCCTCTTTACAAAAACTTTTCATATAAAACTCCTTCAAAATATATTTGTTAATATCAGTATAACATACAAATATAGCTAATTACAAGTGTAAATGAGTAGATAAAGGGACACTAAATTTTAGTGTCCCTATTATATTGCTTTATTTTATCATTTCGATTAAATCAGATACATTCCTCGAATTTAACCGCGTACCAATGCTCTTTCGCTCCCTAAAGTGTGCTTGATACAGTCAACCGTAAAGTCAACGGCTATCCTAACCGCCTTACCCATATCAAACCCTTTAACCAATGCACCGCACAAGGTGCTTGAAAAATATCGCCTGTACTGTGGAAGTAACCGGAATATTTTCGTTAAAGTACGATGAAAATTCGCCTGTTTCTCTGTTGTAGGACATAACGCCCCGTGAATTATCGTCAAAACTTACACCTGTAAGAACGACAATTTTGAACCTGAGATTTGAAAGACGTATAAGCAGATTTTTATATATTTTTCGTCATATCCGCTGTCGATATAGTCCTCGTCAAGCAGCTGTGCCGCTTCGGTAAGGTTAGCACGATTACGTCGGCTTTGAACAAAGTTTTCATTTCCAAAGCAAAATCTTCGGTGAATCCGGCATAAAATGCCCCTTGTCACCCATTACGGATCAACGATTATAAGGTTGTCATCGGTCTTGAATTCTATCGAAAAAGTCCGAAACTATTTTATCTGCTCAAATGAGCCTAAATAACCTGTTGCAACTGTCAAATTTTAAATCAAGGCTTTCCAATGGTCTGCGATAGACGGAATATCGTTCGTTAAATCGCGATATGTATAGCCTGTAAATCCGCCTGTATGTTGAAAGTACCGCCGTAGGTACGGACAAGCTTCATACCCATTGCGGAAATTATAGGAAGCGCAACGGTAAGCGAACATTTTACCGAAACACGAAATATCTTGTATTGACACAATTTTTTCATTCTAAAACTCCATTCCTTCGTTTATAAACGACTTTAGATATTTTATAACATTTCATTGTTAATGTCAATAAAATCATCATAAAGTTGTCCGAATGTACATAATTTAATATACATAAATAAATATTGGGAGGCGAGAAAAATTGTGTTATGACTATGGGAGAATGTTGAAAGACATAGAAATGCTTACGGACAATTATAACATTATAGAAAGATTTCGATAGGAAAGAGTGTTATGCAGAAAGATATTCCGTGTTTGAAAATCGGAAAGGGAAAGAAAAAACTGCTTTTAAGCGGTGCGTATCACGGACTTGAATATCTTACGGCGGCTTTTGATAAAATTTGTGTCAAATTACACCGTAAAGCTGATGACGGAAACGGAATATTTCGGGCATGACATAAAAGGCTGTATTCGGATATTACGGTTTACGTTGTACCTATGGTCAACCCTGACGGCGTAGATATCGCACTTAACGGTCTTGATATACTAACGAATATCACAGGCACTTAATCAGTATGGTTGGAATACATAGTTTTAATCATGTTTGGCAGGCAAATTCGAGGGGAGTTGATATAAACCATAATTTTGACGCAAAGTGGCAGATGGTTGTCGATAAACCGTCACCGTCAAAATACGGCGGTGAATATGCGGAGTCCGAGCCCGAAACAAGGGCAATTACGGAATTTGTGAGAAAAGAGCAGTTTGATATGTTGTTGGCATTTCACAGTCAAGGCCGTGAGATATATTATGACTTTGACGGTATGACAGGCGAAAATTCGGTTGAGATTGCAAAGAAATGGCGGAGGAAAGCGGATATGCGGTGTGTATTCCGACAGGTACGGCCCATACGGCGGTTGTAAGGATTGGTTTATAAAGGAGTTCGGAAAAGAGGGATTTACGGTGGAAATAGGTACGGACAAAACCCTTTGCCGATGAGTATGCTTGATGAAGTGTATGATGAAAATGCCAAAATTGCTTATGTGCCATGCAATGTGATATACTAAAAATGAGCTGTTGAAAACAGCTCATTTTCAGAGGACAATAAATTGTCGTATTATTTTAGTCTAATTTTGAACCGCACTTATAGCAGAAATGAGTATTCGGTGCGTTTACAGAGTCGCAAACGGACAAGTAATCGGCTTAGGTGTCATTTTCTGTCGGAGCGGCTTGTTTGTTTGTGGTTGAACCGGTGTTTGAACCGGTGCTGATTGTGCCTGTGGTGTTTGAGGTGCCTGTGGTGCCGAATATGTTGTTGACTTTACCGGAGTCTTTGCATATTCATAGAAACCTGCGTGTACAAGACCGAAGAACAACGGTGCAAACAATGTATATACAAGCTGAACTATGACTGTGATAACCGCAAACAATATACCGACAAACGGAATCTTTGAAAGCAATGCGTATAGCCATAACAGCATAAATCAGCAAGTTAGGGATAAATTCGGCACAGAACATTTGAAGTTTGTAACCGTTTGTATCCTGCATTGATTTTCTGAGTGCCGCAGTTGCGTTTACCGATTTTTCTTCATTAAGTACGGTGTGAATGAATACGCATAATACTTTGAAATAGCGATAAACGGACCTGCAATCGGAACTAAGAACCAAATGAAAATCCATAGCTTTTTCCAACACATACCGCCGGCAGTTCTCCAAAAATCTTTAAAACCTTGAAAAGCTGGTCGGAATAAACTTGCTTACCGTTGAAACCGTCAAGATAAACTGCCGCCATACCTGCGGAAAGAACCCTATAACAGGCACAATAACTATCGGTAATACGCCTAATACAAGAACGAGTATAGTTAAAAGTGAACTCAAAAGTGAAAGCCCCCATAGCTTAAAACGGCATTTTGACAATACGTTAAAAGCTCTTTTGTAGATATTACTTATAATCATAATAAAACCTCCTTAAAAATTAATTGTTTTGACCGTAATATGCGTTTGCGCCGTGTTTTCTGTAATAGTGTTTATCCTTTAATTTTGAGGTGCCTCTTGAACTTTCGGATTAATCATTTCGGTACGCGCCGCCATTTTGCAACTTCTTCAAGTACGACTGCATTGTGAACAGCCTCCATACCGTCTTTGCCCCAAGTGAAAGGACCGTGATTTTACATAGTACGGCAGGCATTGCAACGTAATCTTTGTCTTTGAAGAAGTCAACGATAGTACGCCTGTATTTTTTCGTATGCCTCGTCGATTCTTCCTTTGTAAGATTTCTTACGGAATTTCGCCGTACATATAGTCAGCGTGAGTTGTACCGTAGCAAGGAATACCGCGTCCCGATTGCCCCAGCTTGTTGCGTCTCCAAGGTGAGTGTATGTACGATACCGCCGATATTAGGAATGCTTTGTAAAGCTCAATATGAGTCGCTGTGTCTGATGATGGGTTATATTTACCTTCGATTTGTTACCGTCAAGGTCCATAATAACCATATCTTCAGGCTTTAGCTTATCGTAATCAACGCCCGACGGTTTGATTGCAAAATAGCCTGTTTCTCTGTCCCTTAATTTACGTTACCCCAAGTGAATGTAACAAGTCCATGCTTTGGTAACTGCATATTAGCCTCGTAAACTCTTTTGCTTTAATTCTTCTAACATATTATATATCTCCTTTATTAGTATATTGTAGACAAAACCGTAATGGTTTTGTCTACTTTATTCTTGGAAGTATGAGGTACAACCTCATTAAAATCATTTCTGACGACATGTGCGGCAGAAATGGCTTAAAATCTAAAGTTTCGACTTTGGAGGAACTTTATGATTTTTCTTTGAAAATACTCAAAAATTACATCGCAAGATGTGATTTTGGAGCTGTCGACATTTTGTCGACAGGCTCTAATATTTTAAATATTCAACTGCCGCTTTTCGATAGGCAGACCGTTCTTGTAACGTACAGCAAATTCGTTAAATCCTTTAACGTCCTCGTCTGTCGGCTCGTGTGTATGATTCACTTTGTGAGAATACTTTGTTGTTAAGGAAATCGGTAAGTGTTTCGTTTTCTGATTTTGCAGTAGCATATGACGCAAGCAATGCGATACCCCACGCACCGCCTTCACCGGCTGTTTCCATAAGTGAAACAGGTGTATTTATAGCGGCAGCCATAAACTTCTGACCAACGTCCTTTGTTTTAAACAATCCGCCGTGACCGAACATTCTGTCAAGCTTGACATTTTCCTTGTCAAGAAGAATATCCATACCGAGTTTTAATGTTCCGAGTGCGGAATAAAGGTGAGTTCTCATCATATTTACGGAAGGTTAAACTTACTGTCCGGTGTACGAACGAAAAGCTGACGGCCTTCTTCAAGACCTGTAATGTTTTCGCCCGAGAAATATCCGTAAGAAAGAAGTCCTCCGCAGTCTGCGTCACCTTCAAGAGCTTTTCTGTAAAGTGTGCCGTATAGCTTTTCCGTACTTATTTCAATACCGAGTTCGGCTGAATATTCTCTGAATATATTTACCCAAGCATTAAGGTCAGATGTACAGTTGTTTACGTGTACCATTGCAACGTCGTCACCGACCGGTGTTGTAACTATATCAATTTCGGGATAAGCCTTTGAAAGTGGTTTTTCACAACCATAGCAAATACGGACGTACCGGCTGAAACGTTTCCTGTACGTTTTGTAATGCTGTTTGTTGCGGTCATACCCGTACTGGCGTCACCCTCCGGAGGGCATAGCGGAATACCTGCACCGAGTTTGCCTGTTGTGTCAAGAAGTTTTGCACCCTCTTCTGAAAGTGTACCGGCATTTTCTCCTGCAACAAGCACTTTTGGAAGTAAGTCTGAAATTGTATAAGGAAGATTTTTATTTGAAATCAACATCGAATTTCTCAATCATACCCTTATTATAATCTTTGATGCACTGTCGATAGGGAACATACCCGCCTCGCCGATACCGAGTACAAATTCACCTGTAAGTTTCAATGAACATATCCGGCAAGTGTTGTAAGATACTTGATTTTTGAAATATGTTCTTCTCCGTTTAAAATCGCTTGATAAAGATGAGCAATGCTCCATCTTTCAGGAATATTGAAGTCAAAAGACTTGTAAGTTCTGCGGCGGCTTTGCCTGTTATGCTGTTTCTCCAAGTACGGAACGGAACTAAAAGCTCCTTGTTTTCGTCAAATGCCATATAGCCGTGCATCATGGCACTGAAGCCTATTGCACCGATTTTTGTAAGTTCTTCGCCGTATTGATTTTTAACGTCGTCAGCCATATTTTGTAGCTTGTCTGAATACCTGTCCAAACGTCCTCAAGACTGTATGTCCAAATACCGTTTTCCAAACGGTTTTCCCATTCGTAACTGCCGGACGCAATAGGATTGTTATTTTCGTCAATCAAAACTGCCTTTATACGAGTTGAGCCAAGCTCAATACCGAGTACGGTTTTGCCGTTTTGAATTGCGTTTTTAATCTGCTCCATAATTTTCTCCCTCTGTTTTTATTTAAAGAATAAAACTCTTAACTATTATTATAAACAACTTATCTATGTTTGGCAATATAAAAGAGATTTTTCCAACAAATTTGAGGTAACTTCGGATGTTGCAATTCTTTTGATAATGTGCTATAATCAAACGAGATATAGATATTTGGAAGGTGAACATAGTTGGAATTATGTATATTTAATAAAATAGAAGATGACCTATGTATAAAGGGGATATTGGAAAAGGATAATGTTATCGTTTTAAGAAACATTATCGAATTTTCGAAACGGAGGGCGTTACAAGCAGTGCAATAAAAGAATACGTTGCAACACGTCTTGCGAATGACGACAATATTTTATCACGTCTTGCACAGGCGGGTAAATTTATCGGAGACGACCTTTACAGACTTGCGAAGTTTGATATTGAGCAGATTTATAAGAAGCTGTTTTCAACTCAAATTAAGTACGCACCGTCAGGCAATCCTATCGGATTCAGTAACGGATATGTGGCGTCAATCAGAGCGATAACAGAGTCAAAGTCGGCACAGGAACTTCTTGATTTGCTTATCGAGCATTACAGAAAGTTCGGCAGCGGAATTTTGGCTAAGTATAATGCGTTTAGATATGACGGCGAACTTATCGGAGTATCGAATACTGATGATATTACTTTTGATTCGCTTGTCGGCATTGAGTATCAAAACAAGTGTTGATTGATAATACAAAGGCGTTTGTCAGCGGTAAAGCGGCGAATAACGTATTGTTGTTCGGTGACAGAGGTACGGGTAAATCATCATCTGTAAAGGCACTTTTAAATATGTTCTGCGATGACGGACTTCGTATTATCGAAATGCCTAAGCATTGTATAAAGGATATACCGTCACTTTCAAAGGTGTTGGCTGAAAGCCCGAATAAGTACATAATATTCCTTGACGACCTTACTTTTGAATCACACGAAACAGAGTACAGAGCGTTAAAAGGTTGCAATGGAGGGACAACTTCAGGCTAATCCTACAAACGTGCTTATATATGCAACGTCAAACAGAAGACATTTAATAAGAGAATTGGTCAGACAGAGGGCGGAGAAATCCACGTAAACGACCAAATGCAGGAAACACTTTCACTTTCGGAACGTTTCGGTATCAGTCTTGTATTCTCTGCACCTAACCAAAAGAATATCTTAATATCGTTTCCGAAATGCTTAAAAGCACAATATCCAAATGAATGCGGATATTGAAAAAGGCGGTAGTATGGCAGATGAACTACGGAGGCCGCAGTGCAAGATGTGCAAACAGTTTGTAACGTCTTATATTGCAAAATAAATTCAGAGAGGAAGTTTATAATGAAAAAGAAAATTATAGCTATTACACTTGCAGTTTCGGCAATGATGTCAACAGTTGCTTTTGCCGAAAACATTAATGCAAATTATACGGATAATGTATTGTCATTTGAACAGACAGACGAAAATATTGCTGTTTCGTGCTATGACGAAAACGGCAAGCTTTGCTACAGCAATATGTATAAGTCTGAGGACGGCAATTTCAGTGCCGATATACCTAAAGAGTATAAGGGTATGAAAACAAAGGTTTACTTTGTAAATTCAAAAGAGATAAAAGAAGTCAGTGTAAGTGATGATGTTCAGCCGACAGCCAAACCGTCTGTAACACCGACAGCCACACCGTCTGCAACAGAAAAGCCGTCTGCAACAACAGTACCGACAACTAAGCCGTCAACGGACACACCGTCAATT
>SCPP01000303.1_pt1 | contig 34298 bp, 60 predicted proteins | sample 6106811 | NCBI WGS metagenome assembly SCPP01 (sample SAMN10720449, study PRJNA508395) | human gut metagenome | isolation source: Participant 2 stool, 15 month | host: Homo sapiens | collected 2018
ATGCGGTTCGCCATCCGCGCCGGTAGAACGGCTCCAGATCCTCGAGCTTCGCCCGTGCCCTGGAAGTAGATCGGCATACAGTGACGGCCAGCACCGGAAAGTGCCGCACCGCCGCGGGTGTCGCCGTCGGTCTTGGTCAGGATGACGCCGCTGATGCCGACCTTCTCATTGAAGGTCTTTGCCACGTTGACGCTTCCTGACCGGCGGCATGGCGTCCACGACCAGCAAAGTTTCATCGACCTCGACCGCCTGCTTTAATGCGCACCAGCTCATCCATGAGCTGGTCATCAATCTGCAGACGGCCTGCGGTATCGAGAGAATAACAATGTCATTGCCGTGATCTTCGCGTAGGCAAGTGCCTTCTGCGCGATGATCTTTTCGGTGCCGAGGGTGAACACCGGCACACCGGCCTGCTCGCCCACCACCTTCAACTGCTCAATGGCAGCGGGCGGTAGATATCGCAGGCGACCAGCGGGCGGGCGGCCCTGGCTGCGGTAATATTTGCCGAGCTTGGCGGCGTGGGTGGTCTTGCCGTTGCCCTGCAGGCCGTACACATCATCAGCACGGTCTGGCCCTTGTTTTTCAGGCGCAGATACTTCCTCGTATTGCCGCCCATGAGGTTGGTCAGCTTCCTCATTGACGATCTTGACGACCTGCTGGCAGTCAGGTTTCCATAACCTCCTCCTGCCCCATGGCGCGTTCCGAGACTGGGCGCAGAAGTCCTTGGCGACTTTATAGTTGACGTCGGCCTCGAGCAGGGCCATGCGCTCTCGCGCATCGCGCCTTGATGTCGGCCTCGTTCAGCTTACCCTTGCCGCGCAGTTTTGAAAACGCCATTCAAGCGCTCTGTTAAAGACTCAAAGGCCATCGGCATCCTCCTGCGTGTCCAAGCGTTGTAAGATCGTAAGCATCTCCGCGGTGTCGTTCGTGATCCGCGGATCCGGCGTGAAGGAGCCGGAGTTACAGCAGCGGATTTCTGTCACGAGCAGCCGCAGGCGGTCTAAGTCGGCCTGCATCCGGTGTGGCGGCGGCGTTGCCGAGCTTTTGCTCCAGCTCATCGAGCGGCCTCACTGTGCTTGATGTCCCGCACCCCTGCCGCGTGATGCCGAGGTTCTCGGCAATTTCGGCTAAGGACAGATCCTCGTCGTAGTATTCCGTCAGGATGACGCGCTGCTTTGTCCGTCAAGACCGGGCCGTAGAAGTCCAGCAGGACGGAGTAGGCAAGGTTTTTTTCTGCGGCTTGCCGGCCATGCCCGCGCCCCTTTGCTGCTTGTGAAAGCTGTGTAAAGTAATTTTCTTTACATCAGCCTATGAATTATAACAGGCGCAGGAAAAGTCAAGGGGTCCGGCGGATTTTGTGCCGATTTCCTGCGATTTTTGAGGAAATCCGCGGACCTTCCGCAGCGGCCCCTACAACATTGCCCCACAATATTTTGCCAGACCCGTGGCAAACCCTGCCGAACTATGCTATAATAAGAATACTTTGTTTACGGAAAGTGAGGTGCCCCGCTATGCCCATCCTGAACAGCTATTATCAGGAAGTCTACCGTTCCCCCGTGGTGCGGCTGGACGGCTATTCCGCGCAGCACGGGCTGAGTACCGGCATCCTCGCGTATCTCGATTTCGGCGGCGCGACGGGTTCCTCCAAGGACGGCCTGGCCGAGACGATGCTTGCCTTTGCCACCGAGCGGCACGCTGCAGCCCGGCATGCCTGTGGTGGAGGCCAGCTCCGGCAGCTTCGGCGCGGCGCTGGCGGTCAGCTGCGCTACGACCGGACACCCTGCATCCTCGTTGTGCCCAGCAACCTGCCCATTGCGCGGCGCAAGCGGCTGCAGGACCTGGGTGCGCATATCATCGCCTGCAGCAGCAGCGGGCGCTGCGCCATGGAGCGCGTGGCCGAGGACACCGCCAAGCGCTACGGCGGATATTACACCCACTATTTTTCCAACGACGACAACCCCTGAGTACCACCGCCGCGTGACGGGCCGCAGATTTTGAAGCACGCAGGCGACGCCATTGACGCCATCGTCATCGGCGTAGGCAGCGGCGGCACCATCACCGGCGTGGCCGAGTACATCAAGGCATGGAACAGCATGGTGCGCATCGTCGCCGTGGAGCCTGCCGAGTGTGCCGCCATCTCCGGCGGGTTCATCGCAGCACGGCATTGCGGGCATCGGCCCGGGCTTTGTGCCGGAAAACTACAACCCTTATGTCGTGGACACCGTGCTGACTGTGACCACCTCCGACGCCGAGCGCCGCGCGGAGGTGCTGTTCTTTGACGGTGTCCCCGCCTGCACCAGCGCGCGGGCGACGCTCGCCGCCGCCGTGCAGCTGATGGGCATGGGCAAGGCCAGCGCCCCTGTGCGTGTTCGCCGGGCGGCATATCTACGGATAAATTTGTAAAATTTGGAACGCCCTGCACCGTATTTCCCGGTGCGTTATGCCATACTGGTATTATAAAAAGGAAGGGCGGTGTGTGACCGTGAAAAGATCTTTGTTTCCCGTTTTGTCGATGCTTTTGACAGGCTGTGCCGCGGGCGGTTTCCTCGGCGGCTGTGCCATCCACGGCTGCGCCCTCTGCCCGGAACTGCGGAGACTGCCGGACACCGCAGCCCGCCGGAACCGCCGAGGCCGCGGCGACGCCCGCACCCACGGCTGACGGTGCAGCCGCCGCAGGACTCGTGGAGACCGGCGCGGCGGTGCTGGACTACGATGAGATACGGCTGATCGACTATTTTCGCGAATATCAGCCCTACCCCGACACTGATTACTATACGATGTGCAGGGACGGCGGCGGGGGCTGATGCGCAGCGACGGCACCGGAGGTAATTATGCGCGCGTCCGAGCCGCTTTTGAATGCAGCTGGAACGCCCACCATTGGCACGGGTACCTGGACGACCCTGTTCGGCTCACTGACTATGAAGCCGCGTATAAAGCAGCCTCACAAACGCTGACAGAGAAGCGGCGACGGACGCCTTTGTGCAGAACACGACGGCGGCGGCTACCGGCAGTTTGTCTTTTGCAGGACGATAAAACCTACCTGTACAGCGGCAGCATGGGCCGGGCCAGTTCATTACGCTCACCGACGACATCTTGCGGCTGTTCAGCGGCAGCACCAACGGCCTTGTGCCCGCGCAGAGCGGCACCACCACGCACGAAAGCGACGAATGGTACAACTTCGTCGGCGACGGGCTGTACGTGTATCGCTGCCGGAACAGCGGTGCAGCCAACAATTTTGTATACACCGCGGCTGACTGCTTTTGACGCGCCGCTGGCCGCCGCCCAGCGCGAGGCAAATGGGTGTATCTGGACACAGCGGGCCATGAAGTGACCGCCCCCTGCTACGACGGCATATATCACCCCAACCACTATACAGACGAGCCGCTGGTCTTTGCTCGCGTCGCGCCGCTGCTGAGCGGCTATGCAGTCGTCAGCCGGGACGGAAAGTTCGGTCTGCTGGATAGCACCGGCGCAGAGCTTGTGCCCTGCGCGTATGACGGCCTTGCGGGACGGCAGCACAGCCTGGGTCAAGCAGAACGACGGCTGGCACGAGTACACACCTCCGGCGTGACGAAGCCCGACCCGCTGGCCGACTCCGCCCGACAGCGTTACAGCCCCCGACACCTACCCCGCGCGAACGGACGCGGTATTTTCATGGCGGATGCCAACAGCACCAACCGCCTGAATCTGCGCGCTGGCCCCGGCTTGCTTGCGTACGACATCCTCGGCAAAATTTCTTCCTCCACCCTGCGCGTGTACGGGTATTCCTCCGCCGCCCCGGCTGGGCACTGGTGCGGTATGATCCGCTGTACGATGCCGCAGTTTGGCTCAGTACGGCGTATTTGATTTCAGCGGAATAATAAAGGCGGTGTGCTGCTATGAAGCTTTGGCTCTGCGTTCTGTCTGCCCTGCTGTTGGCGGGCTGTACCGCCGGGACGGATGTGCCCGGCAGCGTAACGCCCACTGCTGTACCCACCCGCCGCTACGGAGACCGGGGAAACAGCCGAGGTCGGCGACGGCCGCACCCACCGCTGACGTGCAGCCGCCGCAGGGACTCGTGGAGACCGGCGCGACGGTGCTGGACTACGATGAGATACGGCTCCTCCGCTATTCTCGGGAATTGCAGTCCTACCCCGAGGTCGAATACTACACGATGTGCAAGGACGGCAAGTGGGGCCTGATGCGCAGCGACGGCAGTGAGGTTCTGTCTCCGCGCGCCGGAGCCGCTGTTTGAATGTGGCCTCGGCAACCGCCATTGGCACGACTACACAAACGGTCTTTCGTGGAGGCTGCCGACGCGCTGCGAAAGGATATGCCCGTCAGCTGCAAGCCTGCGGCGATGGTGTGATCTGTGACGGGCACGACGGCGACGGCTATCTGGAATTTGTCTATTTGCAGGAGCATACTGTGTCCATATACAGCGGCAGCCTCGGCCCGGGCGAGTTCAGCGCCCCGACAGAGGATGATCTGCTGCGGTACAGCGGCAGCGCCAACGGCCCTGTGCCCACCTGCGGCGGTACAATACACCGCGAGAGCGACGACTGGTATTATTTTGTCAGCGATGGGCAATACGCCTACCGTTATAAAGACGGCACTGCCGCCAACGATTTCATTTATACAGCCGCAGATTTTTCTTTGATGCACCGCTGGCCCCGCCCAGCGCGACGGCAAATGGGTATATCTGACACTGCCGGGCGCGAGGTAACAGAGCCCTGCTATGACAGCGTCTATGCCCCAGACTATTACACAGAGGAACCCCTGGTCTACCGCCGCGCCGCCCTGCTGCTGAACGGCTATGCGCCGGTGAGCCGGGACGGAAAGTTCGGTCTGCTGGATTCCACGGGAGCAGAATTTGTCCCCTGCGCGTATGACGGCCTTGGTGTGGACGGCGGCACGGCCTGGGTCAGGCTGGGCGACGGCTGGCACGAATATTCTATTCCCGGCGTGACGAAGCCCGACCCGCTGGCCGACCTGCCGGAAAGCATTGTCGCCCCCGACACGCGGCCCACACGGACGGATATTGTATTTTTCTCGGTGGATACTGCCGGTGAGCGTCTAAACGTGCGTACCGGGCCGGGGCTGGAATACGACATTCTCGACAAGCTTTCCGATTCCGCGCAGGTGCGCCTGTACGGCGCCCTGAGCACTGCCCGGCTGGGCGCTTGTCAAATACGGACGTAAATTCGGCTGGGTCAGTCAGGATTTTCTGGTTTTGGGACGTTAAATAAAATGCCCCGGACACGCGATGTGTCCGGGGCTGTTGCTTTGCGGTGGTCGGTTTGCATCGGGCAACCGTACAGTTCTCCCCACCGCCTGGCGGAGCCCCTCGCAGAGGGGGCCAAGGGGTGAACGCACCTTTTCGACAGTCTGACGGGAGAGACGAATCTCTTCCTTACTTCTTTTGCGCGTTGTGCGCTTTGCCGTTCTTCGCGGCGCAGGCTTTTGACCGGCTTCGGTACAGGCTTCACACGGACAAACTGGATGGGTTGCCGTTTGCCAGAATGCGCTCCTCGACCTCGAGCTCCGGCAGGGATGCCAGGAATTTGTTCAGGCTCTGAGCCGAAGTTGCGCACGTCAAAGTCCGGGTAGCGCTTGATGAGCTGGTCACCGACGCGGGAGGTGCGCACCCAGCCGGTGCCGTCGTCCATTTCATCAATCAGGCCATGGATGATGCGGCCGATGGAATCGCGGTTGATGGCGGCATCGTCCCCGGCGTTGGCGCGGGCGGCGGCCTCGGCGGCGGGGCTGCGGGCGCGGTGTCGTCGGTCTCGCCGTGGTCGAGGATCAGATCCAGGTATTTGAACTGGTCGCACGCCTGACGAAGGGCCGAGAGCTTTGCTCTCGCCCATACCGATGACCAGCTTGCCGGCCTCGCGCAGGCGGGCGGCCAGGCGGGTAAAGTCACTGTCCGACGAGACGATGCAGAAGCCGTCCAGATTGCCGCCGTAGAGCAAGTCCATCGCGTCAATGATCATAGCGGAATCCGTCGCTTTTTGCCGGTGGTGTAGCTGTACTGCTGGATGGGGATGATAGAATTGTTCAGCAGCGCGTCCTTCCAGCTCTTGAGACGCACATCCGACCAGTCACCGTAGATGCGCTTGCAGGCGGCCACGCCGAAGGTCGCGGCCTCGTCAAGAATGACCTTGACATACTTGGGCGAAATGTTGTCCGCATCAATGAGGATCGCAAGTTTCAGGTCTTCCATCGCTTACTTCCTCTCGCGCTTGGGCTGCTCAAAGTACATATAGAGCTGACACGGGATCATGCCGTTGTAGATCTTGCGGCGGCGGGCGGCCTTTGCCGAAGTGCTGTTCAAAATCTGCGTCCGCCGTGATGGCATAGAGCCCCTGCGCGGGTGCGCCTGCCAGACCTGGCCCAGCGTTCTGGCAAGGCTTGCGGCCTCGGATGCGTCGCCGAGGCGCTCGCCGTAGGCGGATTCGTCAGGACGGTGGCGTTGTCGAGTGCACGGAATTCCCTTACGTCGGCGACCTCAAAGCGGCAGCGGTCCCCACGCCCGCCAGCTTGGCGTTCGCGTTGGCCAGGGCCACGGCAGCGGGTCGATATCGTAGCCGATGCCCTCAAAAGCAGCATCCTTGCGGACCTCGTCCAGGGCCTTCTGGCGCTGTTCTGCCCAGATGTCGGCGGGCACAAAGTCGAAATGTTCGGCGGCAAAGCGGCGGCGCAGGCCGGGGCCAGATTCAGCGCTTTCTGCGCAGCCTCGATGACCAGCGTGCCCGAGCCGCAGAACGGGTCCTGCACGAGTCGCGGCGCACACGGCCCAGGTCGGCAATGGCGGCGGCCAGCGTCTCCTTGATGGGGCCAGCGTCGCGTTTTACGGTAGCCGCGCTTATGCAGACCGGCGCCCGAGGTATCGAGGTAGATTTCCACGGTGTCCTTGCGCAGGGCAAAGCGCACCTTGTACAGGGCACCGTCATCGGGCAGGGTGCTGACCTTGTGGCCCTGCATCAGCCGCTTGACGATGGCTTTTTGACGATGCTCTGGCAGGCGGGCACGCTGGATAGCTGGCTGGACAGGCTCGAGCCCTTGACCGGGAACGCCGCATTGGCGGGCAGCAGGTCCTCCCACGCGATGTTGTAGCAGCCGTCGAACAGTTCATCAAAGGTCGTGGCTTTGTAGGTGGCCAGCAGCAGCAGGACGCGCTCGGCCGTGCGCAGGTTCAGGTTAGCGGCGGCGATCACGTCTGCCCGCCCTGGAACGCCACGCGGCCATCGGTGACCTGGATGTTCTGTGCGCCCAGACGCTTGACCTCAAAATTCAGCGTCGACTCCGTGCCGAAAAGCACGGTGCGACCATGGTATAGAGTGTAGACATAGGTGTCCTTTCTTATTGATGTGCCGGTTATTTTGTAGGGGCGAGCATTGCTCCCGCGGGCGGTCAATGACCGCCCCTACATTCTAAAATTGCAAAAGACCCCAGCCCGGCGGCTGACAGCCGTCAGGATAGGGCCGTTCGTACTGTGGTTTCTGCGGCCAAACCAGCCGCGGCGGCGGAATATCCACCGCGATGGTTCTCCGTCACGCGCTTGAGGTCCGCGATCTTTTCCTCGCTGCGGGTCTTGTAGCGGGCCATCATGTCCTCAAAGCTCATTTCGCCGTGGGGCAGCGGGTTTGGGCTGCCACACGCGGGTTTTTCCTCGCGCTTGGGGCGCGGGGCCGGGCGATCACCGCCGTTGCCGCTGCGCTCACCGTGCGGCTGGCGCGGTGCGCGTTCCGGTGCGGGCTGGGTGCGTTTGATGGACAGTGCAATTTTGCCGTCAGGTGCAATCGAAATCACCTTGACGGAAACAGTCTGCCCATCGCTGAGCACCGTGGAAAGATCCTGTACGAACTCGTAGGAAACCTCGGAGATGTGAACAAGACCAGTCTTACCCTCCGGCAGAGAAACGAACGCGCCGAACGGCTTGATACCAGTGACCTTGCCCTCGACAATATCCCCAACTTGTAATGCCAAACTATGATACCCCTTTAAAATGTAATTTATTACAGGGCTGCCGCAAAGCCTTCGCTGAAAACGATGTTATTTGCCGCTGATGTCCACAAAGACGCGCTCATTGGGCTTGGCGTAGCCCTGCTCCCGGGCGTAGCGCTCAATGATGGCGTCCTCACCCTGGTCGAGCGTGCCGGACAGCTCGGCATTTTCCGTGACCTGTGCCGCCAGCTGGTTCTTCAGCGATTGCAGCTCCTGCTGCTTGGCCGCGATGGAGACCTGGTTCCTGACCAGCCCTACAAACATAGCGGCGCTTACGATGACCAGCACCGGAAGTACGACCCACTGCACCAGAAACTGGGTGCGGGACAGCCCGCTGCGTTTTCTCATCTGGGATGCCCCTTCCAAGACATGCACATTACTACGCATGGCTAATTATATAATACTTTCGACGGTTTTGCAACCGTTTTCGGCGGATTTTTGATTTTAGCAGATTTTTGCTTTGCGGCAGGCGCGGCGGCGGCTTTGGGCCGCTTGTAAGCGCATTTGTGCGGGCCTGACGAGCATTTTGTGTACAAGCCGCAGCGGTCTGCACGCCAGCTCCGCCAGCGCTGCCGCCGCGCGGTGCACGGCAGGGTGTACCGCCCACCGCCAGCTGACGGCCCCAGCAGCACGGCGGCGCTCATATACCAGCGGGCCAGACCGCCCGCGCTGTCCCCGGCGGCAAACCCGCAGACGAGCACCGCCGCCGCGGCAAACACGGCTATGTCCCGGAAAAGCACCGCACCGGCCCCTCCCCGAGTGCCAGCCGCACAGCATCCTGCGCAGCCCCGAGCAGGCAGCCGAGCCTAAGCACCACAGCACATCCCCAGCACGGCCCCACGGCGCGGGCGACGGAGCCATTACCGAAAGAGCCGCGCCAGCAGAACTGCCGCCGGACTGCTGGTTCTCGGCGTATTGCAGGTATTCGATTTTGCCGGAAAGCTGCACCTGGCCGCTCTGGGTGGAAAGCTCGCCGATCTGCAGCTCCTGCCCGCCAACGGTCAGGTTACCCAGCGGCGTTTCCAGCAGCGGTGTTTTCGTCGCAGCTGATGACCCGGCTGACGCCGGTCACAGCCAGGTGGCGGCGGTCTTTCAGCGCCAGTCCGTGGCTTTTCGGCTGGGGTTGGCGGTGTCAGCCGCGCGGGTGTGCGCGACTCAATTTTGTTTCCGGCATGGCGGTTCCTCCTGCTTGTTTACAATGGTAATGTATGCAGGCGGAGGGAAAGTAGAACCGGGCTGTGCGCGGCGAAGCCCTCCGGCCGCTCACCCTTCGATGACCTCAAACATTTCCCGGGCGACGTCCTTGCCTTTCTGCTCCACGTCGGAGAGAACGCGGATCTTGACGGGCCGGTTGCCGAAGGTGACCTCGATGATGTCGCCGATCTTGACCGTGTAGCTGGCCTTGGCGGGTTTGCCGTTGACGAGCACGCGGCCCGCGTCGGCGACCTCGTTGGCGAGGTGCGGCGCTTGATGACGCGGCTGACCTTTAAATATTGTCCAGACGCATGATTTTTCCTTTCACTCATACAAAACCGCCCGTCGCAGGCTGTGACGGGCGGACCGGGTTCCGTTTTAAGTTACTGAACGGCGTCCTTCAGAGCCTTGCCGGCCTTGAAAGCGGGCAGCTTGGAAGCCTCGATGGTGATTTCCTCGCCGGTCTGGGGGTTGCGGCCCTTGCGTGCGGGGCGCTCGCGGACCTCAAAGGTGCCGAAGCCGACCAGCGTGACCTTGTCGCCGTCCTTCAGGGCAGCGGTGATGGCGTTCAGGGCGCTGTTGACAGCAGCCTCGGCATCCTTCTTGGTCAGGTTCGCATCGTTCGCAACAGCGGCGATCAGTTCAACTTTCGTCATGGTATTCTACCTCCAAAGTATTATATCAGCAAAAAGCGGCTGCGGAAATTTCCGTCCGCTCGGCTCACTTCTTAGCTCTCCTGGTTTTCCGCGCGGCCTGTATGCTCTGCAAGGAACGCGGCATGCGCTTCTGCAGCGCCTGCTCGGGTCAACACCTGCCTGGCGCGCCAGCGCGGCAGCGGTAAACAGCAGCTCTCCCACTGCCTGCTCCGCCACGGCCTTGTCCGCAGCGGAGACGGCGGTCTCGGCTGCGGCGGCGATGTCCGCAGGTGCGGCTGCTGTTTCCACGCCGCCGCGCGCTTTTGCAGCAGCGGCACGCATCAGCGCAGGCGCACGGGCACGCTCTCCAGGTCATCGGCCAGTGTCAAGCGGCCCTTTCCTTATTCTTGAGCGAATCCCAGTCTTTATGCTCTCCCGCCAAAAATATGCGGGTGGCGCTCAATGAGCTTGCGGCAGACGCCGTCGCAGACCTCTGCAAAGGTGAAATGCCCGGCCTCACGCTCGATCTGCGCATGAAAGACGACCTGCATCAGCACATCCCCAGTTCCTCACACATCAGCTCCGGGTCATCCAGGTCGATGGCGTCCACGGCCTCGTAGGCCCTCCAGAAAATTCATCCGGATGGACCGATGCGTCTGCACTTTGTCCCAGGGGCAGCCGTTTTCGGGGTCGCGCAGGATGGCGATGATGGCGGCGAGGTCGTCGGCGGTCTGCTGTTTTTCAGGGTGTGCGTTCATAGACCTCTCCACTTGGGCAGAAATGCAATACGCTTCATTTTACACATATCGCAGGATTTGTCAAGTGTTGGCAGCGTTTCTCCTGCAAAGTTTCGTTCTGCCGTATTTTACAGCTGAGCGCCGCAGTGGTTGCAGAACATCGCGTCGCCGGCCACTTCGGCCTTGCAGGCCGGGCAGATCTTTGTCTCACCGCGCAGCTGGATGGAGTTCTTCCTCGATTTCCTCGTCCTCGGCGGGGGCTGCCTCGAGGCTCGGTGTTCTCGGCAGTTTCCTGAGCCTCGACCTCGGCGCGCTCGTCATCGGTCATGTTGGCCTTGATCTCCTCAATAGCCTTCTCGACCTCGCCACGGCGTTGATATACTTCTCGACCAGGGCGGGTTCTCCTCACCGGCCTTGTGCAGGCTGAGACCAATGCGCCGAGCTGACGCTGCGCCTTGGACAGGCGCGCCTGCTGGTTCAGAAGATCCAGCTTGTTCTTGCCCTTATCTGCCAGGTCCTGTGCGGTCTTTTTGTCAGAATCTACCAGCTGCAGGCCCTGCTCTTTCAGCATTTCAATATCCAGTTCAAACATAGTTAAGCACCTCTTTCTTTAGCCCTGTCGCGGCAGTTCTGCCGTGCGATTTAGGTCTATTATAGCCTATTGCGGCGCGGTTTGCAACGCGCAAATGTATATTTTCCGTGAATTGTATGGCATTATTCGCCAATAAACTCCCGCAGCATGCTGTTTTGGGGCACCAGCTCAGTGCCAAGCGCCGGGAACGCCGCAAATTTTCCCGCAGGGCGGCCAATTGGCGCGCCTGGGTGGCGGTCAGCGCCGGGTCGGCGGGCATCGTGTCCAGCACGGTGCTCCACAGGCAGACCTCGTAGGTGTGGGTCGTGTCCAGCAAAAGATTCGCGCGGGGCTTGTAGGGCTTGATGTAGCGATCCTCGCCTGCACAGACATGGCCCCACAGCCCCAGCGTGAACGCTGCGCCGTGGCCGCGGAAAAGGCAGTCCACCAGACGGCGTGCCAGGCGGATGTCCCGCGTGGCCAGGCAGCGCGCGTCGCGCTCGTCGGCGTATTCTTCCCGCAGACCCGCGTACAGGCAGAGTGCTGCGTCATCGGGCAGCTGCTCGGTCAGCGCGGGGTTCAAGGCATGCAGCCCTCGATGATGACCACGCCGTCCCGCGCGTCGATGCGCCGGGTGCCGGTGGGCTGCTGCACAGTAAAATCGAACACAGGTGCGTCACAAATGCCCGTTTTGTACAGTGCCTTCAGGCAGGCGTGCAGCCTTTCAAGGTCAAGCGCCTCCAGGCTCTCGTAGTCGTCGCTGCCGTCGGGGTTCTTGGGTATTTCCCTTCCCCGATGTAGAAATCGTCAAGGCTGATGACCTGGCTGCGGTGCCCGCGGGCGGCGATAGCGTCAGCGATCTTGTGCGCGGACGTCGTCTTGCCTGCGGCGGACGGACCGGTCAGCATGACAATGCGCCCCCGCGGCCAGCACCTCGTCCGCGATGCTCTCGATCTGGTCATGGTAGTGGGCCTCGCTCAGAGCGGCCAGCTCCTGCGGGCGGCGGGCGCCAGCGCGACGAGGTCACGGCTGACAAAGCGTTTGCGATGTGTAACGTGCATAGAAATCCTCCACGGCCTTTTGCGGTCGAGCAGTTCCGCAAAGCGGTCGATATATTCGGTGGGATATTTGAAGTTGAAGATGCGTTCGATCTTGCCACGCCGCTGCCCGGGATGACGAGCTTGGTGGAACCGCCCGCACCGGCGGACAGAATCGTGGGACCTCCTCCATTATATAAATATTGTAGAGGCACTCAAAACCGGGCTTGGCCCAGCCGATATTTTCCAGATTTTGCAGCGTGCCCTTCTGGCGGTACATATAGTACGGGCGGTAGCCTGCGTCGGCCAGCAGGCTGCATTTGCCGAGCATGGCGGCCACATCGGCGTAGTCGGCGGCGCGGTGCTACACCACGATGTTGGACGCACGTTTGAGTGTCAGCGTGTGGACCGTGATGTTTTCGGTATCCAGGGCGATGGCCTGACGCAGACTGGCCTCAAAGCCCTCGACGGTATCCCCGGCAGACCCGCGATCAGATCCATGTTGATGTTTTGTGCCCTGCCGCGCGGGCCGCCGCAAAGCAGTCAATGATGTCCTGCGCGGTGTGGCGGCGTCCGATGTTGCGCAGAACCTGATCCGAAAAGGTCTGCGGGTTGATGGAAATGCGCGTGGCGCCGTATGTTTGATGATGCGCAGCTTCTCGGCGTCGGTGCAGTCGGGGCGGCCGGCCTCGACGGTGTACTCGTCCAGCTTCGCTAAATCAAAGGTTTTGGCGATGTGGAACATGAGCTGTTCGAGCTGCGGTACGGACAGGCTCGTCGGCGTGCCGCCGCCGATGTAGAAGGTGCGGATATGCAGCCCGCAGCGGTCAGCGGTCTCACGGATGGCGGTCAGCTCCTCGCACAGTTTGTCCACATAGGGCTGCACGAGGGCGCGGGTAGCCTTGTCCCCACCGTGCGGGACAAAGCTGCAATAGCTGCACCGCGTCGGGCAGAACAGGATGCCCGCGTAGACGCTGCAATCCATCGGGTCAGCGGCGTCCAGCACCGGCTTCTGCAGGTCGGCAATGCCGAGGGCCAGCGCGAATTTCTCCGGTGCAGACAAAGTGGTCAAGGAACCGTGCGCGGATCTCATCCTCCGTGGCACCGCTTGCGCGCATGTCGTGAATGATGCGCACCGGGCGCACACCGGTCATCATGCCCCAGGGCGGCGTGGTACCGGTGGCCTCCAGCAGCGTGTACAAAGGCGGCAGAGCGTGTACTCGGGGTCTCGCCCTGCGGGCGCAGGGCGATCTTCCAGTATAGCCTGCCGTGCAGGCGCAGCAGGATCGTGTCGGTGCAGAGATGGCTCTGTGCCAGCACAAAATCACTTTCCTGCGGCAGATTTTCCGTCTTCTCTGCCTCGGGGAAAACAGCCGCGCGGTGTGTTCGGCTTCATAGCCCGCTGCGGGGCCGCGTAAAATAATCTGCATTAGTACCATGCCCCATTCATGTAAGGATTGGTGCTGCGCTCCTGCCGAGGGTGGAAAAGCTCTCATGTCCGGGAAGGACTTTGTTGCATCCGGCAGCGGCAGCTCTGCCAGCAGGGAGAGGCTTTTGCCATCTCCTGCATACTGCCGCCGCGAAATCCGTGCGCCCGCAGGAGCCTGCAAACAGCGTGTCGCCGCTGAACAGCAGCCCGTAGCAGGACAGGCAGACCCGCCCCGGTGTGGCCGGGCGTGTGGTAGATTTTAAACGTCAGCTCATCGATGGTAAGCTCGTCGTTCGCGGGCCAGTTGTCGGTGAGGACGTCGGGCGTCAGCGGCAGAAGCTGGCTGCCCTCGGCGTCGATCTTATCCATATAGACTTTGCAGCCGGTCGCTTTTTCAGCGAGGCCACCGCGCCCACATGGTCAAAGTGGCCGTGGGTCTGCAGGATATGCGTCAGCGTCGCGCCGGCCTCGTCGAGCGCCTTCAGATAGACGCCCGGCTCGGCGGCGGCATCGATGATGATGCCGTGCTTTGCATTGGTGATGATAAAAAGGTGTTGGTGTACAGCGGCGGAACGCCGTGGAAGTGCTGGATGTTCATTGCGTCCTCCCTTGAATTTTGCTTACTTTTACCACTCGTCGGTGTCGATGACGATGGTGACGGGCCGTCGTTTACAAGGTCGATCTTCATGTCCGCGCCGAACTCGCCGTGCTGGACGTCTTTGAGGCCCTGATGACCCATCTCCTCCAGGAATTTTTCATAGCACGGCACGGCCAGCTCGCCCCTGGCGTATGGATGAAGCTGGGGCGCTTGCCCTTGGCCGTATCACCGTAGAGTGTGAAGTTGGACACGACGAGGGCCGAGTAGCCAAGCTCCACGGCGCTGCGGTTCAGCTTGCCGTTTTCGTCCTCAAAATGCGCAGATGGGCACATTTTCGGCCAGCGGGCACGATGGCGCTATCGTCGGTATCGCGCACGCCCAGCAGGATGACCAGGCCCGGCCCGATGGCCCGGGGCTCGCCCGTTAACGGTAACGCTTGCGCGGGTGACGCGCTGGATGACTGCTCGCATAGGTAGTTGCTCCTTTTCAAAATCAGCTGCACTGTAGGGGCCGGGCATGCCCGGCCTGCCGCAAACGAACGTCTGCCATACAGTTGCGGGCCGCACATGCGGCCCTACATCCGGCCGTTTCAGTTCCTCGTCACGCTCACAACGTCCTTGATCTTTTCAGTCTTGCCACGACGCTGTTCAGGTGTTCCGTGTTGGTGATGCCCACGGTCACGCTCATGCGAGCGCGGCCCTGCTCGGCGGCGCGGGCCATCAAAGAATAGATGGGCACCCGCATATCCCCCAGCGCCAGAGCCACGTCAGAGACGAGGTTCGCGCGATCTATGCAAACAATATCCAGCGTAGCTTTGTAGTTTTCCTTTTCTGCTTCGTCCCAGTAGGCGCGGACCCAGCGGTCTGCATTCTCGGGTGGCGCATACTCTCGCGGGCGTTGGCGCAGTCACGCTTGTGGATAGACACGCCGAAGCCGCGGGTGACAAAACCGATGATCTCATCCCCGGGCAGCGGTGAACAGCACTTGGCAAACTTGATGGGACAGTTGTCGATGCCCTCGACGATGACGCCGTCGGAGGAATGCATCCGCTTGAGCTCCACCGTGACCGGCTTCGGCTCGGTGGCCTGCAGCTTGGTGTACTCCTCTTTCAGTTTTGGCAGCATGCGGGAAATCTGCAGACCGCCGTAGCCGATGGCCGCGTACATTTCCTCAACGCTGTTGCAGCGGTTGCGGCGGGCCAATGCCTCCATAAAGACGTCGTGCTGCTCATCGGTCAGGGTCATGAGGTTGCGGCGCATTTCGCGTTCCAGTGCGTCGCGGCCCTCCTGAATATTCTCTTCCCTGCGTTCCTTTTTGAACCAGTTGCGGATCTTGTTTTTTGCCTCGCTGGTTTTTACAATGTTCAGCCAGTCGCGGGAGGGGCCACGGTTTTCCGGGCCGGTGATGATTTCAATAATTTCGCCGGTCTGGACCTTGTGGTCGATGGGCACGATGCGGTTATTGACCTTCGCACCGATCATTCTGTTGCCGACAGCAGAGTGGATCGCGTAGGCGAAGTCGATGGCCGTCGCGCCCGCAGGCAGGTTGATGACGTCGCCGCGCGGCGTGAAGGCGAACACTTCCTCGGGGAGCAGGTCGCTCTTGATATCGCTGAGCAGGTCGGCGGCATCGGCGCTGGAACGCTGGCTTTCCAGCAGCTGGCGCACCAGGCCAGGCGCTCGTCCAGTTTGTCGCTGCTGCCTGTGATGCCGGCCTTATACTTCCAGTGGGCAGCGATGCCGTACTCGGCCATGCGATCCATGTCCTAGGTGCGGATCTGCACCTCAAAGGGGATGGCCTCTCGGCCGATGACCGTTGTGCAGGGATTGGTAGCCGTTTGGTTTTGGCGTAGAGATGTAATCTTTGAAGCGGTTGGGCAGCGGGTGGTACATATCATGGATAAGCCCAGTGCAGTGTAGCACTCGGGGACGTTGTCCAGAATGATGCGCACGGCGTAGATATCGTAGATTTCCTCGAAATCCTTATTCTGCATATACATCTTGCGGTAGATGCCGTAGATGCTCTTGACGCGGTGGCGGATGGTGGCCTTCTGGATACCGTTCTCGGCCAGGTGCTTGGCAATGGTGTGGCAGACCGTGTGCAGGAACTCGTCGCCGTGCTTATTTAAAAGGTCGCGAATCGTCTCATAGCCCACCGGGTCCAGATAATGCAGGCTGCGGTCCTCGAGTTCCTCCTTGATGTTGGAAATCCCCAAACGGTGGGCGATGGGGCGTAGACCTCCATCGTTTCCAGGGCTTGTCGCGGCGCTTCTGCTCGGGCCAGGCGTCGCCGGTGCGCATATTAGTGCAGCCGATCGCACAATTTGATGATCATAACACGGACGTCCTGGCTCATAGCCAGCAGCATTTTGCGCAGGTTCTCGGCCTGGCGGTCCTCGACATTCGAGAACTTGATCTGGGTCAGCTTGGTGACGCCGTCAACGAAGCAGCGCGACCTCGGGGCCGAATTTCTGCTTGATCTCGGCCACGGTCACAGGGGTATCCTCGGCCACATCGTGCATCAGGGCAGCGGCGATGCTCTCGCTGTCCATACCCAGTTCGACCAAAATCTGCGCAACAGAAAGCGGATGGCAGATGTACGGCTCGCCGCTGCGGCGCTGTTCGCCGTGGGCTTTTTCGGCCAGCGCATAGGCGCGGTCGATCATAGTAAAGTCGTAGGGCCGCCCGCTGTCAATCAGGCTCTGTTTGAGGTCGTCATAGGTGATGGGCATTTTTACTTCTTGCACGTTTGTGTTTTCCATAGTCCGTTCCCCTCTCCGTTTTCTACCTGTCTTGCACAGCGCTTTTTCCGGCATTCTGTAGGGGCGAGCATTGCTCGCCCGCATGCCATGGGCACAGCCTTCCCGCAAAGGCGCTGTTGTTTTCAGGCTGCCGAGCGGGCAATGCCCGCCCTACATGTGCAGCAGGGCGCTCATGCCTGTTTGCCAGCTCCGCCAGCTTTTGCAGCACTGGCGCACTGGCCAGGTCCTGCTTGGCCGTCACGGGCACGGGCAGCCAGCGGCCCTCCTGCTCCTCAATGAGGCCAAGCTCCTGCAGGGCCGTCAGGCTTGTCAGCGCCTTGCCGGTGTTCTGCGGTCCCTCCGCCGCAAAACCGGCTGCAGATCCGCCGCGGCCACATGCCCGCCGCGGATACGCCGTAGAAGTGATACCGTGTCGGCGCGGGCCGGCAGCAGCGCGGCGGCGCGGGCCGCGTCGAGGCTGCCGCCGGTGCGGAACGCCTCGAACCAGGCGGCCTGTTCACTGGGGTGTTGCCCAAATCGGCCGGGCGGATGGCTTTCAGGTGTGCGGAGACCATCGGCCCGCTGCGGCCGTTGAAGATCGAGACCTCGAGCGCGGCCTCCACCTCACTGCCGACGGGATAGGCAAACGCCTGCGGCGCAATGCCAGCTCGACGCAAACAGCGTGTCGCTGCCCTGGCGCAGCCGCACGCGGGTGTGGCGTCCCTCGGCGCCCATGGGCCACAGACCATCCACAAAGGCGTGCTGCACCAGCAACACCGGGGTCGGGTTTTCCCGGCCAAAGGGGGCCAGGCGGGCCAGTTCGCCGACGTTTTCCAGATTCAGCTCGCCCAGCGTGGCGGCGGCGTCCAGCCGCAGGCTGACGGCCTCAGGCGGGGCGGCGTGGGCCGCGGCCGCATTGATGGTCTGCCGGAACGCGGCAAGATTTTCTTCCTCTATCTCAACGCCCGCCGCGGCGGCGCCGCCGAACCGCGTCAGATATTGTGCGCAGTCTGCGAGCGCACTGTGCAGGTCGAACGGGTCCGGTGCGCGCCGCTGCCGCGGCCTCGCCCTCGTGCGTTGAAATGACGATGGCCGGGCGGCTGAACCGCTCCATGAGCCGTGCCGCCACGATGCCAATGACACCGGGTGCCAGTCCTCGCCACTGACAACGAGCACCCGGTCGCGGGCGGGCGGGGTCGGCCTCAACGCCTGCAAAGCAGCGGCAAAGACCTGCTGTTCGGTCTGCTGGCGTTCGGTGTTGATCCGGCCAGGCGCTCGGCAATGCCGGTGGCCTGATCCTCGTCGCCGCAAAGCAGCAATTTGAGCGCTACCGCGGCGTTGTCCATGCGGCCCGCCGCGTTCAGCCGCGGGGCCAGGCTGGAACTGACCGTGTCCGCCGTGACAGGGTTGCCGCAGCCGGCGCTCCAAAGCGCATGCAGGCCGGGCGCATCGTGTCCTGCAAAGGTTCAGCCCCTCGCGGACGATCGTGCGGTTCTCCCCACCAGCGGCATGACGTCGGCCACCGTACCCAGCGCCGCCAGCTCGCCGTACATTTCCAACAGCTCGGCGGGGTCGCAGCCCTCGAGCGCGGCACAAAGCTTGAACGCCACGCCCGCGCCGCACAGGTCCTTGAACGGGCTTTCGTCGTCGGGCCGCTTGGGGTCTACGACGGCAATCGCGTCGGGGAGCGTGTCACCGGGCAGGTGGTGGTCCGTGACGATGAGGTCAAGGCCCAGTTCCTTGGCGCAGGCGGCTTCCTCGACGGCGGAAATGCCGTTGTCCACCGTGACCACGAGCTTAAAGCCCTTAGCGGCCAGGGATTCCAGCGCAGCGGGTCAGGCCGTAGCCGGAACCGCGGGTGGGCAGCTTGCAGCGGACGTGCGCGCCCTGGCTGGTGAGACATTCGTACAAAATGGCCGTGGCCGAGATGCCATCGACGTCATAGTCACCGTAGATGACCATAAGCCTCATTTCGATGGCCTCCTGGATACGGACGACAGCCTTGTCCATATCGGTGAGCAGGAACGGGTCGCTCAGCGGTTCGCCCTGGCCCAGCAGGCCTGCGCAGCGGCGGGGTCTGCAGCCGCGGGCGGCCAGCACCCGGCGCAGCAGTACGCCGCACCCGGCCCCAGCCAGCGCTTTTTCTGCGGCGGGGTCGCCCTTTTTCAGTTGCCACGCAGGGTAATTCATACAATTTAGCCCTTGTGTTAAAATCAGCTTCAAAATCATGGGTCAGGCCATCCTGGCGCAGCATGGCCTCCAGCGTATCGATCTCGGTCGAAACGTCCATGCTCACGTCCTGCAGAAGGGTGTCGTACAGCTTTTCATACGCTTGGTTCAGCGTGCAGGATGCCGGTGATATCGCGGCGATCTCGGCCGCGTTGGCGGTGTCCGTCTCCCCCAGCCCCTGCGCCGTATCCAGCAGCTTGCGGGTCGTTGGCAATAATCCCGGTGCCGGCGCACACGGTTCAGCTGCTCGGGGTGGTTGTGGACAAAGCCCAGAATCGACGCGCAGGTTTTCTGCATTGCGGCAAGCTCTTCGTCCGCATCGGTGCCCAGCTTGCCGCGGCAGACTTTAAGTAGTTCAAAAGTCCACGCCCTCGCGGCGGAACCGCTCGGCATCGGTCAGGGTTGGGCAGGCTCACCTGCGGCGCATCGGCGGGCTTGGCCGCCACCGGCATGAGCGAATCATCCAGATAGAGGGTGCTGTAATCATCGGAAATGGCAGCGTTGGGAAGATCCCCGTTCGCCACAGCCTTTGCAACGGTTTCATAGGCCTTTTCCTGCTTGATCTGTGCCTTGCGGGCCAGCGCGGGCAGGTCACAAGTCCAGTCATTGGCAGCGCGCAGCAGCTTGCGCAGGCGGCTGAAATAGGCCAGCTTTTCATGCCCACGATGGCCATAAAGAGGAAGCCGAGCGTTGGGTAAAATACGGCCGTCAGAATCGGCAGGGCTATAAAATCCTGTTGGGAAGCCCCAGCGGCCCTGCGCCGACTGCCGTCAGGATGCCCAGCACAAGCGCCGCGATGCCAAAGCAGCCTGCAAAGGTCCAGCCAACCGCCGTCAGCGCAACGCCGACAGACTGGCCGCCGTTTTTCCACTTGCGTTCCAGGCGGCGCTTCCATGCGGCGAAGCTGTCGGGCTGCGGCCTGCTCATGGCATCGCCCGCCTGTGCAAGGGCGTCTGCAATGCTGCCCAGCACCGACGAGCCGATTTTGCTGCCCGCCTCAACGGCGCTGTCCAGCATATCGCCGAAGTCGTAGTGATTGTATTGATATTTGGGAGTTTTGTTGTCAGGCATTTGGTTGTCCAATCTGTTGTCTCTGCATGTAGGGGCCGGACATGTCCGGCTCTCGGCTTTCCGGTTATAGGGCGGTTTCCTGTAGGCTGCGGGCCGGGCATGTCCGGCCCTGCGGACGCATCAGTCCGCCATCGGTCCCCAATTTTTCATCAGTTCGGCGGCGCAGCGCACGCCGTCCACGGCGGCGGTCATGATGCCGCCCGCGTAGCCCGCACCCTCGCCGCAGGGTAAAGCCCGGCCAGGCCGGTGCATTGCAGGTTTTCTTTATCGCGCAGCAGGCGCACGGGCTGCTGGTGCGGGTCTCCAACCCCGTCAACACGGCGTCGGCGCGATAGGCCGCCAGCTTGCGGCCAAAGCGGTCAATCCTCGCGCAGGGCACCGCTCAAATCATCGGGCAGCAGGCTGCCAAGGTCGCAGGGGGTCACGCCGCGGGGGTAGGTAGGCTGCACCGCCCCAGCTCGAGCGCACCGCGCCCGGCCAAAAAGCTGCCGACCGTCTCCGCCGGGGCGAGGTATCCCCCGCCGCCCGCGCGGTAGGCCGCCTGCTCCAGCCGACGCTGGAACGCCACAGCCTTGGCCGGGTCGTTGTCAAAGTCGCGGCCATCCACGCTGACGACCACCGCTGCGTTGGCATTTTTGCCGTCGCGGGCGTGCAGGCTCATACCGTTGGTGACGACGCCGCCATCCTCGCTGGCGGCGGCGCAGACCGCCGGGGCACATGCAGAAGGTGTACACGCACCGCCCGCCGGAGACGTGCTGGCTGAGCTGGTACTCCTTTGGCAGCGCCGGGTGGCCTGCCGCGCCGTGGTAGAGGCTTTGTCGATCTCGGTCTGCAGGTGCTCCGCGCGGAAGCCGACGGAGAACGGCTTGCATTCCAGCGGCAGACCCAGGCCGTGCAGCATGGCGAAGGTGTCCCGGGCGCTGTGGCCGACAGCCAGGATCAGCTGTTCACAGGGCACAGGGCCCGCCGTCGTTTCGATGCCGGTCAGCGCACCGTTTCGTCTGCAGGCCGGTCAGGGCGGTGTTGAACCGCACCTCGCCGCCCAGAGCCTCGATCTCGCCGCGGATGCTGCGGATGACGCCGCGCAGCAGGTCGGTGCCGACGTGGGGCTTCTGCCGCCACGCAATGTCGGCGGCGCGCCGTGGTCAAGGAACGCTCCGGTCACGAACGCGCAGAGCGGGTCGCCGACGCGTGTGGTCAGCTTGCCGTCGGAAAAGGTCCCCGCGCCGCCCTCACCAAACTGGATATTGGCGTTCGGGTTCAGTGTGCCGGTTTTCTCAAAATGCCCGACGGCCCGGATGCGCTCATCCAGCGCAGGGCCGCGTTCCAGCACGAGTGGACGGTAGCCTCTGCGGGCCAGCAGCAGCGCGCGAACAGGCCCGCCGGCCAAGACCGACGACCACCGGGCGATGGGCCAGCGGCGTTTTCCCGTTGTAAAGTCGAATTTCGGCGGCTGCGTATAACAGACACAGGGCGAGGCCCCGGCCAGCGCCGGTTCCTCACCCTCGTCGTTGAGTGTGACTGCGATGGTGTAGACGAGCACCGGCGTACCGTGCCGGGCGTCCACGCTGAGTTTTGCCACGCCGCAGTGCGCCCGGCGGGCGGGCACACGCAGGATGGCCAGGGCCGGCCGCCGCCTCGGCATCCGGGTCGGGGCAGGTCAGCGGCAGACGGATGTTGCGGACTAAAAGCATAGATAAGGTTCCTTAAACGATGGTATTTTGTATGCGCCATGTAGGGCCGGACATGTCCGGCCCTCGGCTTCCCGTTATAGGGCGGTTTCCGTAGGCTGCGGCCGGGCGTGCCCGGCCCCTGCTGCGTCGCGTTATTTCGACGTGACCTCGCACTGGACGGTGTAGCTGCCGGTGGCGAAGATGCGGCTAGACGATGGGATCTGGATGCTGACGGCAATCGTCTGCTGGCCGACGGTCAGGTTCAGGCTCTGGCAGTCGATTTGCGCGACGATGCTGTCGGCGCTCAATTCCTCGATTTCAGCCGCCGGGCCGTAGAGCGTCACACCGCTGACGATGCTGGACAAGATCTGCAGCTCGTAGTTGCTGGGCACGTTGATGGCGCGGATGTTCGAGACGTTCAGCTTTGTCGAGGCCATCTCCGACGTGTCAAAGTCCAGCGTGACGTTCGTTACGCCGTCCAGCGAGACGATACCCGCAGGCAGCTCGATAAGGCGCTGGTAGTCGCGGCCCGGCTCAAACTCCCGCGCCAGGTCAAAGTCCGTCACAGTCAGGGCCTCCAGGCGCTGATCGTGCGGGCAGGACCGGCCACGCACAGGGTCTGCTGGCTCAGCGAACAGTGCAGGCTTCTACATCGAAACCGTTGGGCATGCCGATGAAATCCACTTCCAGCGGCAGTTCGCGCACCTGGTAGATTGTCAGCGTGACGTTGGCGGAGTCGCTGTCCATCGAGATATACTGCGGCGTGAAGGCGTTGCCCTCCTCGTCGCGCAGCTCCAGCGTAGCAGGCACCGTCGTGGTGTCGGCCAACTCGCCATCGATCTGCACCGGGGCCACGATGCTGGACACCTGATCCAGCTCACTCGTCGGGCCGCGCAGCGTGATCCGGCGGGCACGGCGGTGGTCTTGTTCAGCATATAGCCGCTGGAGATCGTCACCGCGGAGGCGTCCACCGTGACGGAACGGTCTTTCGCTGACCTCGTCAAAGACGACGTCGATGGTGCTCGGGCTTTCCACCGTGCACTCAATGTCGCCGGGGAAATCGGTAGTGTTCGTCACGCGGCCTGCAGGCGCAGCGTGACTTTGCCCGCGCCGCTGACGCCCGCGTAGCTGGGGTAGACCATGATGTCGGCGCTGCGGATGTTGCCGATGATCGTGCTGTTGCCCTCGACTTTTACGGTCACGCCCTCAATGTCGGGCTTTTCCACAATGTCCAGACCTTGGGCCGTGTAGGTAGACGCGCCGCTCGTGTAGTTGATCGGCACGCCGGTCACCGTCGTGGAGCCCTGGGGGTCGATGTAGACCGTAACGATGATCCACATGGCAAAGCCCATGATGATTGCCAGAACGGCGGAAAACACCGGGTTATTCCAGATCGTGCGCGGGGCGCGGCGCCGTTCAGCCCCGGCGCGAGAGGTTATTCGGGTTTGCCATGGTTCAGTGCGCCCCTTGCGCAGCAGCTTTGCAGCGGCGAGATATCGGCCTCCTCGTCCTCGGCGGGGAACGATCTCCTCCTGCAGAAGGTTGAAGAGGTTCTGGCGATCCAGGCGGCGGATCAGCACACCGTTCTTCGCCATGGAGATGATTCCCGTTTCCTCGCTGACGATGACGACAATGGCGTCGGAGTTCTCGCTCATGCCAAGGCCGGCGCGGTGGCGGGTGCCCATGTCCTTGCCCATTTCCAGGTTGTTGGACAGCGGCAGCACGCAGCCGGCAGCTACGATGACGCCGTCGCGGATGACGACCGCGCCGTCATGCAGGGGCGTACCCTCATAGAAGATCGTGCCGAGCATTTCGGGGATGACATCGGCGTGCATCGGCGTACCGGTGCGGATGATCTCATCCAGATTATTGTTGCGCTCCAGCACCATCAGCGCGCCGGTGCGCGTGTCGGACAACTGCTCCGCCGCGTCGCAGATGGCCACAACGGCGCTCTGCCAAGCGGCGCGCAGCGAAGGGTCTCTGCGGCGGTTCCCGACCAGAAGGTTGGCCCACATTGTGGACTGACCCATGCGCTCGAGCGTGCGGCGCAGCTCCGGCTGGAAGATGACGACCGCCGCCATAAAACCGATGGTGAGCACGTTGTTCAGCAGCCAGGTCACCGTTTTCAGGTTGAGCATGACGGCCAGACCGTAGAAAACCAGAATCAGAATGATGCCCTTGACCAGCTGGCCCGCGCGGGATTTGCGCGCAATTGCAGCAGCTGGTAAAGACAAAGGAGATAATAAGGATGTCCAGCGTATCGGACAGCGGGTCAAATGTACGCAGGCTGCTTAAAACGGCATTGAACATCTGGTTGGGCAGCATGGGCACCGCAGCCCCTTCTGGGTCAAAATAGGCATTAGAACAGGCGTAGGGGCCGGGCATGCCCGGCCTGCCGGAGACTGACAAAATCACTCGATCAGCGCCACCGCGTGGGCGGCAATGCCGAGACCCTCGCCGGTGAAGCCGAGGTGTTCCTCAGTGATGGCCTTCACGCTGACGGCGTCCAACGGCAGGCCGAAGGCGTCGGCAATGTTCTGGCGCATGGCCGGGATGTGCGGGGCCAGCTTGGGGCGCTGACACAAAATCGTGGCGTCGATGTTGCCGACTTTATAGCCGTGCTGAGCGATGATTTTTGCCACCTCGCGGGTCAGTGCCAGCGAGTCCGCGCCCTTGTAAGCGGGTCGGTATCCGGGAAGTGCTGGCCGATGTCGCCCAGCGCCGCCGCGCCAGCACAGCGTCCATTACGGCGTGCAGCAGCACATCCGCGTCGGAGTGGCCGAGCAGGCCCTTCTCATACGGATCTCCACGCCGCCCAGAATCAGCTTGCGGTCCTCCACAAGGCGGTGAACATCATATCCGTGACCAATGCGCATGGTTTTCTCCTTTGCAGATCTTCTTTGTAGTGATTTTGTAGTTGGCGTAGTCCCCCGCCGTCAGCGTAACCGGCAGGCCCGCCAGCTCAAACAGGCTGCAATCGTCGGTGACAAGGCTCGCTTTTCCCCGTGACGGCGGCAAGCGCCTGGGTGTAGAGTGCGCGGCGGAAGCACTGCGGTGTCTGCACAGCGTAGAGCGTGGCGCGGTCCGGCGTGTCCAGCACGCGGCCCGACGGGTCTGCGACCTTCACCGTATCCTTGACGGGCACTGCGGCGCGGCTGCGCGGTCTCGGCGGCAGCGGTCAGCGCTGCGGTGATGACGCTCGCGCTGATAAAGGGGCGGGCGGCGTCGTGGATGGCAACAAGCTCGCCCGTCGCCGCGGCCAGGCCGTTGCGCACGCTGTCGGCGCGGGTCGCACCGCCCTGTACGACGGCGCAGGGCTTGGGACAGGCGGCGGCGATGGCCTCGCAGGCGGCGCGGTTGCCGCCGCAGACCAGCACAAGCTGGGTGACAGCCGGGTGCTCAGCCAGGGCGGCGCAGCTTGTCTCCAACACGGTGCGGCCATCCGGCAGACGGAAGCTGAATTTGTCAAAGCCCATACGGCGGGATGCCCTGCCGCCACCACAATGGCGGTCACGGCGGGAAGATTCGGTTGTGCCATGGGCACACTGCCCTTACCTATTTATAATAAACATTATACAGGGTTATGCCAAGAAAATCCACTAAAATCAGGATGATTTTTGTGAGAATAAAAATATCGCATTCTCCGCAGGGGCCGGGCACACCGGCCCGCCCCCGGAAAACGCGATTTTGCGGAAAGGCCGCAGGCGGGACATCTCCACCCTACCGTGCGGCAGGATCTTCCGTCACCGGCAGCACCAGCACCGCCTTTGCCCCGCGCGGTGCGTTCCGGGCAAAGGCCGCCGTGCCGCCGTGGGCGTGGATGATCTGCTCGACAACGCAGACCCAGGATGTGGGGCGTATTCGCCCGTTTCACCGGTCTGCAAGGCGTGCAGCACCGCTGCCGGGTAGCCCGCGCCGTCGTCGGCTATCGTGATCCTCAGTGTTTTTCCTGTGCGCACCGCGAAGCTGCACCTGCACGGGGCCGGGGTTGTGGCAGGCCGCATTGTGCAGCAGGTTTTCCACTGCGCGGGCCAGCAGCGCGGCGTCCGCGTCAGAATCGCCTTGTCGGCGTCGGGTGCAATTTCCAACGCCACCGTGCAGCGGGCCGCCAGCGGGCTTTCGCAGAACTCGGCGGCCAGCCTGCAGCAGCAGTCCGGCCTGGGTCGGCCGGCAGCGCAGCGGCTGCGCGCCGTATTGCAGCTTGCTGGTCAGGTTCAGATCCTCGATCAAAGCGCGCAGCTTCTCGCTCTGGGTGCCGATGTCCCCGGCCTTCTGCCGCGGCGGGCAGCGCGGCGTCCTGTTCCAGCTGTTCGGCCCAGCCCAGAATCAGCGCCAGCGGTAGTGCGCACATCATGGCTGACCCCGCGATCCAGTTTGTCCGCGCGTCGTCCCGCCGGGCAATGATTTCCTTGCGGCGGCGCAGCTGCTCACTTGTGCGGTTGACCGTGTCGGCCAGCTCCCCGCAAAGCCGTCTGTCGGCAGCCGGATCGTACCGCCATCGGCTACGGTGGCCAGCCCTGCGGCAATCGTCTGCAAGCGCCGCGCACCGCGCCAGCTGAACAGCAGACAGCATGCAGCTGCCACACCCAGCAGCAGCAGCGCGGGCAGCATACCCGCTGCCATGGCGTTCATAAGCTGCTCATTGTTGTAAATATTGTACTTCCAGACCGAGCCGCGGGGCTGCGCCGCCACAAACAAACCGTAGTCCGCCGTCCAGCAGAACACCGGCCAATCGTCGAGATACCAGCGGGAGAAGGACGCGATTTCCGACGCTGTGTAGTGTTTATTCAAGTTCTGCGGCAGGTCATGCTGCCAAATCACACTGCCGTCGTCGTCCAGCACCATGGCCCAGGCGTAGCCCTGCAGCCAGTCCGCGGGCGTGCGGGCGGGATCCAGCTGCAGGCCGTCGGCGGTAGGGTCAGGGCCTCTGCCAGCGTGCCGATGCGGACGCGGCTGTCCGTGGCCTCGCCGTAATGCAGGCCCAGATAGACCGCCAGCCCCAGCAGCAGGCCCACCACCAGCAACACCACCGCTGCCGTGGCCAGCACATAGCGCACGATCATTCGTGTAAAGGTTTTCAACTTCACACCTCCCCAGTCAGCCGGTAGCCGATGCCCCGCACCGTGAGAAGCCACTGCGGATGCCCGGGGTCAGGCTCGATTTTCTCCCGCAAGTGGCGGATGTGTACGTTCAGGCTGTTCTCATAGCCGTAGTAATCCGCGCCCCAGACGGCCTCACACAGGGCGTCGTAGGTCACGATATGCCCGCGCTCATCGGCCAGCTTTTGCAGGATGGCGCTCGGTGGCGGTCAGGGCCAGCGTTGTGCCGTCGGCGCGGCGGACGGCGGCGTCCTGCAAATTGACCGTGCAGTCCCCAGCGTCAGCACCCGGCTGCGGCGCAGCTCGGTGCGGTAGGCGCGCTGCAAAATATGCTGGACGCGCAGGAGCAGTTCCTGCATCAGAAACGGTTTTGTCAGGTAGTCGTCTGCACCCAGCCCCAGCCCGAACAGCCTGTCCGCGTCGGCGTCCCGGGCCGAGAGAAACAGCGCCGGGACGTCCGATTCTGTCCGCAGGGTTCGGAACAACCCGAAGCCGTCGCCGTCCGGCAGGTTGATGTCCAAAATCATCAGGTCCGGCGGTGCGCGGCGAAGCCGCCCGCGCCGCAGCGCAGTCTGCGGCAGTGCATACGGTCTTGTAGCCTGCCGTGCGCAGGTTGTCCGTGACTAGGGTAAGCAGGTCGGGGTTATCATCGACAAGGAGAATATCAGCGTCGTAGATGGTGGTCATAGGTTTTCCCTTTTGAGCTTGTAGGCTGCCCATATACGGCCCCTGCCTATCATACTACGATTCACCCCCGCCCACCATGGCACGACCCCAAAATTAAAGGCCAAAATTAAGCTGCTCTTACAGTTCGTTTAAGGCGCAGGGTGTAGCATAGGGCCATACCGAAAGCAAAGGTGTGCATTATGCAAACGGTAATTGAGACAAAATCTCTGTGCAAGCAGTACGGGCCATACAGCCGTTGACCATGTGGAGCTACACGTGCCCCAGGGCTGCGTGTATGGGTCCATCGGGCCGAACGGCGCGGGCAAATCCACCACCATGAAGATGCTGCTGGGGCTCATCCACCCACGGCGGGCCGGGTGCCCTGCTCGGGCAGGAGCTGACCGAGAAAAACCGCCTGCCACTGCTGCGCCAGACCGGCAGCCTGATTGAGTCCCCGCCGGGTATCTGCATCTGACCGCACAGGAGAATCTGGAGATCGTGGCCGACTTAAAGGGTGTGCCCCATAGGACATCGGCCGCGTGCTGGACATTATTGCATCTGACGCAGGACCGCAACCGCAAGGTGGGGCAGTATTCGCTGGGCATGAAACAGCGGCTCGGTATCGCCATGGCACTGCTGGGCAGCCCGAAGCTGCTGATCCTGGACGAGCCAACGAACGGTCTGGACCCCGCGGGCATCCAGGAAATGCGCTCATCCGGAACATGCCCGCCGCTACCGGGGCAACGGTGCTGATCTCGAGCCACCTTTTGGGTGAGATGGAACAGATGGTCGAGCAGGTGGGCATCATCGACCAGGCCATATGCTGTTTGAGGGGCCGCTGGCCGAATTGCAGCGCCACAGCCGCGGCAATGTCACGCTGCGGCTGCTGGACCCGGCCAGGCCGCGCCGATCCTGCGTGCCAACGGCCTGACCGCGCACAGCGACAGCTGCGTTGTGACGCTGCCGCCCTGCAGGATGCCCTGCTGGCCGACCTCGTGCAAACTGGCTGCCTGCGGCGCGGGCGTTGTGGAACTGACGCCCCACCAAGACGCTGGAGGAGATTTTCCTGAGCCTGACGAGCGAGGGAGGCGGACTGAGATGGGCAAAGCACTGCATGCGGAGCTGCAAAGGCCCGCCGCCGCCACGATTTGCTAATCTGCCTGGCCGTGCCGGTGGTCGTATCTCTGGGCCGGGGCGCAGGCCTACCGGCGGACGAGCTGGCCAACGCCTACAGCGCGCTTTTGTACGCGCTGCCGTTCTGAACGCCATTTTAATGCCCATTGTGATGGCGCGATCGCCAGCCGCCTGTGGGACATGGAGGTCAAGGGCAGCACCACAAAACTGCTGTACACGCTGCAAAGCCGCCGCAGTCTGTTTGCGGGCAAGGCGCTGCTTGCACGGGCGAGGTCCTGCTGATGGTCACGCTGGAAATGGCCGTATCCATCCTGCTGGGGCGGGTGCAGGGCTATACCGAGACGCTCCCCGCCGGGCCGTTTTGTGTACACGGGCATTTGCACACTGGCTGTCGATGTCATGCTGTTTTCTCGGAGCTTCTGCTGATGTTGATTTTTGACAACCCGCTGCCTGCGCTTTGTGTCGGCATTGTGGGGGCACTGATCAGGCTGTTTTCGGCGTACATGCCGCCCCTTGTCAGTTATTTTGTGCCGTGGGGCTACTTTGTCCCGCTGTCCTGCTATGAGATTGCCCTCTGGGACCGGGCCACCACACTGTGACCTACGGCCTGCTGCCCTACAACTGGGGACTGCTGGCGTTTACCGTGGTACTGGCTGCGGCTTTGTTTGCCGCCGCCTGGCGCATGATGCGCGATAAGGAGGTATAACGAATGCTGAAGCGTTGTATAATTGCCGAGAACCGCAAACTGCATGCGTCGCCCATCTGGGTGATCTTCTTTGTGCTGCCGTTGATTTCCGCCGGGTACGGGACCTTCAATTATCTGCAAAATCTCGAGATTCTGACCGAGCGGTGGTACAGTTTATGGACACAGCACGCTGTTTTATTCGATGCTGTTCTTCCCGCGATGGTGTCGGCGTATGCGGCCTACCTTTGGCGGCAGGCACCTTGGCCACAACTGGAACCTGATCATGGCAGCACCCGTGCGGCCCTTTGCGCTGTTTGCGGCAAAGCTCCTTGTTGTTGTAAAGCTGATGTGCTTTACGCAATGTTTTGTCTTTGTGCTGTACGTGGCGTGCGGGCGGCTGTTTGCCGGGTTTACCGATTGGCCGCCGATGAGCATCGTTTTCTATCTGGTGCGCGGCATTTTCGGCGGGCTGGCCGTGGCGGCGGCGCAGCTTTGCTGGCAATGCTGATCCGCAGTTTTGCGGTGCCGATTTTCTTAGGGCTGGTCGGCGGCATTATGGGGATGCTGCTGGGCAGCAAAGGCTTTTCACTGCTGTGCCCTACTGCCTGATGCAGCAGGGCATGAACGCCAACCGCAGCACCGACGTACTGGCCGGGAATGTGCTGCCGTTTTGCTGGCGTGTGCGGGCTGGCTGGCGGTGGTGCTGACCGCAAAAGTGCTGCTGGAAAAATGGATGTGAAAGCGTAATGTTTTACCGCGCAGCAGGGGCCGCATATAGGCGGCCCGGCGGTATATGGCGGGTGGGCATTTGCGGGAGAGCACCGGGCCGGGCATGCCCGGCCTCTACCGCCTCGCCCTATATTTCTGCTTGCGAAACGCCCTGCCCTGCTGTATAATAAAAGCACTAACAAACAGGAGGGCACGCCATGACTGCCAATGCTGCCGATTTTGCCGGGTCCGGGTGCGGGCGCCGTTATGAGAAAGAGTTGGAAACACATTTCCGCGATTGTATGCTGTTTTATCTGGATGGCCGCATCCGGTTTGAGCGCTACTGCTATGGCGAGGCCGCCTGCCTGGTGTTCAGCGTCTGGGCCCACGGCGCGACGCTGACGGAAACTTTATGGGACCGCGAACCGGAGTTTGAGAGCCAGAAACCGCCATTCCCGCGTGCTGACCGACATTCAGGAGGACGGGAACGCCCTGCAGTTTGACGGTGCCTTCAAGCGCTACGTCAAGACCGAGAATTCGACGAGGACAAGCCCAACGGATACGGGAAGTTTAAGGTGTTCTGGCTGAAGGAAAAGTAAAAGGGGCTGTTGCACGTAGCGGAGCCCTCTTTTATTCGTAGAATCGAAAAATAAAAGGCATGTTTTTGTAAAATAAAAGCATGTGCAACAGATTTCCTTGAAATCAAGAATTTTCAATGGATTTGTGATGCACATGCTTTCTATTCGATTATATGTCTAATTCTTAGGGATTCTGCACTTTCATCAAAACGATGTGCAGCAGCCCTTTTTGTGTTTGCAGCACTAAACGGCGGAACATTTTCCAAAGCCATAACGAAAATTCCGATAAAAGGCCAGCGGCGGCTTCTGCGAAGCCGCCGCTGTTAATCGAAATGAATATTCTTAGAATTTTCCGCCCGAGCTGCCGCCAAAACCGTCGCTGTCATACTCGAGCCGCTCGGCTGCTCGAGCTGTCGTTCTTGACGAGGTCGTAGCGCTCGGTTTCGGTGGTGTGGGTATAGGTGTCCTCCACCACGGACGGGGCCAGACCCTCGGCGGGCATATAGGCGTTGGCGTGGGTCTGCTCGTTGGCAGTTTTCATCTGCGTAGAAGATGCCGCAGACAATGCTCGCCACAACCAGCGGAATGACAAACACAAACACCCACTTGACCCAACCCTTGGCGGGGTCGTTGCCGCTGTCCAGCGGTGCACCCTTTTCGGCATAGAAATCCAGCGTGTCAGCGCACATTTCTATGTAGGTGTCGGAGGCCTTGTAATACGATCCGTCCGAGAGCATCGGTACGATCTTATCCTCGATCTGTGCAATGCGGTAGTCGGTAAAGGCGGTCACACCGCCGCCGTAGGTGATGGTAACATAATCGCGGGAATCCAGCGCAATCAAAACAGGATACCGCTTTTGCCCTCGCCGTAGCCAAGGTCATAGTTGAGGTACCAGTCCTTGGCAAACTCGCGCACGTTCTGCCCGCCGATGTCAGACACCGTCAGCAGGTAGACGTTGACACCGTGTCCAGCACTGGCGTCCTGCGCCTTTTGTTCCAATTCAGCGGTCGCTTCGGGTTTGAACAGCTCGTAGGTGTCCATCACCAGCGGCATTTCGGCAAACGCCGGTACAGCGCAGAGCAAGCACAGCAGCAGGGCTGTAAGCAGAAAACAGTTTCTTTCATACTCTGTTTCCCCTTTCAAAGCAGGAATGCAAGCAGGATCATCAGCGGAACACTGATGCCCGCGAACCAGGCGGCTACCTTTCGTTTATCAACCGGCAGATCGCCGACCAGCTTGCCGGTCTGCCCATTCATAGCGAACAGATAGTCCTTGCCCTGCCATTTGGTGTGCAGCATCCAGACCGGCAGCAGTGCGTAGTGCGAGGCAGTATAGTCAATGTTGATATCCTCGCCCAAGATGCTTACGCTGTCGTAGCCTGTAATGCTGGCCGAAAGCTCGCTGCGCACAGAGTTTTCCATACGGAGTAGGCGCGGCTTTGGCAGGTTTCGACATCCTCATCATATTGTCGGCCATATAGCCCGGCAGGAATGCTGTCGAGAACGGCTGGAACGCGCGGTAGTCATACGGCTCAATGGCGTCCATGTGGCCGTTGGGCATCTTGGTCGAGCCGTCCACCGGCACGCCCATGAACTGCGTGGTACCGGCGCGGCGGACATCGTAGTGGCGGGTCGTGGTGATGACGTAATCGCCGTTGCGGTGGCTGGAGCTGGTCGTAGCTTCATATTGGCCCGAACCGGAGGCGTTGGCATCGAACAGCCAGAACGGGACATACACGCCCTTGATCTCCTCGATATGGTTCTGCGAGGAGAAGGCATTGGGCAGGAACCGCTTCCCCGATAGTATTTTTCAGCGCGGCCTTGGCGGCGTTCTTATCCAGCACAAACGGCAGGACAAGCTCAGGCCGCTGCATACCGCTGAACTGCCCCGCAATGACCGTTGGGTTGCCGCAGTACGGGCAGCTTGTCGCGGCGGTCGTCGTCACAGATCAGCTCTGCGCCGCAGGACGGGCAGGAATAGCTGCGCAGCCCGGCAGCCTCGTTTTCGCTCCAGACGGAGTCGGGCGGCGGTGCCTGTTTATTCTGTGCCGCGGTTTCGGCAGCGGCTTCTTCAGCATAGAGCGCTTCGATCTCAGCAGTATCGTAGCTGCTGCCGCAGAAGTCACACACCAGCTTTCCGCTGGCACCGTCAAAGTGAAGCGGGCCGGTACAGGCAGGGCATTGGTAGTTGGTAAGCTGCGTTGCCATTATGCGTCACCTCTCTTTCCTTCGGTTTGCAGCTGCCCTGCCAGATCCTCAAAAATCACGCAGGGCGCTGCGCGTATTGCCATCGGCATCCAGATAACGGTAGATGATCTCGTCATCCGGGGCTTTGTAAATCAGGCAAACGCTATTTAACGTTTCATCGGTAATAAATAAGCCGGGAGAATTTTTCTTTTCGTCCGGCAGGCTTTCCAGCCCCAGCTTTTCTGCCAGAGCCAGGGCTTCTTGCCAATGGGTGTCCTCAACAGGGAATATTTTCCAGCTCCACCCATTCATCATCCTTGTAATTACAGCTGAAAGGCAGCCGTCAGCCGGGTCGTTTCTTATGCTGAACCCATAGGTGTCGTCATAGCACATACCGGAATAACTGATGCTGATACCGGTCAGTGTGCCGGGCGGTGCTTTTTTACAGCCGGACATTGTCAGAAAAGCGGCTGCGGCGCAAAGCACCGCAGCAATTTTTGCGCATCACTGGCAAACGGCTTACCGCACTCCGGCAGAACTTGGGCGGATGGGCCGGGTCAACCGGGGTCAACCACACTGGCTGCACTTGGCGGGGCCGGTGCTGGCTTGGGGTTGCCGCAGTTGCAGCAGAACTTACCGGTGTTGGAGGTGCCGCAGCTGCATAGCAGCTTCGGCTGCGGGGCCGGGGCAGGCTTGGGGCTGCCGCAGTTGGCGCAGAATTTGCCGGTGTTGCCGGTCTGGCCGCAGCTGCAGGTCCAGCCTGCGGGGCGGTGCCGGGGCCGGGGCGGGCTGTGCGGCGGCCTGCTGCTGGGCACCCATCTGGTACAGCCCCTGTGCGTTCATGCCGCCTGCCGCACCGGCCATATTCATGCCCATAAAAGCCATGGCGGGGCCTGCGCCCTGATTGCCGGCTGCGGTCTGCATAGCGCTGGCCTGTGCGCCGACAAGATGCGCAGCAGCGCGGGTGGGGTCCATAAAGGCAGCGTTGCGCTGCATTTCCTTGAGCATCTGCTCGTCTTCCTCGCTGGCCTTCACGCTGGAAACACCGAAGGATACGATCTCAATGCCGCGCAGCTTGCCCCTGGCGGAGAGCACATCGTTGAGGGCCTCGGCAAGCTCCATCGTATGGCCGGGCAGTGCGGAATAGCGGATGCTTATCGCTGATCTTTGCGAAGGCGGGCTGCAGGGCGGTCATCAGTTCGGATTTCAGCTGCCCGTCGATTTCATCGCGGGTTGTAGCCTTCCACATTGCCGCAGACATTGGTGTAGAACAAAATGGGGTTGGTGATGCGGTAGCTGTACTCACCGAAGCAGCGGATGGCAATGTCGATGTCGATG
>SCPP01000332.1_pt1 | contig 34126 bp, 72 predicted proteins | sample 6106811 | NCBI WGS metagenome assembly SCPP01 (sample SAMN10720449, study PRJNA508395) | human gut metagenome | isolation source: Participant 2 stool, 15 month | host: Homo sapiens | collected 2018
AAAATCGATTTCAAATAAAATTGAAATCGATTTTTACGTTAAAGATGACAGAAAATTTTGTAAGTGCTAAATTTCTCTTCCATACGAAGATGAAAAAATATACCACGGTGTTTCAGCGCATACCGCATAGGAACGCATTCCTAATTCATCCGCCAATCTACCAGCCCTAAATTCATGATAATATTCAGTAATAATAGCTATATTTTTGATTCCAACCTTTTGATTGAATAATTTGCTTTGCATTTGCTAAATTTTCTTTTGTATTTCGCGATGTAGTATCTTTTCAATTCTCTCAGGTGCAATTCCTTTCTGTATTAAATACTCATACATTACTTCTCTGCCTCCGGAGGGTGTATCTTCATCTCCCGATCCACCTGATACAATACAATTAACTGTTGGATTTTCATTTAAAAACTCTACAGCTTTATCCAATCTTGCTGTTAAAGACGGCCCCAAATCATTTTTCTCAGTAGGACTTCCCAAACAACTGCGGTTACATTTGCCAAAGGAATCTGATTAATTGCAAACACCATCAGACCTGTTAAAAAAGCAATCAAATACCAAATACTACAGCCAAAAATTCACAATGCTAAATGTAACAAAATATGGTTTTGAGCCATCTTTTTCTTACAACAACGTTTACCGGAAAGTATGCCATAACAAGAACACTAACAGCGATACCAAAATATGATCCTACCTTAAAGATACCGAAGAAAAAAGGTACAAAACCAGATAAGTAATCCAAACCAACCAATATTGTTGCCGGCTCATACCATTTTATTTCTATCTTTTTTATGGAATAACGCTTTCATATAAACCCCTTTCTAATTGGGACTATTTTATTATATCATACCATAAGGTAGGAATGACTGCAAATTGATTTCTAAATTATTACAAAGAAAGATATGATAGCAATAAAAGACTCCAAAACATAAACTTTGGAGTCTTTTTTACAGCTGAACTGTTTTATTCCGTTTTACAAAAGTAGTATGCAAAATTTGATGCGCAATATGACTGCCCAGTTCTTCTAAGTATTCTTCATAAACTTGCTTAATAATCGGGCTTTCATGGCTTTCTAAGAGGAAGATTTTATCTTCTTCATATAACGCTTTGGCACGCAGTGATTTTAAATCCGTAACATTACGTACTTCTGCCGGCTGTATCGGCTGTCCTCCGCCGTTAACACAGCCGCCCGGACAACACATAATCTCAATAAACTGACAGTCCGCTTCTCCGGAACGTACTTTTCTAATAATGTATTGGCATTTTCCAGTCCACTGACAACAGAAACTTTTACTTCCAATCCATTTAGGTTATAAATTGCTCTTTATAATCTTGAGTGCCACGCACCTCATGGTATTCTATATTTTCAAAGATGCACCAAAATGGTATCTGCCGCTGTTCGAAGAGCAGCTTCCATAACACCGCCTGTTGCGCAAAAATAGCGCCCGCACCAGTGCTGACTCCCATAGCAGGATCAAAGTCTTCATCCGGTAAATTTACAAAATCAATATTGCATTGTTTTAATAAACGTCCAATTTCACGTGTTGTCAATACAATATCCACATCTTGAATTCCATCTCCGGCTGCATCTTGATCCTCTCGGTCAATTTCAAATTTTTCGCAGTACAAGGCATAACTTGACAGAAACAATGTTTTTCGGATCAATGCCATTTTCTCAGCATACCAAGTTTTCAACATTGCACCTGTCATTTGTTGAGAGATTTACATGTGGATACATTGGGCAGTAAGTCAGGGAAAATAATGCTCGCAGAATTTTGCCAGCCAGGAGAACAAGATGTAATCATTGGCAATACAACGCCTGTTTTAACACGATGTATAAATTCATGAGCCTCTTCCATAATAGTAAGGTCTGCACCAAAATCGAGTATCAAATACTTTATCTACACCTAATCTGCGCAGAGCTGCTACCATCTTGCCTTTTACGTTTGTACCAATCGGCATATCAAAACATTCGCCCAGAGTAGCTCGGATAGAAGGCGCTGTCTGCACTACAACATATTTTCAGGATCATTGATTGCTGCCAATAATTCGGCTGTTTGATCACGTTCAACAAATGCGCCTGTCGGACAGTTTACAATACATTGTCCACAAAACGCAGCTTACCTCGGCCAACGGTAAGTTAAATGCGCAATTTATTATTATCAAATCAACGATTATTTGCACCAATTACCGCTACATGCTGTTGCTCACAAGCTCCAACACAACGACGACATAGTACGCATTTGGCATTATCGCGTACCAAATGAGCAGTAAGTGTCCGGCACTGTAGCCGGTTTTCTCCGTCTAATTTATCTTCAACATCTACTCCCAACTCTGCGCAAAGTTGCTGCAAATTCACAAGAACCATTGCGCATACAAGATAAACACTTTCTTTCATGGACGAAAGCAATAATTGAAGTGTTGTTTTCTGGATTCAATGACTCTTGAATTGTAAATCTCCATACCTTCGTTAACCGGATGAACACAAGCTGCAACCAATGAGCGTGCTCCCTTTACCTCTACAACACACACACGGCAAGCCCAATTTCATTCAAGTCTTTTAAAAACATAAGGTAGGAATTTTAATGCCGGCAAATCTTGCCGCTTCAAAATTGTAGAGCCCTTCGGTACGGAGAAGGCATTCCATTAATTTTAATCTGATACATGTTGCCACACTCCTCTCTTATTCTCTCACAATTGCATCAAATTTACAATTTTCCATGCAAACACCACATTTAATACATTTATCTATATCAATAAAGTGATGCTCTTTCACGTTACCATGGATTGCATCCACCGGACAATTACGAGGCATTTGGTACAACCAATACACTTTTCAGGCAATATTCTAAATATGGTAAGTTCTTTACAAGCACCGGCCGGACAGCGATGGTCATGTACGATGAGCCACATATTCGTCGCGGAAATATTGCAAAGTAGACAAAACCGGATTCAGAGCCGTTTGTCCCAATGCGCACAAAGAGTTGTCTTTAATATAATGGCACAAGGATTCCAGCTTCTCAATATCACCGTCTTCACCTCTGCCACCGGTGATTTTCTCTAGCATCTCTAAAGCCGTTTTGTTCAATACGGCAAGAAGCTGTACCACTTAAAGCGGAGGAAGAACTCTGCAATATCAACCATACATGTAGATTCATCCATAACAATTAAACCGCCGGAACCCATCATGGCACAATTTCAGTTAGGTTGTCGTAGTCAATCTCGATATCTAAAACTTGGCAGAATACAACCGCCGGAAGGACCGCCTGTTTGTGCAGCCTTAAATTTGCCACCACCGGAAACCCGCCGCCAATTTCTTCTACAATCTCTCGTAAAGTAGTTCCCATTGGTACCTCAACCAAACCGGTATGTTTGATTTTACCACCCAGCGCAAATACTTTTGTACCTTTTGAACGCTCTGTTCAATAGATTGGAACCATTCCGCTCCATGTAATATAATTTGTGCAATATTTGCATACGTTTCTACGTTATTTAAAATAGTAGGCTTTCCATACAATCCTTTTACTGCAGGATACGGAGGGACGAGGACGAGGCTCGCCGCGATGGCCCTCGATTGATGCCAGCAAAGATGTTTCCTCACCGCAAACAAAAGCACCAGAACCTAGACGTAATTCAATGTCAAAGTCAAAGCCGCTGTCAAAGATATTTTTTCCAAGCAAGCCCAATTCTCTTGCTTGATCAATTGCAATTGCAATCGTTCAACTGCAATCGGATATTCTGCACGAATATAAATATAACTTGTTAGCGCCAATGGCGTAACCTGCAATTGCCATTGCTTCCAGAACAGAATGCAGGGTCACACTCCAACACAGAACGGTCCATAAATGCACCCGGGTCACCTTCGTCTGCATTACAGCAAACGTATTTTTGATCAGCGTCATTTTGGGCAGCAAGGCTCCATTTTAATCCGTTGGAAACCGCCACCAGCCTCTGCCACGTAAACCGGAATCTTTGATTACTTGAATTACTTCTTCCGGTTTCATTTCAGTCAGCACTTTACCCAAAGCACTGTATCCATCCATTGCTATGTATTCTTCAATTACCTCAGGGATTAATCACACCACAGTTGCGCAGCAATTCGTTTTTGTTTTTATAAAACGGTGTATCTGCCAATGAATGAATTGTATCATTATCAATTGTTTCCTGGTATAAAGACGCTTTACAATTCTTCCTTTAAGTAAATGTTCTTCCACAATTTCCGGAATATCTGAAGGAGTGACTTTACTATAAAAGAACCTTCGGATATACAACTACAACTGGTCCTAGAGAACATAAACCAGAAACAGCCGGTACAGTACCACATTTACTTCTTTCTCAAGACCTTTTTTCTTAATCTCTTCCAGTCTTTGTATAATCTCTTGACTGTTAGAGGAAGAGCAGCCGGTACCGCCGCATACGAGTACATTGGAACGATACATTACATTTTCCCCCTTATTTTGTGTGAGCACCAATGGTAAACTCTTGCACTACATTACCATTTACAACATGGTCGTTAACTACTCTAACAGCCATTTCAGGTGTCATTTTTACATATGTCACTTTATCATTTCCGGAGTAACCACTTCTACAACCGGCTCAAACTGGCAAATTCGATACAGCCTGTTTGTGTCACTTGTACATTGGTAATTCCGTTTTCCAATTCATCAATAAAAGCAGTTAAAACCGGACGTGCACCGGCGGCAATTCCGCAAGTAGCCATACCCACCAAAATGCGAATTCCGTCCTCCTGCCCTTCTCTCACACTAATTTGAGCACGAGCTTTCTCTCAGATTGCTTGTAATTCAGCTAATGATTTCATTTCATTCATCTCCATGTAGTAAAGCGGTTTGTTCAGTTACATAATCTTTCAGCCATTGACAGACATCAGGTGCATTCAGAGAATTTCTCCCAAAATATCCTTTAGTTCTTTTGTATTCAAAGTAAAATCAAATGACCGATTTTTCGATAAAAATAAAATCTAAATCCGGATTACAGGTAATAAGCAACCATACCGTGGTATTAATATCTCCTAAAGGCAACATATCAAATGTGTTGCAATAAAAGTTGCTGTCACTTTTGTTCCTTGATTTACCTCAGATTCTATTTTAAAACTACCACCTGTCATCTCCGCTGCCATTTTAAAAGCGGAACACCCATACCAACTTTTCTGGTCGTTCGGGTAGTAAAAGGATCAGTTACTTTAGATACCTGTTCTTTACTCATACCCTGCCATTGTCTGTGATTACAATGGTAAGCGTTTGAACCTCTTCTAAAACTGATATTTTTATAACCGTTGCACCGGCCGAAATCGAGTTCTGAACAATATCCATAACATTCAGTGATAATTCACGCATAGAAATTACTCATACTTACTCAAAATATCTTCAACTTCACTCACAGAAACACGCCCGTATACATCATCATTTACGGTCATAACCGGCGCTAAGCCACAGGCACCTATGCAACGACATTCTGTAATAGAAAACTTACCATCCTGTGTGCATTCTTCCGGCTGAATACCAAGCACTTCACAAATTTTATCCAGAACATCTGCCGCACCTTTACGTAACAGGCTGTTCCCATACAAACTGAAATATCATATTTTCCTTTTGGTGTTAATGCAAATAACGAATAAAAGTAGAAACACCGTATATTTCTTCTAGTGGTATATCCATTTTTCTGCAATCATGGTTTGCACTTCAATCGGCAAATAACCATAAATTTCTTGCGCTTTTGAAGAATCGGCATAACGGAACCATGTGTTCCGCCGTTTTCGTCAATTACTTTAAAAGCTGTTCTTGTTGTTCCTTTGTTCCTTGAAAGGCAGGGTAGAAATACGCTTTTGCATAATAATTCTCCTCCAGGATTGTTTACATATTTCTAAATTACCTAAATTTCGTACAGATTTTAGGGCTCAATCCAACTAAGTATATCACAATTTTTCTCAAATACCAGAGATTGACAAAAAATATACGAAGACTGTGAATTTTTAAACAAATAGTCATAAAGTTACTGTGTGCTAATTGGCTAAATTAGCACACAGCATTATTTATCTTATTTCCATGTAACCTCTATTTCACCATTCAATGCAGCAATAAGACACTCCGGAGTACATTCGGGTAATGCAATCCATGCATTTGGCTCCAACATATGCTCTAAATAATGTGCATCTGAGTTGCGAAGTAAAATTTTATCTCTTAACTCCGCATGTTCTCTAAGTAACCCCACTTCATCTGCATAAGCAGTAATCTCAGCCGCCTAAAATTGGCTTCCGGCGGTATTGCTCCCAACGTTGAAAATACACTATAAGCACTACGATCAATATGTGCCGGAAAAGCGGTTCCATGATATTGTTTTGCTAATGAAACTACATCATCAATTCCAATACCAGCAGCATTAATTAATAGTCGTGTTTCTTCTCAATCGGCTCATCTAAATCATTCATAATGATTTGTCTGCCAAATGTTTCTGTATTACTCATTGTCTTAGAATGTTGTTTAACATATTGCTGAAACTCCATCGCATCTGCAACTGTGGGAAATAAGCAAATGGTATGCGCATCTTCTGCAGTGCATAATTCCATGCCGGGCACTACAACCAAACCTTGTCTTTCCCAACTGTTACCGCTGCCTCACAATTTAGACAAAATTATGATCTGTTAAGGCAATCATATTATATCCCATTAATTTAGCCATGTTTACAATATTGTTAGGCGTCATATCGCTGCTTCCACAAGGAGATAAGCAAGAGTGCAAATGCAAGTCATAGTATACTCGTTTCATTCTGCTAGTAACCTCGATAGCTGAACTGCAACCTGATAACTGTTTGCATTGATGAAAATACTGTGATTCCTTGCTGCTGTGCCTTTTCTTTTGCCTCTTCATCCAATCCGGCAGCATCCGTCAAAATAATACAAGCTGCATCTGACAAAGCGGCTACAGCAATTGCATTCACATTTCCCATAACAGTAAGCCAAACATCTCCGGCCTGTACCCGACTCATAGCCCAACTGAGTAAATCCCCGCTATAACATCCGGTGATTTCTCTATCTGTTTTGTTCTACTAAAACAGTAAGCTCCAACAATTCCTTTAATTGATGTACTGTCATGTACAATCATCCTTCCTAATTACTTCTTTCCAATCATATCTACACTTTTATGATGAATTCTTTTCATGAGTTCCTTGTATCTTATGATTTTGAATCTCTCCCTTATTTTGCAGTGGAGGATTCATATGTGCCATAGTGAGACAATGTATCCGTTACCTGTTTGATTTCTTCCTTCATCACAAAATACAATTGCTTGTATCGGCCAGACCGCACACTACATCTTCTGCAAAGCGTGACAAGTAGGCGCACCGCATGCACCACAATCCAGTCCGGAAATCTCTCACAAATACGATTGATTTGATTCATCATATCCATTGCTTCTTCTAAATTGTCAGATAGTTTTAACACAGGAGTAAATTCAAACCATCTGTCCATTTCATATAGTCAGGTATGTTTGCAGATAAATGGTTTTGGCTACAGGCAGATATCTTCTCAAACTTTGCAGTCTTGCTTTTGCAACATAAGCATTCTCAATACAAAACACACCGCCTACACATCCCCTGTACAAGCATTTAACTCCACAAAATCAATCCCTTGGATTCTTTCTTCTTCAAACCTTCCAGAATATCAATAATATTTTCCATACCATCTGCCGCTAAATAACGGTCATTGAGTAAAGCGGATGCCTCACCACCACTGGAAGCCCACCCAACTCCGATAACACCGGACTGAGACAATGGCTCTACCTTCTCAATACGCTTCATAACATCTGCAATCTGATGATAAATTTCGCTGATGGCAATTGCACCGTCCACATGAGATACTGTGGTTCCAACAGGAGATTTTATATCCGTCACTTTGCAGCACACGGTGTAATAAAAATACGCCAATTTGTTCTATTGGCAATCCTGTTTTGATGGGCTTCTTTTTGCAATCAGTGCAGCTATTTCCATAGGTGAATGTAATGGAAGCACATGGGCACATAGCTCCGGAAATCTGACACGGATTAATCGCACAATGGCAGGACACGCTGAACTAATAATCGGTTTTGGTATATTCCCGTCTGATATGATTTTTCTTGTAGCATCTGATACTAGTTCTGCCGCTTTGGAAACTTCAAAACATCATCAAATCCCAAACGTTTTAAAGCTGTTAATATCAAATCTATATGATCTAAATGGCGAAACTGCCCATATAAAGCCGGTGCAGGCAGTGCAATGTTATATGTAAAACGATTCAGCAATTCAAATGGTCAAACTTAGCTTTTTCGCGTGATGCGGACATACACGAATACATACACCACAGTCAATGCAGCGTTCCGGCGTAATAATTGCTTTTCCTTCTCTTACACGAATTGCTTCTGTAGGACATCTTTTAATGCAGTTGGTACAACCAACGCATTTATCTACATCTAATGTAACTGAATGATAAAACGTTCCATAATCCATTCCTCAAGATTCATGTACTTGAACTGTATATATTGTAGTACCCTTTCCAACTTCTGACTCAATACGAAGGCCGTCTGTATATTTTTAATATTAGGCAACCCCATACCGGCACCAAATCCTAAAGCACGTACATTTGCCGGTGCAGTAGAGTACCCTCCTGCATGGCTTGTTCAATATTCTCTATTCCCGGACCTTTATCTTGCATTTTATATCTATATGGTCAGGATAAACTTCTACAAATATTTCTCCGCCTCTGCCGTGGATTACCATATTAATCTCTCCTTCATACATGGCAATAGCAGCTCTGCGAATTGCTTCAGAGTTATATCCTAACTGCTTTAATTTATTTTACTTTACTGGAAGCTTCTCCTGCACACGTAAAATCATCTCCCGATACAGTAAAATGAAGCGGTACAGAAGTCATTGCTTTTCCCCCCCCTAAGACCATGTTGGTACAGCATACCACAGGCAGTAAACATACTGTAAGGTGTTTGCAATATTGCAATGTTTCTCTGAGATGCTAAATTCACAATAGTATCGTCTGCATATTTACCGCGTACAAATACAATACAAATCATATCCATCATTTCAGCAGTTCTTACCACTTGCGGATTTGTTAATCCGGTGATTAACGCAGACTGGTCTTTTACATATGCCAAAACATCACTCATCATATCACTTCGGCAGTATGTACTTCTTGCTCTAAATCTGCCTGAGGGTTAATAACTGCGCATTTAAAATTGTGATAATATCTTTTATTTTCAGCAAATACCTCCATTACATACATATCAATTGTTGCTATTTTATAATGACGGAATAGATACATTTATACTATAATATTATACCAACAAAATTCATAGAATCAAATATGACAAATTTGAAATTTCAGATTCAATTATCTAAAAAATAATATTACTTTGTGATAATGCAGTAAAAAATCAAAAATTTTGAAAAATTATGTTACATTTTACTCTGTTGTATGATTGACTTCATTTAAGGAAGCGATATAATTATTTTATCTTATCATTTTGTCCAAGGGCTTTCCTATGCATTGGACATAATGCACTTTTGGAGGTAAATTTATGAAACGCGTTTACAACTTTTCCGCAGGTCCATCTGTACTACCTGAAGCTGTACTTCGTCGTGCAGCTGACGAAATGCTAGACTACCAAGGCAGTGGTCAGTCTGTTATGGAATGTCCCACCGTTCTAAAACTTTTGATGCAATTATTAAAAACACCGAAGCTTTGCTCAGAGAATTAATGGAAGTTCCTGATAACTATAAAGTTCTGTTTTTACAAGGCGGCGTCTTCTCAATTCGCAATGATTCCTATGAACTTAATGACAAAACGGCAAAGCTGACTTTGTCATTACAGGTCAATGGGCAACAAAAGCACAAAAGAGGCAGCTCGTTATGGCGAAGCAAATATTGTTGCTTCCCTCCAAAGACAAAACTTTCTCCTATATTCAGATTTAGATCCCTCTACTTTCTCAAAAGATGCAGACTATTTCCATATTTGCTACAACAATACCATTTACGGAACCAAATATACCAAACTACCTTGAAACAGGCGATGTTCCTTTGGTAGCAGATATCTCTTCCTGCATTTTGAGTGAGCCAATTGATGTAAGTAAATTTGGTTTGCTGTATGCAGGCGCACAAAAATATGGGTCCTGCCGGCAACAGTTGTAATTGTTCGTGAAGATTTAATCGGCGAACCAATGGATAAAACTCAACTATGTTTACATATAAAACCCATGCAGAAAATGACTCTTTGTATAATACACCTCCTTGCTATTCCATTTATATGTGCATGTTGGTATTAGAGTGGATAAAAATGATATTGGCGGCTTGGCTAAAATGAAGGAACTAAATGAGAAAAAGCAAAAATCTTATATGATTTCTTAGACCAATCTAAATTGTTTAAAGGCACTGTTGTTCCAGAATATCGTTCTTTAATGAATGTTCCTTTTGTTACAGGCAACGATGAATTAGACGCTAAATTCATTAAAGAAGCAGCCGAGCATGACTTTGTAAACATTAAAGGTCACCGTTCTGTTGGCGGTATGCGCTTCCATTTATAACGCAATGCCAAAAGAAGGTGTTGAAAAACTAGTTGCTTTCATGAAAGAGTTTGAAGAAAACAATAAATAATGAAGAAATAAGGTGACACACATGTACCAAGTAAAATGTTTAAATAAAATTTCTCCTTTGGGCACAAGCCGTTTGGGAGAAAACTATCAGGTAGGAGGAAGAGAAAATCCTGACGCAATTTTAGTTCGTTCCGCCGCAATGCACGATATGGAATTTAATAAAAATCTGCTTGCAATTGCGTGCAGGTGCAGGCACCAATAATATCCCTGTTGAAGATGTGTGCAAGAAGGTATTGTAGTATTTAATACCCTGGCGCCAATGCAAACGCTGTAAAGAACTTGTAATTGCTGCTTTGTTATTAACTTCCGTAAAATTGTACCAGGCATTGAATGGGCAGGTACTTTAAAGGAAAAGGCGATGAAGTAGGTAAACTTGTTGAAAAGGAAAATCATCTTTCGTAGGTCCTGAAATTGCAGGTAAAACATTAGGTGTTGTTGGTCTTGGAGCCATTGGTATTCTGGTTGCAAATGCTGCAGAAGCTTTGGGCATGAAAGTAATGGGACATGACCCATTTTTATCTGTTGAAGGCGCATGGGGCTTATCCAGCAATACACAGCGTGCACTTACTTTAGAAGAAATTTATGCAAACTGCGATTACATTTCCTTACATGTACCTCTGACACCTGATACAAAAGAAATGATTAATGCTGCTACTATTGCTCAAATGAAAGAGCACGTTCGCATTTTAAACTTTGCACGCGGCGATTTGGTCAATAACACAGATTTACTTAAGGCTCTGGCTGACGGCAAAGTTGCAGCATATGCAACAGACTTCCCAAATGATACGTTACTGGGTGTAGAAATGTATTGGCAATTCCACATCTTGGTGCTTCCACTCCTGAGTCTGAAGACAACTGTGCATGTATGGCAGCAGATGAAATTAAAGATTATTTAGAGAATGGTAACATCAAAACTCTGTAAAATCTACCTAATGTTTCTATGCCAAGAGAAAACGGTGCAAACGTGTTTGCATTATTCATCAAAATATTCCTAACATGATTAGTACTCTAACCGGAGTTCTGGCCAATATCGGCGTAAACATCGAAAACATGCAAAGCAAATCTAAAAGAGTATGCTTACACTATTTTAGATGTAACAGGAAATGTGAATGATGATACAGTAAAAGCAATTAATGATAATGACGGTATTATCTTTGTTCGCGTAATTTAAAACTCTATACAGATAAAAAGCAGCCTGATTTTACAGGCTGCTTTTTATCTAAATACTCTTAACAACACTTCTTTAAGAACGAGAGGTGTATAGCCAAAGAAAAAAATCAATGTTTTGACTACATTGATACCCTTATATCTCATTATTTTAGATTAGTTCGATAATTGCCATCTCTGCAGCATCGCCACGTCTTGGACCTAGCTTTGTAATACGTGTGTAACCACCATTACGGTCTGCATATTTAGGAGCAATCTCTGTAAATAGCTTATGAGTAACGTCTTCTTTTGTAACAAAGCCATTACCAAACGCTTATTGTGAAGAGAATCTTCCTTAGAGATTGTAATCATCTTCTCTGTCAGTGCACGTACTTCTTTGCACGGGTAACAGTTGTTTCAATTTTACCGTTCTCCAACAAAAATGTTACCAATCCACGAAGCATTGCGGTTCTATGACTAGTAGCTCTTCCGAGCTTTCTTGTTCCTGGCATCGAATAATCACTCCTTTACCTTAGGTTAAAACGAAGATTTAGTTATCATCATCTTTATGAAGATTAAAGCCGAGAGAGTTCATCTTCAAATAACTTCTTCTAAAGACTTACGTCCCAAGTTGCGAACTTTCATCATCTCTTCTTCAGATTTATTGATTAAATCCTCAACTGTATTAATTCCTGCACGTTTTAGACAGTTGAAGAACGTACGGATAAATCCAACTCTTCAATTGTCATTTCAAGCACTTTTTCTTTGCCTTTATCATCTTTTTCAACCATAATCTCGGTATTGCTGCCTGCATCGGACAAGTCAACAAACAGATTTAAGTGTTCCGTCAAGATTTTCGCAGCTAAAGAAACAGCCTCTTGTGCACTAATAATGCCGTTTGTCCACACTTCTAGATTCAATTTATCGAAGTCGATACTTTGACCTACGTGTAGGCTCAACATTGTAGTTCACTTTTAAAACAGGAGTGTAAATGGAATCAATAGGAAGCTCACCAATTACGTTGGTAACCATCTTGGCCTTATTGCGGTCTGCGGAAATATATCCACGACCACGGTCTAAGGTGATTTCCATTGACAATTTTGCTCCGTCGCTTAATGTAGCGATGTGCATGTCAGATTTAAAATTTCAACCTCACTATCGCAATTGATAGAGCCGGCTGTAACATAACATGGACCCTCTGCGGAAATTTCCACAGTTTTCGGACCGTCACAATGTAAATTGGCAATCAAGCCTTTAATGTTGAGGACAATTTCCGTAACATCTTCTTTACACCCGGTACGGTAGAAAACTCGTGAACAACACCATCAATTTTAATAGATGTTGCTGCAACCCCGGTAGAGATGAAAGCAGCACACGCCTTAGGCTGTTGCCCAGAGTAGTACCGAATCCACGCTCCAATGGTTCTACAACAAATTTGCCGTGAGTTCCATCCTCAGATAGAATTTCAGTTTCAATCTTTGGCTTTTCAATCTCAATCATTTAGCAAACCTCCTTCACACATTTAGGCAACATAAAATTACCACGATGTACATTATGCCTACAATGGCATTATTTGGAGTACAACTCAACGATAAGTGTTTCATTGATATCATAGTCGATATCTTCTCTGCTAGCTAGAGCAACTACTTTACCTTGTAGTGTGTTTCTATCTAGTTCAAGCCACTTAGCGATAGGAGTTTGAGCATTTTGCTCTAAAACTTCTTTAATACGTACAGAGTTGCGGCTTTTTCTCTGATTGAGATAATTCACCTGGGCTTACCAAGTAAGAAGCAATATCAACTTTTACCGTCAACAGTAATGTGACCATGGCTAACCATTTGTCTTGCCTCACGTCTTGTGTTTGCAAAGCCTAGTCTATAAACAACGTTGTCCAATCTGCTTTCCAAAATAGATAGCAAAATTTCACCGGTAACACCGTTTTGTTTTGTAGCCATAACATAGTACTTTCTGAATTGCTTTCAAGTACACCATAAATGAATTTTGCTTTTGCTTTTCATTTAGTTGCAATCCATACTCGCTTTGTTTTCTTCTGCCTGGTTTGGGTTTCTGATAGATTTTGGCTTACGCCTACAACAGTCGGATCAATTCCGAGTGTTTTACATCTCTTCAGAATTGGCTGAGTATTTTAGCCATTCGAGTATCCTCCTTCGGTAATTGTCAATTACAATAAAACTATACACGTCTTCTCTTTGGAGGACGGCATCCGTTATGTGGAATAGGTGTAACATCTTTAATCATGCTAACTTCTAAACCTGCACCTTGCAATGCACGAATTGCAGCTTCACGACCAGCACCAGGGCCCTTAACAAAAACTTCAACGGTTTTCATGCCGTGTTCAATAGCTGCTTTGCAGCTGTTTCTGCTGCGGTTTGTGCGGCAAAGGGTGGACTTTCTGGAACCTCTAAATCCTAGTTCACCAGAGCTGGCCCAAGAAATTGCATTGCCTTGAACGTCTGTAATGGTAACAATTGTATCATTAAAGGTGGACTGGATATGAGCAGCTCCGCGCTCAATATTTTTGCGCTCGCGGCGTCTGCGAACTGCGGTAGTTTTCTTACCGCCTTTTGTGCTGCCATCTTAATAAATCCTCCTAACTACGCTTATTTCTTTTTATTAGCCATTGTCTTTTAGGACCTTTACGGGTACGTGCATTTGTTTTGAACGTTGACCCCTTACCGGTAATCCTTTGCGGTGGCGAATTCCGCGGTAACATTGAATTTCAATTAATCTTTTAATATCGAAAGCAACATCACGTCTTAGGTCGCCCTCTACGCGGTAATGATGCTCAATATATTCTCTTAGTTTAGACGCATCGTCCTCTGTTAAATCTCTAACTCTTAAATCTGGGTCAATGCCTGTTGCTGCCAAAATATCGGAAGCTGTTTTGCGGCCAATACCATAGATATAAGTAAGACCAATTTCGATACGCTTATCTCTTGGTAAATCAATACCTGCTATACGCGCCATACTGGTTCACCTCCATGTTAAATAGGTTTGCGCCATCAGCCCTGGCGCTGCTTGTGCTTAGGGTTTTCACAAATAACCATGATTCTACCCTTACGCTTAATCACTTTGCATTTTTCACAAATTTTCTTGACAGAAGGTCTGACTTTCATTTGTGCGCCCTCCTTATTAGTGAAGTCGTCGTTTCGTTTACTTTGAACGCCATGTAATACGTCCTCTTGTTAAATCATAAGGTGACATTTCAACTGTTACCTTATCACCAGGCAAAATACGGATAAAGTTCATACGCAATTTACCTGAAATATGAGCTAGTATTGTATGGCCATTTGGTAGCTCTACATTAAACATTGCATTTGGCAGAGCTTCCGTTACCGTACCCTCAATCTCAATTACGTCCTGTTTTGACATAAAGAATAACCTCTAAAACGGAAAATCTATTTGCAGCGAAACGGCTGTAAATGTTCATAGATTTCTCGATTGGTTTTCATTAAATGATTCGGAATTACCGTGTTTGTCGGAGAAAGATGTATAAACTTCTTTCTCTTTGGGTTAACAGAGCGCGGCGATTACCATCACAGACAACTGCTGCATCCGTTTCTAAATCTAATACAACATAAAAGCTGCCTTTGTCATGCCCTGCTTTAGACCGTACAACAAGTCCTTTTACAAATTCCATTTTGTTCACCTTAATCCGGCAATGTAAGAATTACAGGACCGTCCGGTGTAATTGCAATTGTATGTTCAAAGTGTGCAGATAGTTTTCCGTCTGTTGTAACAGTAGTCCATTTGTCAGACAGTACCTCAACAGTGTGTACTCCTGCATTTTACCATTGGCTCAATTGCAATTGTCATTCCTGGTAACAGACGCACACCTCTTCCCGGTGTGCCGTAATTTGGTACGCTCGGATCTTCATGCAGCTCCGCACCTACTCCGTGGCCGACAAAATCGCGTACCACCGAGTAGCCGCGCGCCTCGACATACCTTTGGACCGCGCTTCCAATATCGCCTAGTCTGTTTCCTGGCCTTGCGGCGTTGATTCCTTCAAACAAACTTTCGCGAGTTGTATTCATAAGAGCCTGCGCTTCCTTACTAACTTCTCCGCATGGAAAAGTCCATGCGTTGTCGCCGATGGAATCCTTCATAAAAAGCACCAACGTCAATACTCACAATGTCGCCTTGCTTTAAAATTTGGTTCTTACGAGGTATGCCGTGGATGACCACATCATTCACTGAAATACAAGCGCTTGCTGGGAATCCCCATAGTTTAAGAAGAAGGTGTTGCACCTTGTTCTTCTATATACTACGAACAATACGGTCAATTTCCAAAGTGCTTACACCCGGTTCAACCGCTTCACCAGCTAATTTTAAAGCCCGTGATGAAATCCTGCCCGCATCTCGCATTGCTTTGAGTTCGCGGCTTGTTTTAACACAACCATAGTTACGCCTCAATTGCGGCAAGGGTAAGACGAGTAATCTCGTTAATATCCCCTTCCCTTTACTTCAAACAATTTACCTTGTTTTTCATAATAGCCTTTAACGGTTCTGTTTGTTCGTGGTATACGTGCAAGCGATCTTTACCGTTTCAGGATGATCATCTTTACGCTGAACAAGGGTGCCGTTACACTTATCACACTTACCCTCTACTTTGGGTGGATTATGCACCATATGGTAAGTATCGCTGCAACTTTCACAAACACGGCGTCCGGACAAACGGCTTACAATTTCTTCATCAGATACATCAATATCAATGACCTTGTCAATTTGTATGCCCATGTTATCCAGAGCCTCGGCCTGAGGAATGGTACGTGGAAAACCGTCCAATACAAAGCCATTTTGACAATCATCTTCAGCTAAACGCTCTTTGATAATGCCAATAACTACTTCGTCTGGTACTAATTTACCTTGGTCCATGTAGGACTTTGCTTTTAGTCCCATTTCAGTACCGCTTTTCAGCGCTGCACGGATAATATTACCCGTTGAAATTGTCGGAATATTCAAGCGTTCACAAATAATTGCCGCTTGCGTTCCTTTTCCGGCGCCCGGTGCGCCAAGAAGAATGATATTCATATCTTTTGACTCCTATCCGCCGAAAGCATTAATCTAAGAAACCTTTATAGTTACGCATTTGCATTTGAGATTCCATCTGTTTGATGGTTTCTAAGGCAACACCAACTAAGATAATAATAGATGTACCACCCATTGTCAGTTCGTGCATGCCGGAAGCAGATGTGTAAATCATTGGTACCAAAGCGATTACTGCCAGGAACAATGCACCGATAAGGGTAATCTTAGAAAGTATTTTGCAATATAGTCAGAGGTTGGCTTACCAGGACGAATACCGGAATAGAGCCGTTATTCTGACGCAAGTTGTTGGCTATTTCAACTGGATTATATTGAATGGTTACGTAGAAAACGCAAACAAGATAATCAAAATTGCAAAGATAATACAGTAAATCCAACCGCCTGTGGTAAAGGCATCAAAGAAACCTTTCAGAATCCAGTTTTACAGAGTCTCCCAAGAAATTTGGATTGTACTCGGAATTGATAAAATGGAACTGGCAAAGATAACCGGCATAACACCGGAAACACCCACTTTGATTGGAATATGTGTACTTTGGCCTTGATACATTTTTCTTCCAACTACGTTTTGCGTATTGAATTGGAATTCTGCGCTCTGCGTCGTTCATGAAAGAAATCACCCATAGTAATCCTAAGAAAATCAGTAGGAATATTGGTGCCAAGATGAAATATCTCCAGCTTGCACCGGTATTTACATGCATCAATAAAGTAGTTTACCAGGTGAGTAAACAGGGTTGGCATATTTGCTACGATACCTGCAAACAGAATAATAGAAATACCATTGCCAACACCACGTTTATTAATTTGTTCGCCAAGCACATCAGCAACGCAGTTCCTGCGGTAAATGTCAGGATAATTACGATTGCTGCAAAATTGTGCGCCTCCTTCTGCGTACTTTACAACATTTGTACCCTCAAAGTTACTTGCTCTTAAGTAGAAATAGTAACCTGTACCTTGCAATAAACCAAGGCCTACTGTTAAGTAGCGGGTAATCGCTGTAATTTTCTTACGTCCCAGTTCACCATCTCTGGATAAACGCTCCAAAGGCGGAATAGCAACTGTTAACAACTGCATAATAATGGATGCATTGATGTACGGGTAATTGACATTGCAAATAATGTAGCACTTGCAAAGGCACCACCGGACAGCATATCAAGATATCCCAGTGCAGAACCACTTCCTGCAACTGTGTCCATTAAGCCTCTTAATGCATCTGCATTTAAAAGGGTACAGGAATTACTGAACCAATTCTAAAAATTACAATAATAAGCAGTGTAAACAGTAGTTTTTTCTTAAGTCAGGCAAAGCCCAGGCATTCCGTATTGTTTTAAACAATTCAGATCACCTCTGCCTTCCCACCTGCAGATTCAATCTTTGCTTTGCTCCTTCGGAATAAGCACCAACTTTCACAGTTAAGCTCTTTGTTAGTTTACCGTTTCCAGGATTTTGATGCCGTCACAACATTTGTTGATAAGACCTGCATCGATTAAAGCTTGTGTATCTACAACAGCACCATTTTCAAAGGATTCCAAAGAACCTACATTGATAGCGATAATTTCTTTTCGCGAAGATGTTGTTGAAACCTCTTTTAGGTACACGTCTTTGCAAAGGCATTTGGCCGCCTTCAAAACCTGGGCGAATACTTGCGCCTGATCTTGCTTTGACCTTTGTGGCCTTTACCAGCAGTTTTACCTTGACCGGAGCCATGACCTCTACCAACTCTTTTAGACACTTTAGTAGAACCTGGTACCGCAGATAAATCGTGCAATTTCATTTATAAAGCACCTCCTTCTTACGCTTCTGTTACGTCGATGAGGTGGATGATTTTAGCCACCTTGCCTTTAGTTTGTGGATTATCGGGTTGTGTTGTACAATCACCGATTCTTTTCAAGCCTAAAGCCTGGGCAGTCGCAATTTGGTTCTTTTACTGCCGATAGGCTTTTAACCAGCTTAATTTTTAGCTGTGCCATAATTGCTACCCCTATTATAAAATTTCTTTTACGGATTTGCCGCGAGTTGCAGCAACTTCTTCAGCAGTACGCAATTGAGCCAAACCTTGGATAGTTGCTCTAACTACGTTGCAAGGATTATTAGAACGCAAAGCTTTTGTTTCTAATATCTTTAATGCCTGCTGCTTCAACAACCGCACGCACAGGTCCACCAGCGATAACACCAGTACCAGGAGCAGCTGGTTTCATCAAAACACGACCTGCATCGTAAGCACCAATTACCTCATGAGAATTGTTGTGCCACGCATGGAAACTCTCATTAGGTTTTCTTAGCATCTTCAATGCCTTTACGGATAGAATCGGAACTTCACCTGATTTACCAATACCAAAACCTACAATGCCGTTACCGTCACCTACTACTACAAGAGCAGCAAATTTGAAGATACGGCCACCTTTTACAGTTTTAGAAACACGGTTAATAGCAACTACGTGTTCTTTTAAATCTAATGTTGATGCGTCAATTCTAGCCAAAAGTAATTTCTCCTTCTTAGAAGTTGAGGCCACCTCACGGGCGCCTTCGGCCAGCTCTTTGACACGGCCGTGAAAATATAACCACCGCGGTCAAAAACGACCTCTGTGATACCTTTATCTTTAGCACGTTTTGCAATCATTTTGCCAACTTCACGTGCTGCCTCTTTGTTTCCGCCATTACCAGTAAACTCTTTGTCCAGAGTAGAAGCTGCTACAAGAGTAACCCTTTAACATCATCAATAATCTGAGCATAGATGTTTTGGTGGAGCGGAATACATTTAGGCGTGGGCACTCAGTTGTGCCTGAAATCTTACCGCGCACTCTTTTGTGACGCTTTAGACGAGCTGTATTTTTATCAGCTTTATTCACCATAATGTTTCCTCCTTACTTCTTAGAACCCTTACCAGCTTTACCTTCTTTGCGGCGGATTACTTCGTCAACATATTTAATACCCTTGCCTTTGTATGGTTCAGGCAGACGTTTCTCACGAATCTCAGCAGCAAACTGACCAACCTTTTGCTTGTCTGGACCGGAAACAATAATTTTTGTTTGGAGATGGGCATTCAATTGTGATGCAATCAATCTCAGGCATAATTACTTGGTGAGAGAAACCAAGGTTCATAACCAAGTCTTTGCCTTGTTTTGCTACACGGTAACCAACACCGTTAACATCAAGCTCTTTTGTAGCCCTCTGTTACACCAACAACCATGTTGTGGATTAATGTGCGGCTTAGACCATGTAGAGAACGATTCTCCTTGTCATCATTCGGACGAGTAACAAGAATCACATTGTCTTCTTTTGTTACTGTGATGTTTGGATGAATCTCTTGGGATAAAGTTGCCTTTGCACCTTTTACTGTAACTACGTTGCCGTTAATGGTTACATCAACGCCAGCAGGAATATTTATCGGTTTTCTTCCAATTCGAGACATTACTGCACCTACCTACCAAATGAATGCTAGAACTTCGCCGCCAACATTCTCTTTACGTGCTTGACGGTCTGTCATAACACCTTTGGAAGTAGAGATGATAGCTACACCTAGGCCTTTGATAACCTTTGGTAGTTCTTCTGCATTGGAATAAATTCTTAGGCCTGGTTTAGAAACTCTTTTCAGACCTTTAATAACAGAGGTTTTACCCTCGCCATATTTTAAGTTAATTTTAATCATGCCTTGTTTGCCGTCTTCAACAACTGTGAAGTTTTTCACGTATCCTTCATCAACAAGAATTTGTACAATAGACTTTTTCATGTTAGATGCAGGAACTTCAACGGAGTCATGTTTCGCAGCACTCGCGTTGCGGATACGTGTAAGCAAATCTGCAATTGGATCTGTAATTTGCATACCGTTTACCCTTTGCTAAGCTTACCAGCTTGCCTTTTTAACGCCTGGAATTTGACCTTTGTGGGCTAATTCTCAAAAGCATATACGGCAAATACCGAACTTACGAAGATAGGCGTGCCTGCCACAGATTTTGCATCTGTTGTATTCGCGAGTAGAGTATTTGGAACCTCTTTGTTGTTTTACTTTCATAGAAGTTTTGGCCACAATATTCCTCCTTATTTCGCAAACGGAGCGCCCATTAGAGTTAATAACTCTTTAGACTCTTTCGTCGGTGTTTGCAGTTGTTACGAAACAGATGTCCATTCCGCGAACCTTATCAATTTTATCGTAATCAATTTCTGGGAAAATCAATTGCTCTTTTAAGCCCATGTTATAGTTGCCACGGCCGTCAAAGAGTTTGGATTAATTCCTCTAAAGTTCTACGCGAGGTAGAGCAACATTGAATAGTTTATCAACAAACTCGTACATGTTCTCTCCTCTTAGTGTAACTTTAACGCCGATATTCATGCCTTCGCGCAATTTAAAGTTAGCAACTGATTTTTGCTTTACATGTCATTGGTTTTGACCTGTAATTTGCAATATCTGTCATAATAGCTTCAATTGCTTTTGCGTTATCTTTTGCTTCGCCTGCGCCAACATTGATAACTACTTTCTCTAATTTAGAATTTGCATTACGCTTTTTATAAGGAATTTTTTCATCAATGCAGGAGCAACGTCTTGCTTGTAGAAATCCTTAAGTCTAGCCATGTTTTATCCTCCTTACAGCGTTGCACCGCATTTTACAAATGCGTTTTACCGTCTTCAGAAATTTTATGTGCAAACGTGTAGGTTTACTGCAAGCAGAGCAAACTAGCTGAACTCTTACATGCATACATAGCACCTTCTGCTTTGCAATGCCGCCTTGCTCACCCATTCTGCGAGGTTTAACATGTTTTGTAACCATGTTACGGCCTTCTACAATAACTTTTCCCTTTTGGGCTAACTGTAGGACTTTGCCTTCTTTACCGCGGTCCTTGCCGTTTAAATGATGACGGTGTCACCAGTTTTAACATGAATTTTGTTCATTAGTGAGCACCCCATTATGTAGTACTTCAGGGGCAAGACTTAGAATTTTCAAATAGTCTTTGTCACGCAACTCTAGCTGCTACTGGGCCAAAGATACGTGTTCCCCTTGGATTTTATCGTCTCTGATGATAACGGCTGCATTTTCGTCAAAACGAATGTATGTGCCGTCTTCACGGCGTGAACACCAAAAGCAGTTCTTACAATAACCGCTTTTACAACGTCGCCTTTTTAACAACGCCGCCGGGTGCTGCTTTTTAACGGAAGCAACCACAACGTCGCCAATATTGGCATATTCTTCGCCAGTACCACCTAGAACGCGGATGCACATAATCTCTTTCGCGCCGGTGTTGTCGGCAACTTTAAGGTAACTTTGCTGTTGTATCACAGTGCGTTCTTCTTTACAAGCTAAAATTATTTAGCTTTCAATAATCTCAACGAGTCTCCATCTCTTATCTTTAGAAAGGACGATCTCCATTACACGTACTACGTCACCAATGTTGCACTCTATTTTTCTCATCGTGCGCTTTTACGTTGATGGTACGTTTAATAATTTTATTGTAAAGCGGATGCTTTACGCTGTCTCGATTGCTGACAACAATGGTTTTTCCATTTTATTTGCTTTTTGCCAACCGTTTTTCTCATGTTTCTATCGCTCACAGCTAAACCTCTTCCGTTACGCATTCTTGCTGCTATTGATTTCATTCTCACGTAAAACAGTTTTTACATCGAGCAATATCTTTCTTCACAGCGGAAACACGCATCGGGTTATCGAGCTGGTTAATGCAAGCTGGAAACGCAGGTTGAAAAGTTCGGCCTTAAGGTCTTTAAGCTTAGTTTTAACTCTGCTGTAGATAATTTTTCATCTCTGAGGCTCTGCTCATTACTTTGCAAATTTACACTTGATTGCTTTTCAAACGCAACCTAACTCAGGAACACCACCAATTTCAAACATAAGTCTGCCTGGTTTTACCACTGCAACCCAGTATTCCGGAGAACCTTTACCGGAACCCATTCGAGTTTCGGCAGGTTTCTCTGTAATTGGTTTATCTGGGAAAATTTTAATCCAAACTTTACCGAATCTTTTGCAGTAACGTGTCATAGCGATACGAGCTGCCTCGATTTGGTTAGAAGTAATCCAAGCTGGTTCGGTAGCTTGAATACCAAAATCACCGTTGGTTACTTTATTACCGCGGTAAGCTTTACCTGTCAAACGACCACGGTGAACTCTACGATATTTAACGCGTTTAGGCAACAGCATTATTTACTGCTCCTTCCTTACGAGCCTTAGTATCTTGTAGTACTTCGCCTCTGTAAATCCAGACTTTAACGCCGATTAGACCATATGTGGTCATAGCCTCTGCAAAACCATAGTCAAGTGTCAGCTCTTAATGTCTGTAGCGGAATGGTGCCATCATGGTAACGTTCTGCTCTAGCAATTTCAGCGCCGCCTAAACGACCGGAAACTTGAGTTTTGATACCTTTCACACCCATTTTCATTGCACGACCGATGCATTGTTTCATAGCACGGCGGAATGAAATTCTTTCTAGTTGTTGTGCAATATTTTCAGCAACCAATTGTGCATTTGTATCTAGAGTTTTCACTTCAACGATATTAATCACAACAGGTTTTTTCAACATTTTTCACATTGCAAACGCAATTTTTCGATTTCTGCGCCGCCTTTACCGATTACCATACCAGGCTTTGCACAGTGAATGTGAACGCGAACCTTAGAAGCGTCGCGCTCAATTTCAATTTTAGGAACACCAGCTGCTGCAAGTTGTTTTTTACTTTACGTAGATTATAATCTTCTACCAATGTATCTCCAAAACGTTATCCTTCGCGAACCAGCGGGAATCCCATCTTTGATAACGCCCACACGAATACCATGGGTTAACTTTCTGGCCCATAGTTTACTCCTCAATTGCTTATTCTTTTTTAGCACGAGGGTTACGTGCGAAGTTCTTTAATACTCTATATGCGCGACCCAGAGCTCTTGGACGAATACGCTTGAGGATCGGGCCCGACATACGAAGCATTCCGCTACGTAAAGTCTGGATACGTCCATGTCATGGTTATTCTCAGCATTAGCCATTGCAGACTTCAATAATTTTGTAAGTCTTCGCATGCGGCCTTAGGTGTATGCTTAAGGATAGCCATAGCCATATCAACCGGCTTGTTTCTGATTAAGTCAAGCACGATTTGCACTTTACGGTAGAAATGCGGGCATATTTCAGATAAGCCCTTGCTTCCATTTAAAACACTCCTTTCGGCCTAAATTATTTACCGCCTGTTTTAGAACCAGCATGACCTTTATAAGTTCTGGTTGGTGCAAACTCACCTAATTTATGACCTACCATATCTTCGGTTACATACACTGGAACATGTTTACGGCCATCGTGTACTGCAATTGTATGACCAACGAAATCTGGGAAAATAATGGATGCTCTGCTCCATGTTTTCACAATGTTCTTTCGCCGCTTCATTCATTTGTTGAATCCTTTTCAACAGCACAGGCTGTACGTAAGGACCTTTTAACGCTTCTGCCCATTGTTCAATAAGCTCCTTTCTGTATGCCTTATTTGCCGTTTCTACGTTTCACGATAAATTTATCGGAACGATGTTTCTTAGCACGAGTCTTGTAACCAAGAGCAGGTTTGCCCCATGGTGTAACAGGACCTGACGACCAATTGGACATTTACCTTCACCACCACCATGTGGGTGATCGCATGGTTCATAACAGAACCGCGAACGGTTGGTCTAAAGCCAAGGTGACGTTTGCGCCAGCCTTACCAATTTTACGTTCTCATGGTCTGTATTACTTACTTGGCCAACTGTAGCCATGCACAATGCAGATACATTTCTCAGTTCGCCGGAAGGAAGTCTTAGCAGAGCCATTCCATTTTCTTTTGCCATTAATTGAGCCATGTTGCCGGCAGAACGTGCCAATTGACCGCCTTTACCAGGGTATAGCTCAACGTTATGAATAAATGTACCGGTTGGGATATTGGTTAGTGGTGTAAAGCATTACCAGGTTTAATATCTGCATCAGGACCGGATACAACAACATCTCCAACTTTCAAACCGTTTGGAGCCAAGATGTATCTTTTCTCGCCGTTCATATTGCACAAGCAATGAAAGCAGAACGGTTTGATCGTACCCTAATGTTTGGCCAGTAGCTGGAATGCCGTGTTTTGTACGTTTAAAAATCAATGATACGGTATTTTCTTCTGTTTCCGCCGCCTCTGTGACGTACTGTGATTCTACCGTAGCTATTACGACCGGATTTTTGTTCAAAGGAGCTAGAAGGCTCTTTCCGGTGCAACTTTTGAAAGACCGAATAATCCGTACAAGACATATTACGTCTTGATGGAGTGGTCGGTTTATAGTTAATAATTGCCATTCTGGTTTCACTCCTTCATGATGGCTTTCCTTTGCGGGTTTTCCCATACTTTGCCTCTATAATAAAGAAGCTGATTACATCATACTCGTCAAAGAATTCAATTGTCTTGCTGTCTCTCTGTTAGAGAAACGATTGCTTTTTTCCATGCTGGAGTATAGCCTTCGCTTCTACCTTGACGGCGTAAATGACCTCTAACGTGCATGGTGTTCACTTTGGAAACCTTAACGTCAAAAGTTCTTTTCAACTGCTTTAGCAACTTCAATTTTGGCATCTTTGGCTACTTCGAAGGTGTACTTTTCATGCCAATGCCAGACATACTTCTCTCAGTAATAACTGGACGAATGATGATGTCTTGTGCTGCCATTATGCATACACCTCCTCAATTTGGCATTGCATCTTGAAGCACGATAAATTTATCTGCATTCAAAATGTCATATACGTTTAAGGTGTTAACCAATGCAGTTTTAACGCCAGGAATGTTAGCTGGGAAGCAATCACTTTTTCATTCTTCTCTGGAAGAACGATAAGTGCCTTTTTCTCAGAGCCAACTGCCTTTAACATAGCTGCAATTGTTTTGTATTCATCCATTGCAATTTTATCAAGTACAATCAATTCATTGTCTAACACTTTGCTGGAAAGTGCTGATTTCATTGCAAGACGTCTTACTTTTTATTTAAAGTATATCTGTAGCTGCGTGGCTTTGGAGCAAATACAATACCGCCATGTGTCCATTGAGGAGCTCTTTGTAGAACCTTGTCTAGCATGACCTGTACCTTTTGTCTCCATTTTTTACCACCACCAGAAACCTCGGCGCGGGTTAGGCCGATTGTGTGCCTTTGACGCTGATTTGCAAGATAGTTTTTCACCATTGCATAACAGCTTTGTTTATTCAATTCCAATACAGCATCGGATAAATCAATTTTAGAAACTTCTTTACGGCCATATCTAAAGTACTGTTACTTTAGGCATGTCAATTCCTTCCGCCGCCTTAACGCTGTCACGGATGATAACAACGCCGCCGTTTGGACCTGGAATAGCGCCCTTCACAGCGATGAGATTGTTTTCTGCATCTACCTTGACAACTGCTAAATTTTGTACGGTTACTTTTTCAGCACCTAGGTGACCAGCCATTTTTTGCCCTTAAATATTCTTGAAGGGTCAGAGCAAGCACCAATAGAACCACCTTTACGTCCAACTGACCTGTACCGTGAGATTCTTTCAATCTGCTGAAATTCCAACGTTTAATAACGCCAGCCCAACCTTTACCTTTACTTGTGCCTGTAACGTCAATTTTATCGCCAGCAAATACATCTGCTTTGATTAAATCGCCAACGTTGTAAGCATCAGTATCTTCCACTCTAAACTCTCTTAGTATCTCTTTGAGCAATATCTGCTTTGCAAAGTGACCTTTCATTGGTTTGTTTACTTGTGCTTTCAAATCACCAAAGCCGATTTGAATGGAAGCATAACCGTCGTTTTCCACTGTTTCTTTTGTGATACCACGCAAGGACCAGCTTCAACAACTGTTACAGGAATTACTTTTCCTGTTTCGTCGAAGATTTGTGTCATACCAATCTTCTTGCCGATAATACATTTTTGCATGTTTGTTTCCTCTATGCAGGTTATTGGTTGACTCTAGGCCAACATGACCCCAGCTGCTTGTTAATACCCAAAGATTAAAGTTTAATCTCGATATCAACACTAGCAGGAGTTCTAATCCCATCAAAGCTTCAACAGTTTTGTTAGATGGTTTTAGAATGTCGATAAGTCTTTTGTGAGTTCTCATCTCGAATTGTTCACGGCTGTCTTTGTACTTATGCACAGCGCGCAAGATAGTAATAACTTGCTTCTCTGTTGGTAGCGGAACAGGACCAGATACTCTGGCACCCGTACGCTTTGCAGTTTGTACAATCTTCAGCTGATTGATCAACCAATTGATGATCGTAACCCTTAATTCTTATCCTGATTTTTCTTTGACTGCCATTGTCATCAGCCTCCTTTATTGTAGCGGCGGGCGGCGCCGTTTGTTTTCCTAACACCGTGCCGGGTGTTTCATCACTCAACATTTAAAACCGGATTAACTTTTCAATTAATCCGGGTTAGTTCCACAAAAGCGTCTGAGTATGGCAAACATAATCGGCCACAATGACCGTCAGGACATAATTTGCTTAAAAGCGCTTTGGTCCTTTACCATAACATCAAATATTCTTTCGCCCGGTTTAAAATCGGACATACTCCACGGAAAACCAGCATAAAATGCCGCAACCTCCCGCTTCAACGCATATCTAGTGCAGTCTTGCTCGTATATAATACCATACCACCGACTAAAAATCAAGCATTTTTCGCTTTTTGCAAAAATTAAAATCTTTTCAGTACATAGTAACAAAAGCATTCTCAAGCAGGTTCTGCTTTGGGATGGCGTTTTTTATTAGCAGACACGCCTCAAAACTGCTTTATAAAAATATCTGATTTACATATTCAGTTCTTCTGTATCAATTCCGCTAAGAACTAAAACATCTCCCAACATAATCATCGTAGAACCATTGGGAACAATAATTTCATTGTTACGTTTTATCATAACAATCAGGACACCTTCCGGTATATCTGCTTCCAACAGCGTTTGATTTAAAATACGACTGTCCTTTGTTACCTCATATTCTAATAGCTGTGTATTATGTTCTTCCTCGTAGTCTGTAAACGTTTTCAAAACCGGCGTGCTGTAGTCTACCAAATCCAACTTTTGCCATGGTTGGCAACAACGTACCTTGTAAAGAAACCGAAATCAATGCCACAATAAATATAATATGGAAAATGTCATACTGTAGAACAGCATCTCCTGTCACAGCAAAATCGCAAATACAATAGAAGCTGCCCTCGCAAGCCAACCCACGAAATGAATATTTGCTGCTTTATAGGAAATTTAAACCAACTCAGAATACTAAATGTGGCAATTGGTCTTGCAATAAAATTAAAAACGCAGAGATAGCCAGTGCAGGCAATATCACCGTACCGAATTTTGACGGGAAGGAAGCAATCCTAAACAGAAGAAAATCATAATCTGCATTAACCATGAGATACCATCAAGAAAATGAACCAGACTCTTTTATGTTTAATCTTACTGTTACCAACGATAAGGCCTGTTAAGTATACACTCAGGTATCCATTACCACCTACCCATTCGGTCAATCCGTAGGAAAGCAATCCGACAGCTACTACAAAAATAGGATATAAGCCTTCAATCTTAAAATCGACTTTCCGCAAAATAAACGCTGTAATTTTACCAAGTAAAGCGCCTATTCCAATACCAAAATTAACTGTTTTGCCAGCATCACCGGAATAGAAACATCTCCAGCACCTGATAATAATGACATAAATATCATGGTCATCATGTATGCAACCGGGTCGTTACTGCCGCTTTCAATTTCCAAAATAGGCGCCAGGCCACCTTTTAAGTTCAACTTACGAGAACGTAAAATCGCAAAACTGATGCAGCATCCGTAGAAGCTACAACGGAACCGATTAACATACCTTCTATCCAGCCAATGCCAAACACAAGGCTGCAAACACACCTACCAGACCTGCGGTGATTAATGTCCCCACCGTTGACATTAAAATAGACGGTGCAATAACAGGTTTTGCTGTTTTCCAACTGGTACCAAACCCACCAAAAACATGATAAAGACCAAACCTACGGAACATACATTTTTGCTATTTCATAGTTATCGAAATAGATTCCGCCAATGGCATCAGAACCACATAGCATACCAAGTGCTAAAAATAAGCAAAGTTGGAACACCTAGCTTATATAGCACATTACTTGAAACAATACAAAGGATAACCACCATTGCACACGCAATTATAATTTGTACCAAGTAAATTCCCATTCTGTTAAAGTGTATAGATGGAGTGCTTATTTCATTGTATCTGTGTCTTTATGGATATATTTGCTGATTAATAAGATTTACCCCAATACACCGTGGATTTTGCAGGATTACTGCAGCATACACAAGTGTCTGCAATTTGTTCCTGCTCGAATGGAATACAACGGGAAGATAGCCCCGCCTCTTCCTTAATTTTTCCTCACATGCCAAATCTCCACACCACATCGCTTTAATAAAGCCAGGTTTATGTTCAGCAATATCTTTCATCTCATCGAATGTTGAAGCGGTAAAGTCATCTCTTGACGGCGATTTAGCGCTTTTCGTAAATACCTTTACGCACTGCTTCCAGTTGCTCGGCTATTGCCTCTTCTAAATGTTCCAAACTCACAAAGACTTTTTCACGGTCATGTCTTCTTACCAATACGCATTGATTTTTTCAATATCTTTCGGACCAATTTCCAAGCGCAGCGGAACACCCTTCATCTCATATTGAGCAAATTTCCAACCTGGGCTTTGTTCAGAATCGTCAATCTTTACACGAAATGTTTTCTTTAATCTGTCTCTTAGCTCATACGCCTTATCCAATACGCCTTCTTTATGCTGAGCAATCGGCAATATCATAACTTGAATCGGGGCAATTGCCGGCGGCACTAAGCCGTTGTTATCTCCGTGTGTCATAATAATTCCGCCGATAATTCTTGTGGACATGCCCCAAGAAGTTTGAAACGGATGGCTTGGTTTATTGTCTCTGTCTTGAATGTAATATCAAACGCTTTGGCAAAGCCGTCGCCAAAATAGTGACTGGTGCCTGACTGTAGCGCTTTTCCGTCATGCATCATAGCTTCAATGGTATAAGTTGCTTCTGCACCTGAAACTTCTCTTTATCGGTTTTACGTCCTTTAATTACCGGAATTGCCAGTTGATTTTCACAAAATCAGCATATACATTCAACATTTGCTCTGTTTCAGCCATAGCTTCTTGCGCGGTTTCATGCATGGTATGACCTTCCTGCCAATGGAATTCAACAGAACGCAGGAACGGACGGGTTGTTTTTCCCACCGAACCACCGAACACCATTGGTTATAAAGCATTGGCAAATCTCTGTAAGAGTGAATCACTTTCGCATAATAGTAGCAGAATAATGTTTCAGAAGTTGGACGAACACACATTCTTTCTTGCAATACTTCGTCACCGCATTGAGTAACCCAAGCAACTTCGGGAGCAAAACCTTCTACATGGTCTTTTTCCTTCTGCAACAAGCTTTCCGGAATAAACATTGGCAAAGAAATATTCTCATGTCCCAATTCTTTAAATTCCGTATCCAGAATACGCTGAATGTTTTCCCAAATAGCAAATCCATACGGTTGAATAACCATGCAGCCACGTACATTTGTATAGTCCATAAGTTCTGCTTTTACAATGTCTGTATACCACTTGGCAAAGTCTTCTTCCATAGGGGTAATGGCATCTACCATTTTTATTTCCTTTTGTTCTGACATAATCCTTAATCTCCTAAACTCACTTTGATATTGCAATCAGTGATTTTGCATACTTATATATATTATATCGGTTACATCGTTATATTTCAATGAAAATTTTCGGCATTTTTTTTTTTCTTAAAAAGTAAATACTGTATAAACACAAAAAGGCACACCATATTTTACGGTGTGCCTTTTGTTCAAAATTTATGCCAAAATCAGCGTAAATTAGGCTTTGTTAGCCTCAATGTATTTTACAAGATCGCCAACTGTTTTACATTCTCAATTTCAGAATCAGAATTTCAATCTCAAATTCATCTTCGATAGACATTAGCAAGTCAACTACGTCTAAAGAGTCAGCACCTAGATCTTCAGCAATGTTGATTCCATTGTGATTGTGTCCTCTTCAACATCAAATTGTTCGCTTAGAATGGCTTTCACTTTCTCAAATACCATTATACATTCTCCTCCTAGAAATTTGTTTTCGTATCAAGCTATCTCGCAATATGGACAAAGCAACATAAAATATGTTACAATTTCAAGTCGAGAACGTCCGTATCCATTCCGGTCGTTCTCCCATATGCACATATTATTAGCAAATACGCAGTTTGTCAATACGAAAATAGAATTTATTTTAAAAAGACGGTTTCTTTATAAAACAAATTCTTTTACATATTTTAACTTTTATAAGAAAAGAGTTTTTCATGACTTTAGACGAAATCAGAAAGCGTATAGACGCAATCGATGAACAACTGCTTCCCCTGTTCATCGAACGTATGAAATGCGCCAGGATGTTGCACAGGCAAAACGTGAATTAAGTCTGCCTATTTTAACGCACAGCGTGAAAATGAAATTTTATCTCGCGTCGCTGCAGATGCAGGCGATTTTGCACCGGAAGCCAAAATGTTATATACTACTTTGATGGCATTAAACCGTTCACGCCAGCACAAATTATTAAACAGCGGAACAGATATTCGCAATAAAATTGAAGCTGCATTACAAAAAGAAACCTCCTTAAAGAGGTTTCTCCGGAAAAATTGCATTTCAAGGCGTTTCCGGTTCTTTCTCATGCAGCCGCAACATTTTGTTCCTGACTGCGCTGTTTATCCATACGAGAGTTTTAAAGATGTATTTGAAGCTCTGAAAAACGGAACTGTGGATTTCGGACTGCTGCCGGTCGAGAATTCCTCTGCTGGTTCTGTTGTAGAAGTATATGATCTTATCTTAAATTATCGCTTTAGCATTGTAGGTTCCACTACTCTGCATGTGCATCATTGCTTGGCAGCACCGCAAGTAACCATTGAGAATATTCGTACCGTATATTCCCATCCACAGGCTTTGGCCCAATGTTCCGATATGATTTCTTCTCACAACTGGAAGTCAATTCAACATAGCAACACAGCAGTTGCCGCCAAAATGCTGGCTAAAATGGATAAAGAAAACGGAGTAACAGATGCGGCCGCAATTTGTTCCACCATTGCCGCCAATATGTATGGCCTAAACATTCTACAGGAAGACATACAAAACAACAACCAAAACAGAACTCGTTTTGCCGCATTGAGCAAAGAAATGATTATTCCAAAAATGCAGAAAAATTAGTTTATGCTTTTCTTTGCCTCATACAACAGGTTCCTTGTATAGTGTTCTGGGAGGCTTTGCAATGACAGGATTAAACTTGACCTAAATAGAGTCACGTCCCTTGAAAGAAGGAAATAACGGAGAATTTAAATATAATTTTTATTTAGATTTTACTGAAATGTGCATCATTGCGATACATTAGACTTACTGTGTTCTCTATCTCAAGAACTTCCTAATTTCTCATTTTAGGTAACTATGTAGAATACGATCCTAAGGATGAACATTAATATTTTTGATTTGAACTGTTCCATAGTGACAGAAAGCAATACAAAAGCGAGTATCATGCATGATGCTCGCTTTTTAAGTTTTACCATATGGTAACTGAATTAAATAGTTTTGCAGAATGAATTTCTAAAACTTCTGCCATTTTTACTCATATATTCACCTCCATTTGAGGAGCCTCAAACTAACTGACGCATATACGACTTTTTATATCATTTCCGCTAATTCAATTTGAATTAACCCTTTCAAATTTTGATAATATGCTATATAAATTCCTAATTTCCTGTGCAATTATGTAAAACTCTCTCACATTTTATTCTCCGATAATCACAAACTTCAGTTGCTAACATATTTCTTATTATAGATATTTTTCAAATATCATGTAGTTTAATATGATATCATAAAGTTATGCAATAAAATAGAAAAACTCCTCACCGCTCCTTCTCTTAAAAATGTTCAGATTACTCTTATCAACAGTTATCTACGTATTATGGCGAACTTGAGCTACAAATATATACTCATTTATTAACCAATAGTTGTCCCTTAACAGAATATTTCATCGATATAAATCTATTAAAATGATATAGCAACCTTTATAATTCAGCTATTTTATATTTATATTCACCAAAAATATGAACGATATCATTTATAATATAACAAAACGCAGCTGTAAATGTTACAGCTGCGTTTAAAAAAGATTCAAATTATTTATTTTCAAATCTGATGGAATTTCCAAACCCATTCTTTCACTTTTTAAGGCTTTTTTTTCTCGAAGTCTTTATACATAAGACTGGCTTGAATTCCTGTATTGTTTTGGTACTTTCCACTGCTATACAAGTCATAGTCGCCTTTTATAGTGTGATAATAGATTTGGCATACTTCAATATCAGGATAAATAATGAGTGGATGGATACAATAAATCTCCAATGTCCAGTAACCTGCAAAACCAATATCTCCAAAACCGGCGGTTACGTGTATACACAATCCCAAACGACCTGTAGAAGAGCGCCCTTCTAACGTAGGTACATATTTGCTGGTAGTGGTAAATTCTTGTTCTTCCCAAATACAACTTATTTGGTTCCAGTAACAATCCTTCTTCCGGAATCACTAATTTTTGGTTGGATTTGGCTTTTCATATCTAAAATTTCATTTTCATATACCAACAGCTCATTGTGCAGCGTTAAGTTATAACTGTTCGATTTACCTTACTGCGTTCAAACGGCTCTATAATATCCGTGCCTACTGCACGTTCTATTTCTCTTCCTGATAATATCATGCCCAAATCCCCTACCGTTTCAGGCGAGCAGCCAATGCTACCCACCCTTTTTCTTCTTTGCGTTCTATGATCTCAAATTTTTCACTAATAGCATCCAGAACATCCTGTTCACGGGTATCAATAATACCACTCATAATGTAAATGGAATCCGGATATAAATATTGTTCAATATCTTCTGTTAACATCATAATGACATCTGCAACAATGTTAGCAAGCACAATATGGTATTTCCCGTTAATTTGTTCTGTTAAATTTCCTGCAATTGCAGTAAAGCGATCTGCCACATGGTTGATTTCGCATTTTCCATAGCTGTTTTACGGCAAGCGCATCTATATCCACACCTACCGCAGATTTCGCTCCCAATAGCAAAGCTGCAACGGATAGAATACCACTTCCGCACCCACATCAAGCACATCCATATCCGGTTTAATATATCGCTCTAGCAGTTCCATACATAAGCGGGTTGTTTCATGGGTACC
>SCPP01000221.1_pt1 | contig 34090 bp, 51 predicted proteins | sample 6106811 | NCBI WGS metagenome assembly SCPP01 (sample SAMN10720449, study PRJNA508395) | human gut metagenome | isolation source: Participant 2 stool, 15 month | host: Homo sapiens | collected 2018
ATGTAGCGGCAAAGATCCGGGAAAATCTGTCAGATATTGTAAAATAAAAGATTCCATGCAGCAGGAGGCATATAGATGGACATTTCTTCTGTAAGCAGGAGAGAGGTGCTGCGTTATCTGGGATACAGGGGCAGGCAGAACCGGATAGGGCAGTTGCAGATGAGATAGAAATGTCTGGGGCTTTTGGCAGAGAAGGCAGAGCCCAGGCATCGTGTCCGCTCTTTTTTACTGGAGCTGGGCCCGGAGCATGAGATTCGTTTTGACAGGAAGTTCATACAAGCAGCAGACAGCTTTCTAAAAATCTGGCAGGCTGCGGTGAAATTCTTGTTTTTGCCGCTACATTGGGGCTGGGGACAGATTATCTGATCCAGAGATATAACCGTCTGCAGATGAGCCGGGCAGTGATCCTGCAGGCTGCGGCTGCGGCCATGATCGAGGAATACTGTGACCGGGTCTGCAGGGAGTTAAAGGCAGCATATGAAGCAAAAGGGCTGTATCTTCAGCCAAGATTCAGTCCGGGTTACGGGGATTTTCCTCTGGAATGCCAGCCGTATCTTTTAGAGTGCGTGGATGGGGGAAAGCAGCTGGGAATCCGTCTTACGGGAGGGTATCTGATGATGCCGTCCAAATCTGTGACAGCGGTGATGGGCTTGGAAGGACGCCCTGCGGCTGTGGTAAAAGGCTGTGAGGCCTGTGGAAAAGGACTGCGCCTATCGGCGGCAAACAGGAAGCGAGGATTAAGGAATGAACATTTTACAGGAAATGAGACAGCGGCGCCTGTTTTGACGGCGGTATGGGAAGCCTTTTGCAGGCTAAGGGATTAAAGGCAGGAGAACTGCCGGAGCGGTGGAACCTGACCCATCCGGAGGAAATCTGCGGGATCCATCGGATGTATCTTCAGGCAGGCTCTGATCTTATAACCACGAATACATTTGGAGCCAACCGCTTAAAATACGGCGAAGAATTGGAAAAATTGTAAGTGAGGCGGTAAGCCAGAGGCCGTTAGGGCAGAAGGACACGGCTATGTGGCCCTGGATCTGGGTCCTACGGGAAAGCTCCTTAAGCCTCTTGGCGATCTGGAGTTTGAAGATGCGGTTGAGATTTATAAGGAAACCGTATCATATGGAGCCAGAGCGGGAGCCGATCTGGTGCTGATCGAAACCATGAGCGATTGCTATGAACTGAAGGCTGCTGTACTTGCAGCAAAGGAAGGGATTTTCTCCTGAAACAGGAGCGGCTGCCGATCTTTGCAACAGTCATCTTTGATGAAAAGCTTCTGACCGGCGGCGATGTGTCCTCTACCGTAGCTCTTTTGGAGGGCTGGGAGTGGATGTGCTGGGAATTAACTGCGGTCTGGGCCCGGTACAGATGAAGGGAATCGTAGAAGAGCTTCTTTCTGTGTCATCAACCCCGGTGTTGGTAAATCCCAATGCAGGCCTTCCAAGAAGCGAGAACGGGGAAACGGTCTATGATATTGACGCAGTCCGGTTCGGCGAGGTTATGGAAGAAATTGTAAAAATGGGAGCTGTGATCGTGGGAGGGTGCTGTGGAACCGGGCCGGAGCATATCCGGGAAACGGTAAAAGCGGTGTAAGGATCTTCCTGTGATGTGGCCGGAAAAAGAACCGGACCGTGGTTTCCTCCTATTCCCAGGCAGTGGTATTTGACAAAAAGACCGTAATTATCGGCGAGCGGATCAATCCTACGGGAAAGTCAAAATTTAAGCAGGCCCTCAGGGATCATAACCTGGAATATATCCTGCGGGAGGGCGTGACCCAGCAGGACAACGGCGCGGACATTTTGGATGGTAGGGCTGCCGGAGATTGACGAGCCTCTATGATGGAGGCAGTGGTAAAGGAACTGCAGGCGGTGATCGATGCCACTGCAGATTGACACCTCAATCCACAGGCCATGGAGCGGGCCCTGCGGATTTATAACGGAAAGGCTTTGATCAATTCTGTAAACGGAAAAAAAGAGGTAATGGATCAGATCTTTCCGCTTGTGGCAAAGTACGGCGGAGTGGTTGTGGGACTCTGTCTGGATGAAGGCGGTATCCCGGAGACGGCAGAGGGAAGGATTGCTGTGGGAGAAAGATCATCAAGACAGCGGCCTCTTACGGAATCGGACCGGAGGATATTATCCTAGACGGCCTCTGCATGACGGTCAGCTCGGATAACAAAGGGGCGCTGACTACGTTAGAGACTCTGAGACGGATCCGGGACGAGCTGAGGCAAGTCTGTTCTGGGCGTATCCAATATCTCCTTTGGCCTGCCTCAGAGAGAAATCATAAACAGCTCATTTTTTACCATGGCCATGGAGTGCGGCTTAAACGGGGCGATCATCAACCCCAATTCCGAGGCTATGATGCGGGCCTATTACAGCTTCAATGCCTTAATGGACCGGGATCCCCAGTGCAGCCGGTATATTGATATTTATGGCAGTGAAACAGGTGGGCTGGGACAGACCCTTTCCCGGACAAAGGATACGGGAAAGGGAAAAGAAGGCGATTCTCTGGGAATACTGATTGAAAAGGCCTGAAAGAGGCTGCGGCAGAGACGGTGGCAGCTCTTTTGGAGGAAAAGGATGCTCTGGATATTATTAACGGGGAAATGATCCCGGCTCTGGATCGGGTTGGAAAAGGATTTGAAAAGGGCAGTGTGTTCCTTCCCCAGCTTTTAATGAGCGCTGAGGCGGCAAAGGCGGCCTTTGAGGTGATCAAAGCTAAAATGGAAGGCAGCGGACAGGGACAGGAGAAAAAGGGAACGATTATTCTGGCTACGGTAAAGGGAGATATCCACGATATCGGAAAAAATATTGTCAAAGTGCTCCTGGAAAATTACAGCTACGAGGTTATTGATCTGGGAAAGGATGTGCCGCCGGAGAGAATTGTAGAGGAAGCAGTGAAACGCCATGTTCCTCTGGTAGGTTTAAGCGCCCTGATGACAACCACGGTTCCCAGTATGGAGGAAACCATCCGCCGGCTGAGAAAGGAAGCATCCTGGGTAAAGGTAATGGTGGGAGGCGCAGTGCTTACAAAGGAGTATGCGGATACCATTGGAGCAGATGCCTACTGTCGTGATGCCATGGCTTCGGTCCACTATGCGGAAACAGTAATCGGTTGAGAGATATCAGAAAGGAATCGTATGGGACATACAACACAAGGGAAAACACAAAAATCCTTTTAAAGGGCGCCTGGGTAGGAGGTACCATGACCGTACCGGGAGTCAGCGGAGGTACTATGGCAATGGTGCTGGGAATCTATGACCGCCTTATTTCCTCGGTGAGCCGTGTGTTTAAGGAGCCGAAACAATCCATTCCCTTTTTACTGTGGTTTGCACTGGGAGGGGCGGGGGGTATCCTGCTCTTTTCCAGAGGCATCAGCCTGCTTTTATCCTCCCGGTGGGAGGTTCCTGCCCGCTTTTTCTTCCTGGGAGCTGTCGGCGGAGGGATTCCCCTGATTTTTAAAGAAGCGGGAATTAAAAGATTTGGCTCCGGGGACGCTGTTTTTGTGGGAATCGGTATCTTGCGCTCTGCTGATCGGCTTGATCCCGGAAGGCCTGTTCACGCCGGGAGCAGGAGGGGTATCCGATATTCTCATACAGGCTTTAGGAGGAGTTATCATCGCAGTGGCCCTGGTCCTTCCCGGGATCAGTGCCTCCCAGATGCTCTATATGCTGGGAATCTATGAAAGCACTTTAAAAGCCGTGGGAAATATGGATATTGCCGCCTTGGTTCCTCTGGCGGCAGGCGGGCTTTTGGGCACCTTTTTTTCTGCAAAGTGTTGGAAGGGCTGTTGGAAAAACATACCCGGCCCACCTTTCTTCTTATTCTTGGCTTTATGTTTGCTTCTCTGCCGGAGCTGTTTCCGGGAATTCCGGCAGGAGCAGAGGCAGTGTACAGCCTGGTGGCTGTGGGAGCGGGATTTATGCTGATTTATGGGATTGGGAGAATGAATTAGCTATAGCCATCCCCCATTTTCTGTGATATGATATACCCCTGATAAGCCTGTTTAGGGCGGACAATTGAAAAGGAAGGAAGACGGTTATGTATAAATGCTGTATGTTTGATTTGGACGGTACACTTGTAAATTCCATTTATGCTTTAAAGCGGTCTGTGGACGGAACACTGGCGCATTTTGGCCTGGGGCCGATCACCTTGGAAGATACAAAGACATTTGTAGGAGACGGGTATAAAAAACTGGTGGAACGGGCTTTAAAGGCGTACGGAGATCCGGAACTGGTTCATTTTGAAGAGCGCTGAACGTGTATAACCGGGTATTTAAGGAATGTTGCCTTTACCGGGTAGAGGCATACGAGGGAATCCCGGAGCTTCTGGCATTTTTAAAGGAAAATCACATTCTCTGTACCGTTTTATCCAATAAGCCTCATGTAAGAACCATAGAGAATATAAACTATGTATTCGGGCCGGATGTTTTTGACAGGGTATATGGGGAACGGGAATCTGCGGGGATCAAAAAAAAACCGTCTCCAGAGTAGAAGCTGCTTGAGGAGCTTGGGATTTCTAAAGAGGTGCCTCTATCTGGGAGATACTAATACAGACATGGAAACAGGAAAAAATGCTCAGGTAGATACGGTGGGCGTACTCTGGGGCTTTCGTTCCAGGGATGAGCTTAAAGTGTATGAGCCTGCGCTTTTAGCGGAGCATCCCATGGATGTAGCGGAATTTATAAAGGGCGTGAATCACATTGAATAGACAGAAAAAAGAAGTGGAGCATGGACGGGCTTTCTGAAAACAGGTATCCTGTTTTCGCCCTGCTTTTGGGCAGCCTTGCATTTACAGGCTGTGCGAAAAGAGAATCTCCGGGAATCCAGGGAGAGCAGGGCGGGGATGACCGCCTTTTGTAGTCACTACCATTTTCCCCTACTATGATTTTGTGCGACAGATCGGAGGAGACCGGGTGCGGTTAAATCTGGTCGTACCGGCCGGGATGGACAGCCATTCCTTTGAACCTACGCCCGCAGATATGATTACCATTCAGAAAGCGGATCTGATGATCTGCAATGGAGGAGCCATGGAGCAGTGGGTGGATCAGGTCGCTGCATCCCTTGACACCAGCCGTCTGCGCCGTCTGACTATGATGGACTATGTAGATGTGGTAGAAGAAGAGGTTGTGGAAGGAATGGAGGAAGAGGAGCACGGTCATGAACACAGCCGTGAGGAGGAAGAGGCTGGGGAATTTGATGCCCATGACGGGCAGGAGCTTGATATTGAATACGATGAACATATCTGGACTTCTCCTGTGAATTCCATGAAGATTGTGGAGATTATTTCTGATACCCTGGCGGAAATGGATCCTGCAAACGAAGCCTATTACAGGGAAAATGCCGCCTCATATCTGGAAGAACTTTCTACACTGGATGAGCAGTTCAGGGAGATTGTATCAAATGGCCGCCACCGGATGATGGTGCTGGCGGATAAATTTCCTCTTCGGTATTTTGCGGATACGTATGGTTTGTCCTACCGGGCTGCATTTTCCGGCTGCAGTACCGATACAGAGCCAAGCGCCAGAACCATCGCATATCTTATTGACCGGGTGCGGGAAAATGATCTGAAAGCCGTATACTATCTGGAGCTTTCCAGTCACCGGACAGCAGATATCATCAGTGAAGAAACGGGGACAGAGCCGCTTTTGTTTCATTCCTGCCACAATGTAAGCCGCAGGAATTTTACGAGGGCGTGACCTATTTACAGCTTATGCGGCAGAATGCAGAGCACTTGAAGAAGGGACTTGAATAGGAAATGATAGAACCATTGATTAAATGTGAGCATGTGGATTTCGGATATGAAAACCAGGATGCGGTGGTAGATGTAAATATGGAGGTATGCCCCGGAGACTATCTCTGTATTGTAGGTGAAAACGGATCGGGAAAAAGTACGCTGATGAAAGGTCTTTTAGGCCTTTTAAAGCCCTCCGCAGGGTACTTACGGTATCAGAGGAATTAAAGCACACGGGAATCGGCTATCTGCCCCAGCAGACGGCCGCCCAGAAGGATTTCCCGGCTTCCGTACAGGAGGTTGTCTTAAGCGGCTGCTTAAACCGCAGGGGACGCAGGCCCTTTTATTCCCGTACAGAAAGGCGGTTGCGGCAGAAAATATGGAGCGCCTTGGGATTATGCCTCTGGCAAAGCAGTGCTACCGGGAGCTTTCCGGCGGGCAGCAGCAGAGAGTTCTGATTGCAAGGGCGTTGTGTGCTACCACCCGGCTTTTGATCCTGGACGAGCCTATTACGGGACTGGATCCCATGGCGATCCAGGACTTTTATGCCATGATAAGAAGGTTAAACCGCGAGGATGGGGTGGCGATCCTTATGGTATCCCATGATCTCAGAAATGCAGTGGAGGAGGCCAATAAGATTCTCCATCTGCAAAAGCAGGTGCTTTTACGGTCCTTCCCACGATTATATGAACAGTCAGGCTGCGGGCCATTTCTTCCATGAAAAGGAGCAGGGGCAGTGTATCCCTACGGCAGTCTGCCGGAAAGGAGGCTGCTGCCAATGAGCATACTAAGTGAAATGCTGTCATATCCCTTCTGGTACGCGCCCTGGTGGGAGGTATGTTGGTTTCTCTGTGCGCGTCCCTTTTAGGCGTAAGCCTTGTATTAAACGTATTCCATGATCGGGGACGGACTGTCCCACGTTTCCTTTGAGCATTGTCCATCGCCCTGGCAATGGGCTGGTCGCCCCTTAAGGTGTCTATCCCGGTTGTAGTGCTGGCGGCCTTTTTCCTTCTTCGGATCACGGAAAACAGCCGGATCAAAAGCGATGCTGCCATCGCCATGATTTCAGCCAGCGCCCTGGCAATCGGTATTATCGTTACCTCCCCTTACTACAGGAATGACCACAGATGTAAGCAGCTATATGTTCGGAAGCATTTTAGCCATGACAAAGGAGGATGTGGCTCTGGCTGTAGTACTGAGCCTTGTGGTGCTGGGTCTTTTGTGATCTGCTACAATCAGATGTTTGCAGTGACCTTTGATGAAAATTTTGCAAGGGCTACAGGCGTCAACGTGGGATTTTACAATATGGTGATTTCTGTCCTTACGGCGGTTACTATTGTGCTGGGAATGCGGATGATGGGAGCCATGCTGATTTCCAGCCTGGTGATTTTCCCTGTCTTACCTCCATGCGCGTATTTAAAAGCTTCGGAGGGTGATGATCTCTTCCGGCTTTTATCACTTGTGTGTTTCCTTTTGGGAATGATGGCATCCTACCAGTTTTCCCCGGAGCCAGCGTGGTGGTGGTAAATCTGGCGGCCTTTGTGATCTTTGGCGCATGGCAGATGCTTGGGAGGAAAATAAGGGTAACAGTTCAGCCATGCGAAGATTCAGGCAGAAAAGCGTTGAAAGCGCTTTCGCTAAGAACTTTCTGTCTGAATCATAAACGAACGCCGATGCTGCTTGTCCGCTGTGGCGGGCAAAGAAGATCAATGCTGAACTGTTACAAAAAGGAAAAATGGCAGCAGCTGTCTTGACATTCCCGGAGGGATGTGCCACAATATTTAGTTGGTAAGACTGTGACTGCAGTAGAAAGAAGGAAGAAATTAAAATGACAAAGATTGATATTATTTCCGGTTTTTTAGGAGCCGGAAAGACTACATTTATTAAGAAGCTTTTGCAGGAAGCCATTTCCGGCGAACAGGTTGTGCTGATCGAAAATGAGTTCGGCGAGATCGGGATCGACGGCGGATTTTAAAGTTCCGGCATTGAAATCCGGGAGATGAATTCCGGATGTATCTGTTGTTCCCTGGTGGGAGATTTTGGAAAATCTCTGGCAGAGGTGCTGACGACCTATAAGCCGGACCGCATCATCATCGAGCCCTCCGGCGTAGGAAAGCTGTCTGATGTTATGAAAGCTGTAATCGACGTATCTGCAGATATGGATGTGGCCTTAAACAGCGCGGTTACCATTGTGGATGCGGCAAAGTGCAAAATGTATATGAAAAACTTCGGTGAATTTTTCAATAATCAGATTGAAAATGCAGGTACCATTGTTTTGAGCCGTACTGATATCACAGACCCGGCCAAGATCCAGAAGGATGTGGAGCTGATCCGTGAAAATCCAAAGGCAGCCGTTGTGACGACTCCTCTGGGAGAGCTGGGCGGAGACCAGTTATTAGAGATTATTGAGAAGCGCGACACCATGCTGGATGATCTGATGGCAGAGGTGAGAGCGCATCACCATCATGATGAGGAGTGCGGCTGCGGTGAGCATCACCATGATCACGAGGGCCATGATCACCATCACGGCCATGAACATGGCGAGTCCTGTACCTGCGGCTGTCATGAGCATGAGGAGCATGAGCACCATCATCATCATGACCACGGCGAAGACTGCACCTGCGGCTGCCACGATCATGAGCATCACCACCATCATCATGCAGATGAAGTATTTACAAGCTGGGGCATGGAAACTATTGTTCCTGTTACCAGGGATCAGCTGGAGGACATCTTAAAGCGTCTGGCAGATACAAAGGAATTTGGCGATGTACTGCGGGCAAAGGGAATGCTTCCTACGGAAAATCCGGGAGAGTGGCTGTACTTTGATCTGGTTCCCCAGCAGTATGAGATCCGCCAGGGCCGTCCCGATTATACCGGTAAGGTATGTGTCATCGGAGCCAGCTTAAAGGAAGAAGAATTGAACAGCCTGTTTGGAAGAGGCTAAAGAGGTTGATATGATGGGAAATGAAATTGAAGATAATGTAATGCCCCTCTTTTTGATCAATGGATTTCTGGAAGCGGGAAAAACCCAGTTTTTGGAATTTACCATGGAGCAGGACTATTTTCAGACAGAAGGAAAAACACTGCTGATTGTCTGCGAAGAGGGAGATACGGAGTATGACGAGAAAAGCTTAAGAAAAATCGGACAGCTGTGGTTTATGTGGATGATTTTTCAAAGCTTACCCGGAATATCTCAACGAATTAGAAGTAATTTACCGTCCGGAACGGGTGATTATGGAGTGGAACGGCATGTGGAATCAGGGACGAGTTAAAGCTTCCTGAGGACTGGTTCATCTACCAGCAGATCACGATCATTGACGGATCTACGTTTGATCTCTATGTTCAGAACATGAAGCCCCTGTTAGCAATGCTTCGCGGTTCCGAGCTTGTAATCATGAACCGCTGTGATGGGATTTCGGATGAAAACCTCTTACCGCCGGACCATCCGAGCCATGAGCCGGGACAGCGAGATCGTGCTGGAGGATGCAGAGGGTGAGATCGAACAGGCCACTCTGGAAGAGGATCTTCCCTATGATATCAATGCGGATGTAATTGAAATCAAGCCGGAGGATTACGGAATCTGGTATATTGACTGCATGGATCAGCCGGAACGGTATCAGGGAAAAACGGTGGAGTTCACAGCTATGGTATTAAAATCCCCAAGTTTCCAAAGGGACAGTTCGTTCCGGGGCGTATGGCCATGACCTGCTGTGAAGCCGATATGACATTCCTTGGCTTTATGTGCAAATGGAAGGATGCAGAAAAGTACCGTACCAAGCAGTGGGTAAAGGTACGGGCCAAGGTAGGAATTGAGTATCAGAAGGACTACCACGGCGAAGGCCCGGTTCTCTATGGTGAAAATGTAGAATCGGCTGCAGAGATCAAGGATATTGTACAGTTTTAAAAATGATGGGGATACTGGCTCAGAAAGGCCGGTATCCTCATATTTTATAAACGGATGCAAAGAAGGGGAGCAGGTAGGGCTTCTCACCTTTGAAACCATGGAAGATTCCGTAAAACTGGCATATGACTATACGAAAAGAAAAATGCCTGCTATCCGAAAAGCGCTTCAGATGGCAGGCCGTTATATTAGCTGATGGTTATCACATAATCCTTGCCTTTCATTTCTACGGAGGCTTCTCTGTGATATTCATGAGCCAGCTTTAAAAGATTATCTCTGGTGTGGGCTGCATCCGACAGAACAGCCAGAGGCTCCTTTGGAGCAGCATCCATTTCATCCATTACAATCAGCACCGGCTCCGGGCAGGAAAGCCCTCTTACATCTATTTCTTTCATAAATTTTATCATCTCCTTTTTAAGAATTATTTTTGTTCTTCTCATACAGGAAGCAGCCACAGCAAAGAGCACCGCAATACATACGATACACATGATCCGTCCCGCAGGCGTGGTTCCTGTTCCGCTGGAAGCCAGGCCAAAGTTGTGGCACAGGGCTGCACCAACCAGCATGCCAAGCACATTAACAGCGGCATCCGAAGACCCCTGGCCTGCCAGAATCAGCTGGCGCAGAGGACAGCCTCCGGCTAATACGGCTGCAAAGCCTACGGTATAGGTGCCAAGGATATTCCAGAGAGTTTCTGCATGGGCAATAGGCTGGCCCTCAAATCCCGGTTTAAAATTGCCGGATACCAGGTTGTAAACCAGCATTACGCCAAAAAGTCCGGCAATTACACTTAAAAGATCAAAGTTTTTCATCAGGATCACATCGCGGATACCGCCTGCGAAGCAGGCTCTTGCTTTCTGAGCAGCGGCGCCGAAGATCAGACCGGCTGCCAGGGATACGAGGATGGGAGCATGAAGGCTTCCGGACCTTCTGTACTTGCTGCAAAAGAGGAGTAGCGATGCTTAAAACCAGAAGACTCAGGAAAATGGCAGGAATTATGTAGCCGTTTTCTTTTTCGTATCAAAGGATCGTCCCAGACTGAAGCCCTTTTCAAAAGATACAGCCGGTGCCTACACCCAGCACAAAACCAATCAGTCCCATATAGGCATTCAGATCTCCGGCGGCCATACGGATGACCATGCGCAATGGACATCCCAGAAAAACCAGAGCGCCGATCATAGTAATAATTCCCAAAAGAAAGCGGATCATGGGGGAGGAGCCGGCGGTAGAGCGGTATTCCCCGGTGGCCATGGAAATAATGAAAGCTCCGGCTATCAGGCCTGCGATTTCAGGGCGCATATATTGTACAATGGGTGCCGTGTGCAGCTTGGCTGCGCCTGCAATGTCGCGGATAAAGCAGGCGATACAAAATGCCATATTTCCGGGATTTCCCATAATAGCCAGCCATACAGCCACGGCTCCCAGCAGGCCGCCCCATATAAGCAGCCCCTTTTTTGAATTGAGTGTTTCTTTCATTTCATTCCCTCCAAACGTTATATTTAAAAAAGAATAACGCAGGCAATAAAAAACGGCCTGACCACTCTGGGACGGTGGCCGAGCCGGCTTTTACTGAAACATTTAGGAAGCTCCAACTGCGTATTCCTTTTTCTGATTAAATTGTAGCATTAACAGAAGGGGAGGTCAACTGGTTTTTGTATAATTTTCCAATTCAGGAAAAATGAGTTGAAGAAAAATTCTCAAAAACTGGACATGCCGCCGGTTTTGTGTTAAACTACTATGGTTGTGAGTAAGACAGATGGCCGCTGCTGCGATACCGAGAGGCCGCAGACGAGGAAAGTCCGGGCTTCACAGGGCAGGGTGCCAGATAACGTCTGGCGGAGGCGACTCCAGGGACAGTAACAGAAATATACCGCCAGTCTGCGAAAGCAGGCAGGTAAGGGTGGAAGGGCAGTGTAAGAGACTACCGCCCGGCTGGTAACAGCGGGGGCACATGTAAACCCCATTCGAAGCAAGACCAAACAGAGACATATGGCGGCCCGTCAGCTTCCGGGTAGGTTGCTTGAGACTGCTGGCGACAGCAGTTCTAGATAGATGGCCATCCAACGACATAACCCGGCTTATCGTTTTGCTCACACGTGAAGAGATCATCTAAGCAAAGGACGCATACAGCGGCTTTTGGAGGGGTGGTCTTTTTTGTTGCCTGAAAGGATGGAAAGGGTAGATAAAATAGCCTTGACAAGTGAACGATTGTTTACTTCTGGAGGTCTTACTATGACGGACACAAAAGAAAGTATTTTAAAAGCTGCGCTGGGATTATTTGTCGTAAAGGGCTACGAAGCAGTTTCAGTCAGCCAGATTGCAGGGACTCTGGGCATGACAAAAGGCGCATTATATAAGCATTACAAAAATAAAAGAGATGTCTTTGATTCTATTTTTACATATGTCTGTGAACTGGATGCAGAACGCTCCAGAAAGAGCGGGTCCCTGAAAAAGAGTTTTCCGAAATGCCAGATTCCTTTTCAGATGTATCTCCCAAAAGCTTGAAGGAGTATATGCTTTCCCAGTTTCATTATTGGAGTATGGATGAAACTGCCTGCAATTTTCGGAAAATGCTGACCCTCGAACAGTATAAAACCACAGAAGCAGGCACATTGTATGAAAAGGTTTTAACAGACGGTCCGCTAACTTACATAGAAGATATTTTTCGTGAAATGATAATACATGACAAGCTTATAAAAAAAGAGCCCAGACAGCTGGCAGTTGAGTTTTATGCGCCGTTTTATTTGTTACTAAACATGGCCGACAGGACTGGACGTAAGAAAGACAAAGAAGAGATGGAAGACGTCTACGAGAAGCAGATGGATGATTTTTTCGCAAATATTTATTGCCTGAGGAGGAAACAAGAATGCAGGAAATGATCAATATCAGAAATGAAGAGAAAGCAGACTACGCAATCGTTGAGCAGATCACAAGAGAAGCCTTTACAATATGTATGTTCCCGGATGCGTCGAGCATTATCTGGTGCATATTATGCGGGAACATGAGGATTTTATACCGGAGCTGGACTTTGTCCTGGAGTTAAATGGAACTGTAATAGGAAATATCATGTACAAAAAGCATGGCTTTTGGATGAAGAAGGAAATAAAAAGGAGATTTTGACCTTTGGCCCGGTCTGCATTAAGCCTGGTTATCAGAGAAGGCTATGGCAGAAAGCTGATCGAACATTCCTTTGAAAAGGCTGTTAAGCTTGGATATGACACAGTGGTGATATTTGAAGCCCGGTCAATTATGGGGTGCGGCTTTAAGAGCTGCAAAAAATACAATGTAGGTACGGAAAATGGAAAATATCCTTCTGCAATGATGGTAAGGGAACTGATTCCCGGCGCTCTTGACGGACACAAATGGATTTACCAGGACAGCCCGGTGATGGCAATCAGTGAAGAAGAGGCGCAGAAATATGATGATACCCTGGAAAAGATGGAAAAGAAATACCAGCCCAGCCAGGATGAATTTTATATTATGAGCCATTCGTTTATAGAAGAATAGGATCGAAAATGGGAGGCCCCGTCAAAGGGAACCTCCCATTTTGAATATACGTTTAAATTACTCTACCGTCTTTAAATCAAATCCAAAGTAATTTACAGCATTGTTGTAACAGATACCCTTTACGATGGTCTCTAAGGACTTCATATCTGCCGGATATTCGCCGTTGTCTACCCAGCCGCCGATCAGTTCGCACATAATGCGGCGGAAATACTAATGTCTGGTGTAGGACAGGAAGCTTCTGGAGTCGGTCAGCATACCAATGAAGTTTCCGAGGCAGCCTAAGTTTCCAAGAGAGGTCATTTGCTCGGTCATGCCGGTCTTGTGATCATTGAACCACCATGCGGAACCCTGCTGGATCTTGCCAGGGAACTTCTCCTGGAAGCAGCCCAGGATGGTGCCGATGGAAGCATTATCATTTGGATTTAAGGAGTAGATGATGGTCTTTGGAATCTCATTGGTAGCGCTTAATGCATTTAAGAAGTCTGCCATCTGTGCGCTTGGAGCATAGTTGTTGATACAGTCAAAGCCGGTATCAGGACCAAGCTGCTCAAACATATATGCGTTGTTGTCGCGCTTGCAGCCGTAGTGAAGCTGCATGATCCAGCCCATTCTGTTGTATTCTCTTGCAACAAACAGCATGAACGCGGTCTTGTACTTTAACTCTTCTTCGCGGGAAACAGCTTCGCCCTTTAAGCCCTTTGCGATGATGGCGTCCACCTCTGCGTCAGAAGCAGGAGCGTACATTACATACTCAAGAGCATGGTCGGATACACAGCACTTCATGGAATTAAAGAATTCCATACGGTTCTTTAAGGCCTCTTTTAAAGAAGCAAAATCCTTGATCTCAACGCCGCTTACCTCAGAGAGCTGTTTAATATAAGCTGCATAGGTTGGCTTTTCAACGTTCATAGCCTTATCAGGTCTCCATGCGGGAAGAACCTGTACCTCAAAGGAAGTATCCTCAGCCAGCTTCTTGTGGTATTCCAGGGTGTCAACCGGATCATCGGTGGTGCAGATTAAGGTAACATTGGACTGGCGGATCAGGTTGCGTACAGTCATGGAATCCTCCTGCAGCTTTGCGTTGCACAGATTCCATACTTCTTCAGCGGTATCGCCGTTTAAGTAGCCCTCGTAGCCGAAGTATCTTCTTAATTCAAGATGGCTCCAGTGGTACAGGGGGTTGCCGATCAGCTTTGGAAGGGTCTCGGCCCAAGCCTGGAATTTCTCCCTATCCGTAGCGTCGCCGGTGATATATTTTTCATCAACGCCGTTGGAACGCATCTGACGCCATTTGTAATGGTCACCTCCCAGCCATACCTGGGTAATATTCTCAAATTTGCGGTCCTCACAGATTTCCTGAGGATTGATATGGCAGTGATAGTCCAGGATAGGCATGGTCTCAGCATAGTCGTGATAAAGCTTCTGAGCCATTTCGGTAGATAATAAAAATCCTTGTCTAAAACTGTTTCATTTTAGTAGAGCCTCCTTAAATGTTAAAAGTTTGTGGTGTTTCTTTATAAGATCAGAGGCGATCGTAGTCCGGCTGGGCACAGATTCGCCGCTGAAAACTCCCATAAGTGTTTTACTGTAGTCGTACACAGTGTCTCCACCCGGCTGTCGATAGAGGTGATCTCAGGATCTGTTCAGCGGGATAAAAGAGAATTATTATAGCCGATGATACTGAGCTGGTCTGGTACGGAAATCCCTTTGCATGGGCGTATTTAACCGCTCCTACTGCCAGGGAATCATCCGAGGTTACAACTGCATCGAAGTCAAGCCCCTGTTTCGACAGTCTCAGGAGCAGGTCTCTGGCATCCTCAAGATTTTGGAACACTGATGGATCAGATCCTCCTGCACGGGAAGTCCGCAGGAAGTAAGAGCTGCCTTATATCCATCCATCTTGTTTAACCCGCTGTAAGAATAGCTGGTATACAGATAAAGAATCCGCCTGCTTCCGGAACGGATCAGCCGGGAAACCGCATCATACACAGCAGAATAATCATCGCAGACTGTGCTGTAGATATTTTCCCCCTCCAGATAACCGTTTACAAGCATGACAGGTATATCATGTGCAGCTTTTAAGATATAATCATTATCCTTGGGGCAAAGCTCCACAAATTTTGAACCGGCCAGAATAATGGCGTCTACACGCTTGGAGCGCAGCAGATTAAAATACTTCTGCTTGACCTTCAGATCATAACCCGTACAGCAGAGAATAGAATCATAGTTATGGCTGCGAAGTTCCCGTTCCAGATAGTAGATGGCACCGGCCAGATAGGGATCGGAGGAATCGGAACACATGATCCCTATGGTCTGCATGGTGTCAAGCCCCAGTCCTCTGGCAAATACATTGGGTGTATAGCCAAGTTCATCCATGACGTGCAGAACCTTTTCACGGGTACGCTCGCTGACATTGGGATTGCCGTTTAATACACGGGAAACCGTGGCAATGGATACTCCGGCATGTTTTGATACATCGTATATATTCATGTATGGAACAACCTCACATTCTGTAAGCGCTTACAAGCTAACTTTATTATACATTTTTTCGGAAAATATTGCAAGAGTTTTCTATTTTTTTATTGACTTCTTACGGGAAAATGGATAAAATGAATGTAAGCACTTACATAGACCTGACCGGCATCCCCAAAAGACTGTCAGGCCAGAGAGCACCAAGTAAAGAACAGGAGAATGAAGCGATCATGCAGGATATTGTAAAGATCAATCAGAATGACAATGTTGCCGTTGCACTGCGCCCTTTAAATAAGGGAGAGGTACTGCAGGCGGCAGAAACCGCAGTGACCCTTATGGAAGATATCCCCAGGGCCACAAGTTTGCGCTGAGGGAAATAAAGAGCGGAGAAGAGGTTGTAAAGTACGGCTTCCGCATCGGTTTTGCCAAGGAGGATATCCAGCCGGGACAGTGGGTTCACGTTCATAATGTGAAGACGGCTCTTGGAGATGTTCTTACTTATGATTATGAGCCGGAAGGCCATCAGGATGTAGAACCCACAGAGCACACATATTTTGAAGGCTACCGCAGAACCGACGGGAAGGCAGGAATCCGCAATGAAATCTGGATCATTCCTACCGTAGGCTGTGTGAACTCCATTGCAAAGGCTCTGGAAACGGCTGCTAAGAAATTTGTGGGAGGCAATGTAGAGGACGTGATCGCATTCCAGCATCCATACGGCTGCTCCCAGATGGGAGACGATCAGGAAAATACCCGTAAGGTTCTGGCAGATATGATCCACCATCCAAATGCAGGCGGCGTGCTTGTTCTGGGACTGGGCTGCGAAACAGCAATATTCCTGTGCTTATGGACTATATCGGAGCGTATGACGAACAGAGAGTGAAGTTCCTCCAGTGCCAGGATGTAGAGGACGAGATGGAGGAGGCCATGAAGCTGATCGGAGAGCTGGCAGCCTATGCAGGAGCATTTTCCAGAGAGAAAATTGATGCCAGCGAGCTGATTATCGGCATGAAATGTGGCGGCTCCGACGGACTTTCCGGAATCACGGCAAATCCGGTAGTAGGAGCATTTTCCGATCTTTTAGTAAGCAAGGGCGGTACAACGATCCTGACTGAGGTGCCTGAGATGTTCGGCGCTGAGACCCTTCTTATGAACCGCTGTGCAACTCCGGAACTTTTTGACAAGACCGTAGACCTGATCAATAATTTTAAAAATTACTTCACAAGCCATAACCAGACCATTTATGAAAATCCATCCCCCGGTAACAAAAGGGCGGTATTTCCACTCTGGAGGACAAGTCCTTAGGCTGCACCCAGAAGTCCGGAAGCGCTCTTGTAAAGGGAGTGCTGGAGTACGGCGAACCGGTTAAGGTAAAGGGCTTAAATCTTTAAGTGCCCCGGCAATGACCTGGTGGCAGCTACGGCCCTGGCTGTGTCCGGCGCCCATATGGTGCTCTTTACAACCGGCCGCGGCACACCCTTTGCATCCCCGGTTCCTACTGTAAAGATTTCCAGTAATTCCAAGCTTGCAGGCCACAAGAATAACTGGATCGATTTTAACGCAGGCCGTATGGTCGAGGATAAGACAAAGGAAGAACTGGCAGAGGAACTGCTTGGCTATGTGCTGGAGGTTGCTTCCGGCCGCAAGGTAAAATCTGAGGAAGCAGGTTTCCATGATATGGCTATCTTTAAACAGGGCGTGACCCTGTAAAATGAACCGGGCAGGTAGTCCGGACTGCATATAATAAGGAGACACGATGAAATTAAACAGGACGGCACTGCGGACGGTGGATATATTAAAACTGGTGTCAAAAAAGCCGGACGGCATTACGCTGGATCAGATCTGTGAGCAGCTTTCCATCCCAAAGACAAGCGCCTATGATATTCTTACAACTCTGGTGCATACGGGGATGGTTCATGTGGCCAGAGAGCAGAAGCAGCGTTATACCATAGGGCTTACCGCCTATCGGGTAGGAATCAATTATACCAACAATATGGATTTTATCGGAACCATAGACCCGGTTTTAAAGGCTTTTTCAAAAGAAGTGGGAAAGACCGTATTCTTCGGCGTCCGGGCGGATGACGAGATCGTATATATCTGTAAATATGAGCCGGAAAATCCCATTATCACAACAGCCACGGTAGGCACTAAAACCTATTTACTGCACCTCACTTGGAAAAGCGATCCTGGCTTATTCAGAAGAGGAGGAGCGGCTGGCTCTTACGGAGCGGATCCATTTCAGGGCATTTACAGAACGTACCATCCGGGATAAGGCCTGTTTTCTGGATGAACTGGAAAAAGTAAAGGAAAAGGGCTATGCCCTGGACGCCAGAGAACTGGAGGAGCATATGGAATGTGTCGGCGCTCCGGTTTTTGGCCCGGATGGAACGGTTATGGGAGCGATCAGCGTTTCCAGCCTTTATAAGCCAACAGAGGATTATGAAGCGCTGGGACGAAGAGTCTGTGAAAATGCCGCCATGCTTTCAAGGCTTTTGGGATATATAGTAAAAGATAATGGGTGGATTGCGTGTAAAATGTACATTTTTCGCTGGTTTCCTGTTGACAAATCATGCGGTAACTATTAGAATTTAATTATAAAAATCGTAAATATGAAGCATATTCGTATTTACGAACAAAGATGAAAGAAGGAGAAATGAAAAAAAGAACAAGTTCTGGCAAGACTGAAAGAAGACTGTCTGGTAGCTGTGGTTCGTGCAAGAACCTGGAGCAGGGCGAGAAGGTGATCGATTCTATCGTAGCCGGCGGCATCAACTTCATCGAGATCTGTATGACCGTTGATGAGGGCAGCCCCATTGATCTGATCGCAAATATGGTAGAGAAATATAAGGATAATGATAAGGTAGTAATCGGCGCAGGTACTGTTCTGGATCCTGAGACTGCAAGAATGGCTATCATGGCAGGTGCTAACTATGTAGTAAGCCCAGGCTTAAACCTTGAGACAATCAAGATGTGCAACCGTTACAGAGTACCTATGCTGCCAGGCGTTATGACTCCAACCGAGGCTATTGCAGCTATGGAGGCAGGATGCGACGTAATCAAGATCTTCCCAGGCAATATCGTAGGACCGGCAGCAATCAGCTCCTTCAAGGGTCCCCTTCCTCAGGGTGAGTTCATGCCATCCGGCGGCGTTGATGTTGATAACGTTGACAAGTGGATCAAGGCAGGCGCATACGCAGTTGGAACCGGAAGCAGCTTAACAAAGGGCGCTAAGACCGGCGATTTCGCAGCTGTTACCGCAAAGGCTAAGGAGTTTGTAGACGCAGTAGCTGCAGCAAGAGCTAAATAAGAAATCATTTCGCTGAGACAAAGAAGCCACCGCCCGGCTGATCCGGGCGGCGCAGATAAGTAAGAGAATAAGGAGATTATAAAATGGCAAAGATCGTTACCATGGGCGAGATCATGTTAAGATTATCTACCCCGAATAATGAGAAATTTATCCAGGCAGACGAGTTTGATGTAAACTACGGCGGCGGCGAGGCTAACGTAGCAGTATCTCTGGCTAACTATGGCCATGATGTTGAGTTTGTTACAGCAGTACCGGCAAATCCGATTGGTGACTGTGCAGTAGCAGCTTTAAGAAAGTACAATGTAGGTACAAAGCATATCGCAAGAAGCGGCGGTGAGAGACTGGGTATCTACTTCTTAGAGACCGGTTCTGCAATGAGAGCTTCCAATGTAGTTTATGACCGTGCAAACAGTGCGATCGCTACAGCTACAGCAGATGAGTTCAACTTTGATGAGATTTTCAAGGATGCTGACTGGTTCCATTTCACAGGTATTACTCCAGCTGTCAGCGATGCAGCAATCGAGCTGACAGAGGCAGCTTTAAAGGCAGCTAAGGCTCACGGCGTAACGGTATCCGTAGACCTGAACTTCCGTAAGAAGCTGTGGAGCTCCGAGAAGGCTCAGAAGGTTATGACCAACCTGATGCAGTATGTAGACGTTTGCATTGGCAACGAAGAGGATGCTGAGAAGGTTCTTGGCTTCAAGCCGGGCAACACCGATGTTACCTCCGGCGAGCTGGAGCTGGCTGGCTATGTTGACATCTTCAATCAGATGGCTGATAAGTTTGGCTTCAAGTATATCATCAGCTCTCTGCGTGAAAGCCACAGCGCTTCCGATAATGGCTGGTCTGCATGCATCATGGATGGAAAGACCCGTGAGTTCTATCACTCCAGAAAGTACCATATCACTCAATCGTTGACCGTGTAGGCGGCGGCGACTCCTTCGCAGGCGGTCTGATCTGCGGTCTGGCTGACGGCAAGGATATGAAGGCAGCTCTGGAGTTTGCAGTAGCAGCTTCCGCATTAAAGCACACCATTCCTGGCGACTTCAACCTGGTTACCCGTGCAGATGTTGATAATCTGGCAGGCGGCGACGGATCTGGCCGTGTTCAGAGATAATCACTTTACGAACACAATATATACTCTGTAAACAGCGGAGCCTGTTTGAAAATTGCGTTTCAAAGATGGATTTTCAGACAGGCTCCCTGTCATTTAATGAAAATATTTAGGAGGATACAAATATGGCAGAATATACGAGTAGAAGCTTTGATCTTCTGACCCTTGGACAGCTTCTTTTAAGGCTTTCTCCGCCGGATAACGACCGCCTTTCAAGAGGTGATACCTTTGTAAAGCAGGTAGGCGGAGCAGAATTAAACGTGGCGGTAGGTGCTTCCTTGCTGGGACTTCGCACTGGTGTTATTTCCAAGCTTCCCTCCCATGATATTGGAAGCTTTATGAAGGGAAAGATCCGTTCCTTTGGCGTCAGCGATGACTTTTTTATGTATGATGATTCTCCCTCTGCCCGCGTTGGCATTTATTACTATGAAAATGGAGCATATCCCAGAAAACCAAAGGTGATCTATGACCGTATGAACAGTTCCTTTTTCAGCCTCAATATTGACGAGATTCCAAAAGAGGTCTATACTGCCTCCAAATGTTTCCACACCACAGGCATCACCCTTGCTTTAAGCCCGCAGATCCGTGAGACAACCATTGAGATGATCAAGCGTTTTAAAGAAGCAGGAACCCTGGTTTCCTTTGACGTAAACTTCCGCGGCAACTTATGGAGCGGAGATGAGGCCAGAGAGTGTATCCTTAAGATCCTTCCGTATGTTGATATCTTTTTCTGTTCTGAGGATACAGCACGCCTTACCTTCTTAAAGACAGGCACAGCAAAAGAGATGATGAAGAGCTTTACGGAGGAGTATCCGATTTCCATTGTGGCATCCACTCAGCGAATTGTACACAGCCCCAAGAGACATACCTTCGGTTCTGTAATCTATGATGCTGCCAGAGATACCTATTATGAGGAAGAGCCTTATCGAGATATCGAGGTGGTAGACCGGATCGGAAGCGGAGACGCTTATATTTCTGGTGCGCTTTACGGGCTTTTAAGCAGCGGCGGCGACTGCTCAAAGGCCATTGCCTTCGGAAATGCTACCGCAGCAGTAAAGAATACCATTCCGGGAGATCTTCCGTCCTCTAATCTGGAAGAGATCCAGACCATCATCAAAGCTCATAACCAGTCCGGTCCTCAGAGCGAGATGGCAAGATAGGAGAGAAGACGGTAATTTAATTCTTACGTCAGAAATGTTAAGAATTACTTTATTGGATTTTGGGAAAAATAGTATATACTTCAAAATGTAACCGGCGGGAAACCGTGATTAAAGGAGTGATTACATTGAGAAGATACTATTTTTGCGTAGCAGCAATCTGCGCGGCAGCGGTGATCGGGATCAGCGGCTGCGCCATGAATACAAAAGCAGAAAGTGCCCAGACTCAGGCAGATGCATCTCAGCCAGAGTCTGCTGAGGCCGCTACAGTAGTGGAAGCGGTAACGGGCCCCATTGAAAACATGGAAGAAACTCCAAACGAGGAGCTGCAGCCTGTACGGATTTACGGTTCGGCATCCCATATGGAGGACGGGCGTCTTTCCATTGATAACCGTTCCGGCGTGAGCGCTGAGGGAGAGATCATCTAAATATCTCTCAGGAATCCACCCTGATCCTGGATGCAGTTTCTGGTACGCCCCTTACATTAGAGGATATCCAGGATGGGGAGACGATCTATGCGTACATTGGTCCGGCCATGACGATGAGCCTTCCGCCCATGACCAATGCTGCTATCATTTTTGCCAATATTCCTGCGGATTTTAAGGTACCTGATTATGTGGAGGCAGACTCTGTCATTACAGATGCAGGCAGCTCCCAGACGGTGCTTACGGCTTCAGACGGCACAGAGTACATTCTGGCAGAGGACTGTGACATTTTCCCATATCTTACAAGAAATATTGTAACTCTGGATGATCTGACCCAGGGTAAAAGGTGGTCGTATGGTCGGGGAGATGACAATACAGCCACAAAATCATGGTATTTGCAGAATAATCCCATAAAAAAGAATCAGGATTTGCCGGAAATGGCCGGCTGCCTGATTCTTTTTTTACTAATTTCCGCACTCTATGCTGATTTCATTAAATTTTTTCAGAATATCATCAATTCTTGTTTCTTCTTTTTCTGTTCCGCTTTGTCCATAATGGCCTTGCCCTGATGCATCATCAGCAGGCGGTTTCCGTATTCCACTGCATAGCGAAGATTGTGGGTTACCATAATGGTAGTCAGATTCTTTTCCCTTACAATGCGGTCTGTGAGCTCCATGATGGTTTCTGCGGTTTTTGGGTCCAGTGCAGCCGTGTGCTCATCCAGGATCAGAAATTCGATCGGAGTCATGGTGGACATAAGCAGCGCCATGGCCTGGCGCTGGCCGCCGGAGAAACGCCTACCTTTACATCCATCTTATCTTCCAGTCCCAGACCCAGTGTGCGGAGGCTTTCACGGTAAAAATCGATCCGCTGTTTATTTTTTCCGGGGCGCAGATTAAAAATTTGCCCTTATTGTCTGCCAATGCCATGTTTTCTGCAATCGTCATAGAGGGGCAGGTTCCCATTGCCGGATTCTGATAGACACGGCCGATGCGGCGCTGGCGTTTGTATTCTGCCATTTTAGTAATATCCTCATTGCCGATGCGGATCGTCCCTTCATCTAAAGGGATACTGCCGCAGATGATATTTAAAAGGGAAGTCTTTCCTGAACCATTGCTTCCTACAACGGATACAAATTCGTGATCCCGGATTGTCGGGTTAAAGTCTTCAAACAGGCACATTTCGTTGACCGTACCCGTATTGTAGTATTTATGGATGTGTTTCAGCTCAAGCATGGCTCTTTACCTTCTTTCCGCCCGCAGGGCTTAATACAAGGATGATCAAAAACAGTACGGAGGTGATCAGTTTTAAATCAGAAGCAGTAACCGGGACAGACAAGTTCAGGCCGGCAATCTTCAGATCGCCTACAAGAAGAGCAGCAGAGACACAGGCCTTATAGAGGATAGAGCCGATGATAACGGCTGTGGTGGATTTTACAAAGCCAAACCGCTTAAAAGCTGTGTTCCGATGATTACATTTGCCAGACCGATCACCATGGTTCCTGTGCCGGCAGAAATTTCAAAAGCCTTTCTGCTGGCAGTATACGCAGCCGGCCAGGGCTGCAAAGCCATTGGCAATTGCCAGACCGATGATTTTACCAGCCCCTTGTCCTTAGCAAGCGAAGTGACTAATGTCTCGTTGTCGCCTACCGCCCGGAGCAGATAGCCGGATCTTGTTTTAAATAGGCGTCCAGCAGCACCTTGCAGAGCACGGCCAGTACCAGAAGAATCAGTGTGGTGGTATAGGGCTTAAAAGCTTCCGGTACGTTTGCGGAGAGAAATTCATTTGAAAAAATAGTTTCCTTGCTGAAAATCGGAAGATTCGCTTTTCCCGTGATCCTCAGATTGATGGAATAGAGGGCTGTCATGACAATAATGCCGGAGAGAAGATCGCGGACCTTAAGCTTCACATGGATCAGGCCGGTGACGCATCCGGCCAGAGCGCCGGCTAAAAAGGATACGAAAAGGGCGGCCACAGGAGAGGAAGCCTCCTGCAATGCCTGCGGCTGTGACGGCAGCTCCCAGAGGAAAGGTGCCGTCAACGGAAAGGTCCGGGAAATCCAGGATCTTATAGGTAATGTAAACGCCCAGGGCCATAATGGCGTAAACCAGGCCTTCTTCAAGAATACCCAAGATGATTGTCATGATCGTCCTCCAAATTATTGTGCAATAGTGTCAAACATTTCAACGGCAGAGCTGGTGAGCGATTCGGGAAGAGTGATTCCCAGGTTTTCCGCTACTTCTGTGTTGCCGTAAAAAGCTGCTTCCTTGATGGTTTCGTAATTCATTTCACTGGCTTTTGCCTCGCCCTTTAATACCTTTGCAGCCATCTGTCCGGTCTGCTTTCCAAGCTCAATATAGTCCAGTCCCATAGCTGCCAGACAGCCAATCTTTACCTGTTCAATCTCACTTCCGAATACAGGGATATTTTTGGCGGAAGCCTTGCTTAAGATAACGGGAAGGGAAGCAACCACCGTATTGTCTGTCAGATTAGTAATACAGTCCACCTTTCCGATAAGTGTATCGGCAGCAAGCGGGATATCAGCAGAGGAAGAGATACCGGAATCTATGATCTCAAAGCCGTATTTTGGCGCCAGTTCCTTATACTCAGCAATGGCTGATTCGGAATTTACCTCGCTGGTGGTGTACATGATTCCGATGTTCTTTGCATCGGGAAGAATTTCACGGATCATCTGAAGCTGCTGTTCAATGGGGAGCTTATCACTGGTTCCGGTGATTTCTCCTACAGGAGTTCCGTCCGCATTTGCCAGCTCTGCTGCAACGGGATCGGTTACTGCGGTGAAGATAACGGGGATATCTGTTTTCATTGCCAGGCTGTACTGTGCCTGTGCCATGGGCGTTGCAATGCCGCACATTAAATCAACATCTTTCCCTGCAAAGGTATTGGCAATCTGGCTGGCTGTACCGCCGTCTGCCTGAGCATTGCTGTAGAGGATGGTAAGATTGGTTCCTTCCTCAATTCCTGCCTCCGCCAGTCCCTGGATAAAGCCCTCTCGGCAGTTATCAAGAGAGCCATGCTCTGCAAACTGTCCGATGCCGATGGTGTAGGATGCGTCTGCGCCTTCTTCCGGAGCAGCATCTGCATTTTCTTTGGAAGAGGAGCTGCTGTCCGCGGTTGTTTTTCTGCCGGGGCAGAGGATGAACTCTGGGAAGAGGAGCCGCAGCCTGCCAACAGGGATGCGCTCATAGCTGCTGTTAAAAGGATTGCCATTGATTTTCTCATAATATTTTCCTCCTTGATCATGAAAATAAAAAAACGTCCCAATTACAACCTGGTTGTAATTGAGACGAATCGAATCCGCGGTGCCACTCAAATTGACTGAAATAGTCCACTCTCACATACTATCATATGCGCTGCATGCATAACGGGTGCAGAATCCGTCAGTCCCTACATCGACTGCCGTAACCGGTATATCTGTATCGTTCAGGACCGCCCTCGAAAGTCCATTCAGCTGCCAGCCTAATACCGCGATCCCACCACCCGCGGCTCTCTGTGAAAATGCTTTGGAAGCTTACTCCTCTTTCTCAATGGTTTGGCTTGTTGTTTTGTATACTAATACAGGAACCGCCATTTGTCAACTACTTTTTGTGTTTTTATTTTTATATTCCCCAAGATGTAAATTTGTGGTATTATTATAATACAAAATGAAAGTTTACACACAAGATCATCGGGAGGAGCAGAATCGTGAAGAAACTTTTAGTGGTTGTAGATATGCAGAAGGACTTCATAGACGGAGCATTGGGTACATTGGAAGCACAGCAGATTGTTCCGGCTGTAAGGAAACGGATCTGTGAATACAGGGAAGCAGGGGATGAGGTTGTATTTACCCTGGACACCCATGGTCCGGATTACATGGATACCATGGAGGGGAAAAAGCTTCCTGTTCCCCACTGTCTGAAGGGAACAGAAGGCTGGGAGCTGGATGCAGGCCTCAGGGAGTTTGACGGAAAGCGCTTTGAGAAAGTTACCTTTGTAAGCCCCGAACTGGCAGAGTATGCAGCGGCAGGCGGATATGAAAGAATTGAGCTTCTTGGACTGTGTACCGATATCTGTGTGATCTCAAATGCCCTGCTGATCAAGGCAAAGACGCCAGAGGCGGAAATCTGCGTAAAGGCGGACTGCTGTGCCGGCGTAACTCCACAAAGCCACGAAAATGCTTTAAACGCTATGAAAATGTGTCATATTGATGTGATCTAACCGAAAAAGGAGGCATAAATCTATGAGCAGCAAACATTTTGTAATTACGGTAGAACGTCAGTACGGAAGCGGAGGACGCTTAACCAGCGAACGTCTGGCAAAGGAACTGGGAATCCATTTCTATGATGAAGAAATCCTGAAGATGACCTCAGAGACCAGCGCCATCGGGGAGCAGTATTTCCGTCTGGCAGATGAAAAGGCGGGAAATAACCTGCTGTACCGCATTGTGACTAATATAAAGCCGGAGCTGTCAGAACCCGCCCAGAACGGCCATAAAATCACTTCTCCGGAAAATCTGTTCCGTTTCCAGTCCTCTGTCATCCGCAAGCTGGCTGCATCAGAAAACTGCATCATTGTGGGACGCTGCGGCAACTATGTGCTTCAGGATCAGTTGGATGATGTGATCCGTATTTTTGTATATGCGGATACCGTTACCAGAGTCCGCCGCATTATGGATGTGGATAAGGTAGACGAGGCAGAGGCCCTGCGCCGGATGAAGCGCATTGACCGTACCCGTACCGAGTACCACCGCTACTTTACTGGCCGCAACTGGATGGACATGGAAAACTATGACCTGCCCATCAACGCCAGCCGCATTGACTATGACCAGATGATCGTCCTGATCAAGGACTATATGAGACTTCGGGGATTTTGAGTAGACAGCATGATATGATAGACATTGGGAGAATCTGCCTGGAGATGGGCAGATTCTTTTCAATTTGACAGAGAGTATTATAAGGCTAGCAAGGAGATAGGATTATGAAACGATTTTTTGCACTCATTATTGATTTAACCTAAATTATTCACGGAACAGTATCTGAATTGATAACAGTACCATGAATCTAAAAATTGATCCATGCAGCCATAACATCACTCAATTAACCCGTCAAAAGGGTATAAAATCCCTGTGGCAGAGTTCAGAGTGCAATTGTTAAGCTATCAAGGTTCGTTAATAGTTGCTATTCCAGCTGTACATTCAGCTTACCGATATTTGAAAGTGTCTCATAGAATTCATTCTTATAAGGGGCAACTGCTGCACAGTTTGAATGTGATATATCCTGCTGAATGAACTACTTTTGCAGCAATCTTCTAAACCAATTAAATATGTTATACGCAAGAGCATGTACCTGAAGTCTGTTGGCATTTACGATTCTAGCATGGCTACTTACAGAAGCGAAATCAAAACCAGATTTGCTTTCTTTGATGAAGTTTTCCATCAGCCCTCGCTTGCAGTAAAATTTGATGAGATACTCTGGTGAGGAATCCATGTTTGTGGCAACAAATGTGTACATGTAAACCATTTGGTTTTCCGGCTTTTCAACCTTGCATACCACACGCCTTTCATAAGGCCATGAACTCGCTCTATACATGAATTCGCCATAGGCTACTGCATAATCGACTTTATTATTTTTGGTGATCTCATCAAGCCCATCCACAAGATAGGATGCTTTTTTCGCGGAGAATACCATTCTCCTTCAGCCGGATGACATAGCTTGTGCCATTTTCCTCGCACTGCTTGTAAAGATCAGGTGTAGCGAAACCGCTGTCACCACGAAGCAGAATACGGATCTCCGGTCATTCCATCATAACAGACAAGTGGATGGTATCCATTGCTTTGATAATGAAAGTTAAAGGCTCTGCCTTCCTGTTTACCGTATGCATCAAGAAGAGTGGAATCCAGATCCAGAATAACAGCCTGTGGCATCTGAATACTGTAAACTCTTTTTCGAAGTATTCTGCCAATCGTAAGGAATTGGTTTAAGGTATCTTCATCCATACGGTTAAAGAATCTTGATACCGTAGGCTGTGATGCAAGGGTGTCTTTTTCAAGTACAGAATTCTTTGATGAGAAGCAATCCTGCATCGGAGGATAAATCTCCTTCATCAAAATTTATTTTAATTTGTCTATTGCTTTCTAGTGATAAGGTGTTTACAATACTCATAAAGGGCTCCTTTGTTGGTATTTATTTTGATTAGACACCTTAATTTTACCACAAATGGATGCTCTTTTTTCATTCACTTGATAGGTGAAAAGCAATATTCAGTTAAAATACAGTAACTATGTGGCTTTCAGCCACATTCGTGGCAAAGTCGTGAATAATTCAGGATAAAGGTATAACGGAAAAAGCGTAGGGTATGAAGGGCAGTATTTCTTTATACAAATTACATATAATGTGGGGTGTTTTATGATAGGAATTTTCAATTCAAAAAGTAAGATTATAAAGGCTGAGCTAGACCCTGTTTTGGAAAAATTAGGGTATCCAAAATTGAAGCGGGGTGATGTAGATAAAGGAAGAATTTGGATCTCTGAAAAAAACACAGGAGGCTTAACTCAGAAAATAACAATTTAGGAAGTTTATAATATTTTAAATATAGACTTACGGACTAACGTTTATGCTGCCAAAATGATACGAGTGGACGAGAAAGAAGGGATTCTAAGATTTACAGAGAAAGAGGGGAATGGGGTTAGTTACAAAAATATAAATGAGTTTAAGAATGTAATTTTTCGGTTTAAACTTCTTATGGAAAAAGATCTTGTTAATGAATTGGAAAAATTGAGTATGAAGCAAGAAAAATAAAAATATTATAGGATTGGGCTCTACATTGACAGATGTAAAAAATTCAGTAAGAAATTACGTAAATGTCTATGACACTTATGAAATGGAGACAGATAAAGGAATATGTTTTAAATTAGAAGATATTGATGATTGGGGATCATATATATGTATTTAGAGTCAAAGCGATAAAAGAGGAACAGGCAGAGTGAAAAGAATGAGTTCGTAAAGATGAAGCAGCGCATATCAGCTGTGATATTTGCCTATCCATATACAAAATTGTTTTTTGGAAAAAGGAATAAAAAATGCAAAAATACAAAAAATATTGAAAGTGAGTGCAGTTCATGTTAGAATTGGATTCATGGAGGAAGACATAGATGGAGAGTATTGTAAGGCTGGCATCGCTGACGATTTCCAATATTAAAAATGTTAGAAACGGTCAAATCATTATGCCGAATACTTACCGCAAGCACCTTTCTTACAGGAATGCCGAAGTGCTGGGTGTGTATGGACAAAATGGTTCAGGGAAGACGGCAGTTATTGATGCATTATATTATCTGCACAGAATTATGATTGGTCATCCGCTTGAGGATAAAATTGTGGATTATATTGATACAAAAAGCGACTGTGGGGAAATTTCTGCAAATTTTAATATTTTACGGAAGATGTTATTTATGAGGTAAGTTACACGATTGTGCTGCAAAAAAGTGAAAAATATGCAATGATCGTTCGGGAAACCTTAAGCTGTGCGATAAACCAGGGAAATTCCAGAAGCAACAAAACGGTATTCATGGATTATAAACGCATTGACAGGGCGGATATATTTTCCCCAAAGAAACGATTAGATGAGGTGATTGAAGCCGGTCGGGAGAACAGAACTGATCTTATTGTAGCCAAAAAGATGGCAGAAAAAGCGAATTGTTCTTATATATTTGGGGAAAGCAGCAGAGAAATTTCTGCCGTGATTACGAAAATAATTTCAAACATTATTCTGAGGTCATAAAGGCATTATTCAAGTTTGCATTGAAAGATCTGTTTGTAATACGAAACACGCATTCCGGGGTGATTTCAGCAAATTTTTTACTGCCAATGGCGTTTAAAATTGAACAGAACGAAATAGGGATGAAAGGTGATCTTGCTATTTCTTTAACTGAGCCGGTTGTTTTAGGGAAAGAAGAGAAGGAGCTTCTTGATACGATTGTAGATCAGGTAAATATGGTTTTATATACAATCATTCCTGAATGAAAATCGCTGTCCATAATTATGGAATGCAGCTGATGGATTCAGGAGAAAATGGCTACAGAGTGGAACTGGTTTCAATCCGTGGTGATATGCCGGCTATTCCCATTCGTATGGAATCAGAGGGATCATCAAGATTATTTCGATATTAAATGCATTGATCCAGGCATTTGGGAATCCTTCTATCTGTTTGGCGATTGATGAACTGGATGCTGGGATTTTTGAATATATGCTGGGAGAACTGCTTGATATTTTCAATCAAAGTGCAAAAGGTCAGTTGATCTTTACCTCTCATAACCTTCGTGCACTGGAAATGCTGGATAAAGACAGTATCATGTTTTCTACGGCGAATCCGGATAGAAGATATATTCGGATGAAGAATAAAAAAGCTACAAATAATCTCAGAAATATGTATTTGAGAGGAATCCTGGTGGGTGGTCAGGATGAAGTGATTTATGAGGAAACGGACAGCCTGCGTATTGCACGCGCATTTAGAAAGGCGGGGAGGGCGATACAGCATGACTGAGAAAAAGTAGTGATATTTATAGTAGAAGGACCAAGTGATGAAGCTGCCCTTGGGACAATTATGAAAGAATACTTTGCCAGTAATGAGGTGCAGTTTGTGGTTGTACATGGTGATATAACACTGAAGGATTATGTTTCAGCAGACAACATTATAAAGAAAATAAAAGGTCAGATTGAGGCAGTTAAAAACAAGTATCCGTATCAGTGGGGTGATTTTATCCGGATCGTTCATATTGTTGATATGGATGGCGTGTATATTCCGGATGAAGCGGTAAGAGCTGCCGATGTGGAAGCAGTCCGATATTTCGAGGATCATATAGAAGCTAAAAATGTTTTGGAAATAAGAGCACGCAATAAGAAGGGAAATCCTTTGCTGAGGGACAACAGGAAAAATTCGCGGTATCCCTTATCAGATTTATTTCAATTCCTGTAATTTGGAACATGTCCTGTATGGTGAACTGAAAGATTTTACGGATGAAGAGAAGGAAATATGATCCGATAATTTTGCTGATCTGTATGAGGGAAGGGCAGAGGCGTTTATAGAGTTCATTTCCGGCCTGGCAGTAGCTGTTCCCGGCACATATAAGGATACCTGGAACTATATCGAAAAAGAACTGTAACTCCTTAAATCGGCATTCCAATATGCATTTGTTATTTGAGCAAAACGGTGCTTCCAGCCAGCTCACCGCGGCCGCACCGTAAGCCGTCTGATATGGCCGTCAGCAGAGAGCTGCTGGAGGTTTGCGATCGCCATCACATAGCAGCCTCCAAAGGAAGCAATGAACTCTGCCTGGCGGTCATTTAAGATGACCGGGCTTAGGATGGAATACTGGCGGAACAGAAACTTATTCTGAAAAAACATAGTGATTGCTTCTTTTCCATAGAGATGGTATTCGTGCTGGGACGTTCCGTTGGGGCAGTAGTCGCAGTAATGCCCGTCTGAAGTGAATAAATCCCCCAGTGCTTTAAAATCCTTCGTTTCAAGTGCTTCTATATATCGTTCAATGGCAGAATGTTCCGTCATGGTGTCTGATCCTTCTTTCTTTTATATCTGAATTTCTAATAAACCTTTTCCGTATTCAACAGCGCATCTGTGCCACCGTCCACAAACATGACGATCCGTTGACGCCTCTGGCCTCAGGAGCGATGAGAAATGTGATCACAGAAGCGATTTCTTCCGGATCCATCTGCTTTTGTGCCGTACTTTGTGGGGATCGGAAGGGCATTTAAGGCCGCTGCCGTATCCTTTGACCCGGTCGCTGTCATAGGGGTGTTTACATTCCCAGGAGCCACGGCATTGATCCGAACGCCGTTGGCGGCATAGGAGGCAGAGTGGCGGCGCATCCAGCGGCAGAGTGCATACTTGGAGGCAGCGTAGATCTGATCTCCAGTATTTAAGTCTGCTCCATCCATCCGGCCGATCACCTCAAGGATCCGATATTCATCGTCTCTGTTGTTGTTTAAAAGGTCTACCAGATCGGTTTTCATATCTTCCCTGGAAATGGCGCTGGAGGCAGAGATGACACAGGCGCCGTTTTTCTGCTTCAGAAGATCATAGGCGCCTTTATAATGGAAATGGTTCCGAAATAGTTGACGGAAAGGATCAGACGCAGGTCTTTCGGGAGCCGGGGATGCCGGCACAGAGGATCAGGCCGTCCAGTCCCTGAGGGCAGAGGCTGAAAAGCTCGTCAATGGCCTTCTGCCTCCCTTCGGGAAGAGACAGATCTGCTTCAATATCTCCACGCTTCCAGTCTATATTGATGGTTTCATGGCCTTTTTGCTTTAAAATGGAAATGGTTTTGCTCCGATTCCGTTAGAACCTCCGGTTACTGCATAGATTCCCATACGATTTCCTCCCTTTACAAATGGCATTACCCCTATTATAATCGAAATTGAACTCTATTTAATACCCAGTTTTAATAAAAAAAAGGATACCAGATAAAAATGCTGCATTATGAATTAGTGAAAAAAAGGGGGTGTCCCCTCTATGAATGTCTTTATGAATGTCTGAGGGAGGACATTCTCAGAGGCCGTCTCCTGCCGGGAACAAAGCTGCCTTCCAGAAGAGAGCTTGCCAGAGATAATGGGATCAGTGTGAAAACCGTGGTGAATGCCTATGAACAGCTCCTGGTGGAGGGTTATCTGATCGCAAAGGAGAAAAAGGGCTATTTTGTAGCAGACGTAGAGACCATGGATCAGTATCATCCTGAGAAAGCAGAATATCCCCAGCTGTACCGGGAGGAGAAGTGGTTTGCAGATTTTACGGCTAACAATACCATATATGAAAAAATTCCCTTCCATGTGGCGAAAGGTCATGCGGGAGGTGCTTTCCGAGTACGATATGGAGCTGGTGCAGAGAGCCCATTTTCTGGGAGTCAGGCAGCTGAGAGAGGTTATTGCAGACTATTTATACAGGCTGAGAGGGATTGTGGTATCTCCGGAATGTATTGTCATAGGAGCAGGAATTGAATATCTTTATGGAAAGCTTGTAAAGCTGCTTCCCGGAGACTCTATTTATGGGGTGGAAAATCCGGGATACAAAAAGATTCCCAGGATCTACGAGGAATATGGTCTATCCTGGAGATATACGGAAATGGATGAAAATGGGATCAGTATGGAAAGCTTAAGAGAAAGCGGGGCAGATGTGATCCATGTGTCACCGGAGCATCATTATCCTCTGGGGACAGTCATGTCTGCCGCAAGAAGACAGGAGCTTTTAAATTGGGCCGTAGAAAAGGAAGGCAGATATGTGATCGAGGATGATTATGACTGCGAGTTCCGCTACCGTTCCCGCTCAATCCCTGCCCTAAAGAGCATGGATCGGAATGGGAGGGTGATCTATATGAATACTTTCAGCAAAACTCTGGCTCCTGCGATCCGGATCAGCTACATGGTACTGCCGGAAGCGCTGATCAGCCGGTATATTGATAATGCCAATTTCTATTCCAACACAGCCTCTGCATGTGAGCAGTATGCTCTGGCAAAGTTTATGGAGAAAGGGTATTTTGAGCGTCATCTGAGCCGCCTTAAGAAATATTATCACACAGAGGGGAACGGCTGACGGATCATCGCCAGTCCTCCCTGCTCCCGGTAGCAGATGTACGGGGCGGAGAGAGCGGAACCCATTTGCTGGTAAAGCTGGATACGTCTCTCACAGACGGACAGATTCGTGAGAGCGAAGCAGCAGGGGATTTTAGTAGCCTGTCTGTCCCAGTTTTGTACCAGGGTGCGTCCGGAGTATGAAAGGGTACTGGTGCTCAATTACAGCGATATGGATGAGGGACGGCTTCGTGAAGCGGTCCGAAGACTTGGAAATGTATTTATGCAATGGTAAAGGATGCTAAACTGGCATCCTTTATTATTTTGTTTTGGCTGTTTTAAAGAGCGCAGATGGGTGGTAGGATGATGGTGTCACGGGGTAACGGATCGCACAGGGGTTATGAAACAGGCGGTCTGATGAAGAGCCTGGGAGGCAAAAGACACTGATCGTTACGGATGCATTCCTGGAGAAACAGGGAATGGCAGCCATGATCCAGGGAATTTTATCCGAAGCCGGAGTAGAGAGCGTAGTATTTGGGGGCGCAGAGCCAAACCCCAAGGATACCAATGTAGAAGCCGGATTAAGGGTATTTAAGGAAAACGGCTGTGATTCCATTATCTCTTTAGGCGGCGGCTCTCTCCCATGACTGTGCAAAGGGATCGGCCTTGTAGCTTCCAACGGAGGAAATATACGGGATTATGAAGGAATCGACCGTTCCACAAAGAATATGTGTCCCATGGTCGCAATCAATACAACCGCAGGGACGGCGTCTGAGATCACACGCTTCTGTATTATTACAGATACCAGCCGCCATGTAAAGATGGCAATCGTTGACTGGAGAGTGACGCCTCAGATCGCAATCAACGATCCGGAAGCTTATGGTGGGAATGCCTCC
>SCPP01000248.1_pt1 | contig 33696 bp, 55 predicted proteins | sample 6106811 | NCBI WGS metagenome assembly SCPP01 (sample SAMN10720449, study PRJNA508395) | human gut metagenome | isolation source: Participant 2 stool, 15 month | host: Homo sapiens | collected 2018
AAAATGTGTCATTACAGATGACGCTTACCACATATGATGAGGATTTGTGCCGCATTGTTGAGCCGAATGTTGAAACTACATATGAGAGATTTCGTGCACTTGAAATATTGCATGATAACGGTATACCGACTGTTGTGTGGCTTTGATATTGCCTTTATAAATGATACCGAAGAAAAATATTAGGGAATACTTGATTATTGTGTCAGAGCAAAAGTGAAGGGATTATTAATTTTGATATGGGTGTTACGTTGCGTGACGGTAATAGAGAGTATTTCTATAAAAACTCGATGAACATTTTCCGGGACTGAAAGAAAAATATATCAGAATGTACGGAAACAGCTATCAGCTTTCATCTCCGAACAGCAGACAACTTAATATGATTTATAAAAGCGAATGTATTAAAACGGTATTATGTGTGATGTGAATGAATGCTTTGAGTATTTGAATAAGTATGAAGATAAATATGGTGGCGAACAAATCAGCTTGATATAAAGTTGTTTGCAGTGTTGACAAAATGAATGAATAGATATATAATAAATATAGAAAAAGGTAAGACCTCAAACGGTTATACCCAAAATTAGTTATTACAATAACCGCAATCTTGGTAGGAGGGCGGTTATTGTGCTTTTATAAAATTATCAAAAATATGATAATTTCTAAAATTGCTGTGAGCAATTTCTTCGCCATATGTAGCAATATGCTTACTTTTCATAGCATTCCTCCTTTCATAAACTCAGCATAACAGCCTGTGAATATAAAGTATAACCGCCGGTGAAAACACCGTTAAGAGGTCTTACCTATATCGGAATGATCCGACAGTGATATTATATAACAAAAGAAATACAAAATTCCACAAAGTATACAAAACGAAATACAAATGTAAATGAGCGCACAAAAAACGGCATTATCGAATGCCGTTTTTGTATAAAACTTATCTTTGTACACGACCTGAGCCGTCGCCGCCTGCAGAGTTTCAACACTTCTCTTGTAACAAGGTTAAAGTCTTGTAAGAGCTGAAACACCGAATTCAAGAGCGTCCTTGAAGTTCTTACCGTCAAAAAATGTACCGCCGCAAAGCTATCGCCGCCGCCTACACGGTCAACGATTGGACGAATTCTGTATTCTCTTGAATGATAGAATTCATCATCTTCACTTGAGTAAATGCAAGCTGACCAACCGTTATCAGAAGCTGACTTAGAAACTCTAAGTGATGAAATAACATACTTAAATCCGAACTTAGCAACCATCTGCTTGAAAATGCTTTCGTAACCTGCAAGGTTAAGTTCACCGCTTGTTACGTCTGTGTTTTCAGGCTTGAAACCAAGAACTTTATCTGCATCTTCTTCGTTACCGATACAAACATCAACATATTGCATAAGGTTTGACATAACCTTTTGAGCCTTTTCGCTTGTCCAAAGCTTCTTTCTGAAGTTAAGGTCACAAGAAACTGTTACACCGTGAGCCTTAGCAGCTTTACAAGCAGCCTCTGTAAGTTCAGCGGCAGCGTCATGAAACAGCAGGTGTAATACCTGTGAAGTGGAACCAGTCAGCACCTTCAAAGATTTCGTCAAAATCGAAATCAGAAATGCTGCTGTTGCGATTGATGAGTTAGCTCTGTCATATGTAACGTTTGAAGGTCTCATTGACGCACCTGTTTCAAGGAAGATACCAAGTCTGTCGCCGCCCTTAGCAATGTGCTTTGTTTCAACACCGTATTTTCTTAGTGCCGCAACTGCGCAAGCGCCGATTGGGTTTTCAGGAACTTTTGTAACAAATTCAGCGTCGTGACCGTAGTTTGCAAGTGAAACTGCAACGTTTGCTTCGCCGCCGCCGTAGTTTATGTCAAACTGTGTAGCTTTAATATATTTTTGATTTCCAGGGGTTGAAAGTCTAAGCATGATTTCACCCATTGTAACAACTTTTGCCATTATATAAATCTCCTTTAATTATAAATTACTTGTTAAGTTCTGCTCTTGCAGCCTTGATATTTGCAATAAATTCTTTAGCTGTTTCGGTAATTGCGTTGTATTCGCCTGTCTTAGCACCCTTTGTAAGTGATGAACCTGCACCTACTGCAACAACGCCTGCCTTAATCAATCAGCAACGTTATCCTTGTCAACGCCGCCTGTAGGCATCATTTGAGCCTGAGGAAGAGGACCCTTAATATCCTTTATAATCTTAGGACCGTATAGATCTGCAGGAATATCTTAACGATGTCAGCACCTGCCTCCATAGCTGTGATAACTTCTGTAATTGTAGCACAACCAGGCATATAAGGTACTCTGTAACGGTTACAAAGCTTAGCTGTTTCTGCATTGAAAGCAGGGCTTACGATAAAGTTTGCACCTGCCAAGATAGCCATTCTTGCTGTTTCAGGATCAAGAACAAGTACCTGCACCAAGCATCATTTCGCCGTTTGAATATTTTTCAGCCAAAGCAGCAATAACCTTGTCGGCACCGGAACTGTAAATGTAAGTTCGATACCTGTACAACCGCCTGCAAGGCAAGCGTCTGAAATTTTAATTGCTTCTTCAGCATTGTTAGCTCTTACAACTGCAACAAGACCGCAGTCAGTTAGCTTTTTTAAAGCACATCTTCTTTTAACATTGGAAAAAACCTCCTAAAATATTTTACTGTATATAATTTTATCACAAACCTTTACGATTTGCAATATCTCAACATAAAAAATACACTGTAACGGATAATTTTGCCGATACAGTGCAAATTGATTAGACTTTTGACTTTGAGTCGATTTTTCTTACATATTCCACAGCATAGTGTACATCACTTCTCCGTTATGTTCGTGGCGAAGTGCACCGTCAATGATAAAGCCGGTACGGGTTGCGAATGCAAGAGCCTTTCTGTTTCTTGCGTAAATAGGTATGTGGAGCATATTGTACTCCGATTTCAGGAAATTTATAAGTGCCGTTCCGATACCTTTGTTTTGATATTCTGGATCGACGAAAAGCCCGTTATTCTGTTATCCTCCGTCACACCGGTAAAAGCGACAATCTTGCCGTCAATGATGTAAACAAAATTTTCTTTGCCGTTTATGTATTTTTCTTTTACAAAATCGTAATGTGTTTCCCAAAAGTTTTCTTCAACAAATGAATTTGAATGAATTGTTGTTCGCAATATAAATCCATTACTTCATACGTTTGAGAAGGTTTCATTCGTTCTATATTTTCCATATTATCAAGTCCTAAATATTATAAGTAAATTCTTCAGGCGTTACAGTGCCTTTTGCGATTGCCTCAGCTTTTAAATCAAAGTAAAGCTGAGTAAATGATGCCGATATATACGGCTCAAGGAACAAAATCCTATACCAGAATGTAATACAGCTTAGAATTATCAACCGAAAACGAAAGTGAGAATAAAATATTCTGCCTTTGTTTCCGTCGGTAAGCGATTTTGTAACTTCAAATGCTCTGCGTCTGTCCATAGCCGGATTTTCGGCAAGGATATAAGGAATCATTGAGTATTGGAATGATTTGATAATTCCCGGTATGATGAACAACAGCGACCATAAAATGTATAAATCGCAACAAACACATTAATACCGATTACGTTGCCGAGATTGTTTTATAAGGGAAAACGTCGTATACATTAGAGTGCGTTGACAGTTGCCTTTATATGAAAAATCTGCACGATCCACGCTTAGAGGAAATGTGACAAAAGAGTGATTAATATTTGAAGTACGGCTGATATTGATGTACCTGCCGAACCGGCGTCCGAATTAACCATATTAGTCACCGTAGCAACCGAAGTTCAGTGATGTGATAAGTGAAACCAATATACATACTCGAATGAATACCAGTAGTTTGACTTTAAAACGTCTTTAGCTCTTGTTTTAGTTCTGCAAAGTAGTTTTATACATATTGCCAAGACCTCCTTTATATTTAAGATATATCGCATAAAGTATATCATATGCAAAATAATTTTTGTAGTAGGAAATTCATAATGTAAAGTAAACTTAATAAAATATACTTGTTTATACAAAGAAAATGTTATATAATAAAGGCGTATATATATTATTGTAATTTACAAAGGAGATATAGCGATGAGTAAGAGTGTCAATTTGTATGTAGTGGTACCGTGCTATAATGAAGAAGCTGTTTTGCACGAAACATCCAAGCAAATGCTTGAATTATTCGGTGAAATGAAAAATGACGGACTTATAAATGACAACAGCAGAATCGTTTTTGTAGATGACGGTTCTAAAGATAAAACATGGAGCATAATAGATGAACTGACTAAGGCTCATACAGAAATATCGGGAATAAAGCTTGCCAAGAATGCTGGACATCAAAATGCACTTTTCGGCGGTCTTATGACAGTTAAAGATGACTGCGACTGTGCAATATCCATTGATGCGGACTTGCAGGACGATATACACGTAATACCTGATATGGTGAGAAACTTCATTGACGGATATGACGTTGTTTACGGTGTAAGAAACAAACGTGATACCGATACATTCTTTAAACGCACAACGGCGGTAGTTTTATAAATTAATGCAGTTTATGGGCGTTAATATTGTATTCAATCACGCGGATTACAGATTGATGAGCAAACGTGCGCTTGACGGATTGGCACAATTCCTGAGAGAAATCTGTTCCTAAGAGGAATGGTTCCGCTTGTCGGCTATTGCTCAACGAATGTATATTACGACAGAAACGAACGCTTTGCGGGCGAGTCAAAATATCCGTTAAAGAAATGCTTTCATTTGCGTTTGACGGTATAACTTCATTCAGCATAAGCCCAATCAGAATGATTTCGGCATTCGGTGCGATTGTGTGCGTGTTTGCGTTCATTATGGCGATATACGCACTTGTGCAGAAAATTATAGGTCACACAGGTGCAGGCTGGAAGCGTCACTTATGGTTTCGATATGGTTTATAGGCGGTGTACAGCTTTTGTCTGTCGGACTTATAGGCGAGTATATCGGTAAATTGTATAAAGAAGTTAAACGCCGTCCAAGATATATTATTGAAGCATATGTAAAATGAAAAAGAAGAGGACGATAAATAATGATATATGATGTTGCAATAATCGGCGGAGGTCCTGCCGGAATGTCAGCTGCCATATACGCCGCAAGAGGCGGTATGAAAACGCTTGTAATCGAAAAATCGCATACGGCGGTCAAGCAATAAAACATATGAAATAGACAATTATCCGGGATTTGCAAACAATCCGACAGGTGAAGAACTTTCAAAAGCAATCGAAGAACACGCAAGAAAATTTGGCGCAACATTTGTTTCGGAAAATGTTAAGTCAATCGAAAATGCCGAATACGGCATAAAGGTTATTCACACAAGAAGAAATACTTATATGGTAAAGTCAATAATTTTGCAACAGGTGCAGTACCAAAACGCTCGGTGCGGACGGTGAAGAACAGTTTACCGGTGCAGGTGTTTCGTATTATGCGACTTGTGACGGTGCGTTTTAAGGATAAGGACGTGTGCGTTGTAGGCGGAAATACGGCTATGGAGGACGCATTGTATCTTGCGGGATTTTGCCGTAAAGTCTATGTCATAAACAGAAGCAAGAAGTTCAGAGCGGCGGCTACAATGGTTGAAAACGTAAAGAAACGGCAAAATAACCGTGCTTACAGATACCGTAGTTGATAAATTCGTAGGCTCGAATATGCTTGAAGGTGTTGATATTAGAAACACTGTAACAGACGAAAGAGTATTTTGAACGTATCGGGTGCGATTGTTGCAATAGGCGTAAAGCCGTCGTCCGATCTTGCAAAGATTGCGGGGTTGAATGTTGTCAGCACGGATTTGTCAAGACGGATATGTACCTTGCGACTAACATAAAAGGTATATTTGTCGCAGGTGACGTAAGAGTATCACCGTTAAGACAGGTTATAACAGCGGCGGCAGACGGTGCAATCGCCGCGACAAGTGCGGTTAATTATGTGAATGAACTCGGGATTAAAAGCATATAAAAGGTAAAAGGATAAAACTATGAAGACACTTATAAAAATGCCGAAATAGTAACAATGACGGGCAAAAGTACAAGAACGGCTGTATATTGTTTGATGAAAAAATACAGTATGTAGGTGAAGATAAAGCATTTGAGGCGGATAAGATTATTGATGCAGAGGGTAAAATCGTTATGCCAGGACTGATTGACGCACATTGTCATGTCGGAATGTTTGAAGATTCGCTTGGATTTGAGGGTGATGACGGTAACGAGGACAGCGACCCGATAATGCCGCACCTTCGTGCGATTGACGGAATAAATCCACGTTTGACCGTGGGTTTAAAGACGCGTATAACGCAGGTGTTACAACCGTTGTAACAGGACCGGGCAGTGCAAACCCTGTGGGCGGACAGTTTGCGGCGGTTAAGACGTACGGAATATGCGTAGATGATATGATTATTAAAACACCTGTTGCAATGAAATTTGCACTTGGTGAAAACCAAAATGCGTGTACAATGAAAGGACGAGGCACCTGTTACGCGTATGGGAACAATGGCATTGATACGCGAATTGCTTATAAAATCAAGAGATTATATGAATCAGCTTGACGCATATAATGAAAACAGCGAAGAGCACGACAAGCCTGAATTCGACATAAAGCTTGACGCAATGATACCTGTACTCAAAACAGATACCTGTTAAAATTCATGCCTGGGGCAGACGATATTTGCAGTGCAATCAGATTGGGCAAAAATTTGATATTTGCGTTACGCTTGAACATTGCTCGGACGGTGACAGAATAGCACCGATTTTGGAACGTGAAAAATTACCTGTAATGCTTGGTCCGACACTTTCGGACAGAAGTAAACCGGAGCTTAAAACTTAACCTTTGATACATATAAAATCTTTCGGACAGAGGTATTGACGTTGCGATAATAACAGACCACCCCGAAATTACGATTGAAAATCTGTCGCTTTGTGCGGTTATGGCGGTTAAGCACGGTATGGACGAAGAAAAGCACTGAAAGCGATAACCTCCACAGCGGCAAAAACTGTTGGATTGACGACAGAGTGGGTACGCTTGAAGTCGGTAAAACGCCGATATTGCAGTGTTTACAGATTTGCCGACAAGATTTGAGTCTGAATGTGTTATGACGTTTATAGACGGAAAATGTGTAACAGACATAAAGTAAAGAATGGGACGATAAAACGTCCTTTTCTTTTATACAAACATTGTTTTAAATTAATTTGTTTTGGGCAAAGTGACAAAATTGTGAAATAGATACAAAGTTATTTGTAAGTGTCGGAAAATAAACACCGATATGAAAATTGACTGTTGACGTACAAAGTGACGGAATTTATAATATGTATTGATGAGATTAATGTTTTCGGAGATGTAAATATATGAAGAAAAATGATGTGAAAAATGATAGTCGAAAAGACAATAATTTAATGGTAAAAATAGCAACTTTTATTGTTGATAAAAGACGTGCATTCTATTTAATATTTGCACTTGCACTTGTATTGTGCGTAATATCAATACCGAAAGTGCAGGTAAACAACGACATAAGTTCATATCTTCCCGAAGAAACGGAAACAAGACGCGGACTTACTTTAATGGACGATGAGTTTATTACATACGATACGGAAAAATAATGGTTACGACCATAACGACCGAAACAGCGGAAAAACTGAAAGATAAACTCGAAAAGGTTGACGGAGTAAAAGAGGTTGAGTTTGAAAATGACGACGACCACTATAAAGATTCTGCGGCATTGTTTACGGTTACGCTTAGCGTGCGTGACGATTTGGACAGGGAACTTGAAATTGTCAATGATCTGAAAGCACAGCTTGACGGATATGACTTCTATGCTTATTCCGACAGTATAGACGACAGTTCTAAACAGCTTGAAAAGAAATGACCGTTATTTTGTATAGCACTTGTGATAATTATAGCGGTTTTGCTGTTCACGTCAAAGAGCTTTATGGAAGTGCCGATATTCCTTATAGTATTCGGTGTGGCGGCACTTTGAATATGGGTACGAACTATCTGCTCGGTGAAATTTCGTTTATTACAAAGTCGGTTGCGGTGGTGTTGCAGTTGGCACTGGCGATTGACTATGCGATTATCCTTTCGCACAGATTTGCGGAGGAAAGCAGACAAAGAATGCGTATGACGATAGTAACTCGCACTTTCAAGCTGCTATCCTGAAATCAGTTCATCAAGTCTTACAACACTTGCAGGTCTTGCCGCACTTATGGTAATGCAGCAGAATCGGTATGGATATGGGTTTGGTACTTTGTAAAGGTATCATATGCAGTCTTGTTACGGTGTTCTTTATTATGCCCGGTTTACTTTTGGCATTTTCGGATAAGATTGATAAAACAACTCACCGTTCTTTTGTGCCGAGTATCGAAATGGTAAGGTTGTTATTAAATTAAAGAACATTGTGCCTTACATATTTATTGCGATTATAGCAGTCGGTGCGGTGCTTTCGTCAATGAGTAACTATGCTTTTGACGCCACAGCCGAACAGCTTAAAAGCCTACCGAAAACTCAATCGCAAAACGAAAGGTTGACGAAATTTTCGGTACGGATCATCAACTTGCTGTAATTGTTCCGTCAGGTGACTATGACCGAGGCAAAGTTATATCGCTTGTCGAGGAAAATCCGAGCATAAATTCGGCTTTGGGTCTTGCAAATACGGAGCTTGATGATGACCACATACTTACCGAAAAATCAACGCAAGAGAAACTTCAAAGCTTATGAATATCGATTATGATTTGTGTTGTCTTCTGTTCCAGGCATACGGCGCGGAACACGATGAATACAGTGCAATATTCGGTGACGTAAATGATTATGAAGTGCCTATAATCGACTTGTTTATGTATGTACACGAGAAGATGGATTTGGTGTAATCAATCTTGACGAGGATCAAACGAATGATATTAACGACCTACGACAAGCTGACAGACGCGAAAGACCAGCTTGAAAGCGATAATTATTCAAGAATAATCTTTACATATAAATGTGATATTGAAAGTGACGAGGCATATCAAATGCTTAAAGGCGTCAGAAGTGATGTTGAAAAGTATTATGACGAATGTTTGCTTGTCAGCGACAGCGTAAACAGCCGTGACTTGGGTGATTCGTTCGGCGGAGACAATAATAAGATTAATCTTATCACAATCTTGGCATTGCTTTTGATACTGATGTTCACATTCCGTTCGGCAGGTGTTCCTGTACTTTTGGTACTTGCGATACAGGGAAGTGTGTGGATTAACTTCTCAATTCCGTTCCTTACAGGGCAGAGATTGTACTTCCTTGCATACTTGGTTGTAAGTTCAATTCAGATGGGTGCTACGATTGACTATGCTATCGTATTTACGAACAGATACCTTGAATTAAAGGAAACAATGGATAATAAACAGGCGGCGGCAACCGCGCTTAACCAATCGTTCCCGACAATTTTACATCAGGTTCAATCCTTACTTGCGGGATTTCTAATAGGTATGATTTCGACAAATGCTATTATATCGGCACTCGGTACGGTACTTGGACGCGGAACGTTAATATCAATAGTTATAGTAATGATGGTACTTCCGCAAATTGTACTGCTGTGCGATAAGTTTATTGAAAAGACCGCATTCGGTAAAAAGCGACTGATAAAGACAAGGCGGCAAAGAGAGAAATGTCGGGCATTATGTTCGTCAACGGTCGTGTCAGAGGTCACGTTTCAGGCTTTATGGACGGTGTGTTCTACGGCTTGGTAAAGGGTGATATAGACGCGAAAGTCGAACTTGAAATCAACAGGATTTGTTGCTTACAGAGAGTAAGGAAGATAATATAAAATAGATGAAAAGCAGGAGGATGAGGATAATGAGAACAACGAAGAAGAACAATAAAATCATATCTTTTCTGACTGCACTTGTTATAATGCTAAACATATTACCTATGTGCATTGTACAGGCAGACGACACTGTTGCAATATCGACAGTGAACGACCTTAAAGAATTTTGAAAGTGCGTATATGACGAGTATTCAAAAATAAGAAGTTCGTATTACAAAATGATATTGATTTAAACGGTGTGGAAATAAAAGTGCGGAGGTATTCTGCGGAACTTTCGAGGGAGGCGGTCACAGTATAAAGAATGTCAAGCTTTCATTTGAGGGTTCAAATAAAGGACTTTTCTGTTCAGTGACAAAAGAAGGTCAGATCAGAGATTTGAACATAACAGGAGATATAAAGGTTACAGTCGGAACAGATACGGAATCGATTTTGTGACAAAAGCCACCTCGATTTTGAGTAAGACTGATATAAATACTCAAAATTTTGATAAAGGCTCAAAAGGTGCAGGCGGACTTGTCGGCTATAACGAGGGTAAAATCGTAAACTGTTCATACGGCGGAAATGTCAAAGGTCATAAACAGGTCGGAGGACTTGTCGGCTACAATGCAATGACAGGTGTTGTCGATTCTTCCGCAAATTTGGCTACAGTTGTTGGTGACAGTGAAACAGGCGGTATAGTCGGTTACAATGAGGGCAGAATAAAGCTGAGTAGAAATGACGGAAAAGTGTGTCCGGACGCAAACGAAAATACGGTAAACGCCGGCGGTATCTGCGGTAATAACGAGGGTGCGGTTGTTATTTGTACAAATAACGGCGCTGTCGGCGGCGAAAGTTTCGGCGACAATATCGGCGGTATAGTCGGTACACAAAGCGGTGAAGTAAGAGAATGTATCAATAATGCCGCTGTTCAGGGAAGAAGAAGTGTCGGCGGTGTAGTCGGTCGATTTGAACCGTATACAGATATTGACTTGTCTTATCAGAGTGCAAAAGCGGCAATAGAAAAGATATAGATACATTCCAAAACGATATTTCAAGTGCAAGAACAAAGTTGATTGAATACGGTTTGAAACTGTTGACAGGTTCAAATGATGTATCGGGACTTATGTCGCTTTTAGGCTTGGGTGACGCGAAAAATAATACACGTTCAAGGCTTGACGTTCTTACGGATTCAGCCGTCAATATGATGGACAGTATAACAATGCGGTAAATTCAGCGTCTGACAGTAATGTGACAGGTTCGCTGAAAGATACGCTTGACCAAGCAAGAGGAGATATATCTTCGTTCACAGACGAATCAAAGCAGTCAATCAGAGATGTGAGTGATTCGCTTATACTTCTCTTGAATCGCTTGATGATTTCCTTGACGAATTTGACGGCAAGGGTGATGAATTGTCAGACCTTATCGACAATTTGAACGATTCGCTTGATAAGGGCAAAGATGATGTTGACGATTCAAAAGACAAACTTTCAAATCGTCTTGACAAGATGGAAAAAGATATTGATGATGTAATTGATAATCTTGACGATACAAATGAAGAATTGAAGAAACTTTTAAGACAGCTTAAATATGTATCGGGTGATGTCGGTGATTCGGTCAGTGATACAATGGAGAATCTTGACAACCTTGTTTTGAATATGAGCAAGGAATTGAAAGGCTTAAAAGATACAATTAAATCATTTAAAGACGTACTTGATAAGTTGGGCTCAACACTTCCTACATTAAAGCCGTTGCCTACATTAGGTCCTATGACAAGACCTACGGAAACGCCAAGCAATGGCGGTAGTGGCGGTAACAGCGGTGGAAGCAACAGCAATAATGATACTTCTTCGGAAAGTGTAAAATCTGAGGACGATATTGATCCGGCTACAACGTAACACCTGACGGTGAGCTTGACAGCAGTTATGACGTTGAACCGTCTGTTGTCGGTATGCTAAAGGATATGTTGTTCACAACGGCTAAAGCGGCGGAAACAGATGATGAAAAACTGCAATAAGTGATTTGAAGAGTACGGATATTTCATTGCCAAGACTTATCGGTGATGAAAATGCCGATACGGCACTTGTGAAATATTGTATAAATAACGGTACCGTAGACGGAACCGAATCGACAGGCGGTGTAGTCGGATGTGTCGGCTTTGAGTCGATAGTTCGTTCCGGTGAAAACCTTACTTTGCCTGACGGCACTAAAGTAAATTCGATTCTGTTTTGAAAGCTGTAATTGATTCTTGTATAAGTTTCGGTAATGTAACCGCAGAATCGAAATATGCGGGCGGTATTTGCGGTAAGAGTGATATAGGCGATATAAAAATTCGCTACAACAGGCGAAATACTGTAAATGACGGCAGTTACAGCGGTGGTACGGCAGGATATACAAGCGGAAATATAGATAATTGTATTGCGATAAATGATGTTGACGGTAACGACCATATCGGCGGTATTGCCGGCTCGGCTAAAAATATTAATACGTCATATTCGCTTCCGAGATTGGACGGTAAAAGATGCCGGTGCAATAGTGGATTTGTTGACGGTGACGTTACGGGTTGTTATTTATTGATGAGGACTTTCAGGTATAAGCGGAATGAATCTTGAGGGCAGAGCAGAGGCTGTCAAGCCTGACGATATGACAACGTCTGACGGCAGTTTCCCGCCGTATGCCGCTTTTGGATAACGGTAATTTCTATATGGCGGACGGAGATAAATTCCTTCCGCAAATAAAGAGTTTGGCTCAAAATGGCGCCGAGAGTATAGGTGCGATTTTGCAGTCAAAGTCAACAGAACTTTCAAGATTTCATTTCAATGTTATATTCAAGGATAAAGATAAAGAATTGAAGTCAATGACAGTTGATTACGGTACTGTATTAAATGACAGCGATATACCAAAGCTTACCGCTGACGGCAGTGAAGTTCCGATGTGGGATAAGGACGTGAAAAGTCCTATCATACGTCACACTACATTTTCGGCAGAATACAACAAGGCAACAACGACTATTTCATCAGGCGAAGAACCGCCGTTAATGCTTGCCGAAAGCGTATTTGCGGATAATACAACATTGTCGCTCAAAGAGGAAGATGTTGACCACGTTTTGACGGCTACAAAAACGGTAAGACATACTCATTTACATTAAGTAAAGATGCTTATGATGTTATAAAAGTACATATTCGTGATGATAAGAAAAAGGCTGCAAAGATTGCAGTACAGATTGACGGTAAATGGAGTATGGTTGATTGTACGATTGACGGCAGTTATGCGGTTTTGAAACGGCAAAACCTTGTAAATATGTATTGCTTTATAAGAAAATATCGCCGATTGTACCGATTGTGATTTGTGGGGAACGGCTGTTTTGCTGATGGCTGTGTTCATTGTGCTTAGGAGGATAAAAACATGGAAGAAGTAAAGAAAAACGTATAGGAATTTTACACGTTCTGAAAAAGCGATTGTCCATGCGTATGTCGAACTTATGCAAAAGAATAAGAAGATAACCGTTACCGATATTGTCAATACGGCTGATCTTAACAGAAGTACATTTTACGCACATTTCAAAACGGCTGACGATGTTCGCGAAAAATTCAGACGGACGTTATAAATGAACTGTTCGGTTCGATAAATAAAACGCAATTAAGAGTGTTCTTGAAGATCCGTATGATATTATGAATCACGTTCGTGAATTTATTGAGGACGACGAGGAAATGTATAAAATGCTCTTGAATACAGACGGTGCGGATAAGTTTCTTAAAAGACTTCGCGATATAGTTATTGAAAAGTGTATGCGTGATGCGTCCGAAGCTTCGTATATCAGCGATAAAGAATCGTTTGAAATGAATTTGAGATTGTTTATCGGCGGTTATGTTTCGGTTATTGAGGATTGGGCAGCAGGCAGTATTGGTATGTCACTTAAAAGTGTACCGAAATTATGAGCGAATCAATTAAAATTTGCATTCAAAATATGTTAAAGATAGCCACCCCTCCGGCACTATGTGCCACCTCTCTCAAGGAGAGACTTTCGGCTCCCATAGAGGGCTGTCAGCGTAGCCGACTGAGGGGTGGCAAATATGAAAAAGCATAAATCGTCTGTTTGCGTATACAATAAATCCGTAGGGGCGATCATTGGTCGCCCGAGTAAATATAAAATTAAAACCACCACTCCGGCACTATGTGCCACCTCTCCTCAAGGTGAGACTTTCGGCTCCCATAGGGGAGCTGTCGGCGTAACCGACTGAGGGTAACAAATATAAAACACGATATAACTTAAAATATCGGTATGGAAAAATCATACCGATATTTTTATTTATAATATTAAAATTTTTGAATTTTTCACCAAAGGGTATACTAAAACGATTTTTGTTATACTGAATATATAGAAACAAAAGCGAGGTAAATATGGAGTATAACGAGCAAAACAGGAACGTGTAATTTTAGCGGGTGTACATCGCGGTATGCGTGACGCACTTTGGGATACAACTGAAGAATCAATACATGAGCTTGGCGAATTGGTGAAAACGGCAGGCGGTATTGTTGTGGGTGAAATGATCCAAAACAAGGCTGATTTGGAAAGTGCAACGTATATGGGCGAGGGCAAACTTGATGAACTCAAAATTGCCATAGAAACGCTTAATGCCGATATGGTTGTGTTTGATGATGAGCTTTCGCCTGTACAAATGAAATATAAGTGATTTTCTTGAAATAAAGTGCTTGACCGTTCTATGCTTATACTTGATATTTTCGCAATGCGTGCAAAAGCGGCGAGGGTAAACTTCAAGTTGAACTTGCACAGCTTAAATACCGCTTGCCGCGACTTCGCGGTTTCGGTGTGGAAATGAGCCGTACAGGTGCGGGAATAGGCACAAAGGTCCGGGTGAAACGCGTCTTGAAAGTGACAGACGTCATATAAGACGAAGAATTTCGGCACTTGAAGAAGAAATCAAGGAACTGAAAAACATCGCGGACTTATTCGGGACAGACGCAAGAAAGACGGTGTTATAACTGCGGCACTTGTGGGTTACACGAACGCAGGCAAATCAACGCTTTTAAACACGCTTACAGACGCACAGGTGTTTGCGGAAGATAAACTTTTCGCAACGCTTGACCCTACATCAAGAGCGATAACACTTGACGATAACAGAAAAATATTACTTGTCGATACTGTTGGTTTTATAAGAAAACTTCCGCACCATCTTATTGAGGCTTTTAAATCAACACGAAGAAGCGGTTGTGGCAGATGTGCTTTTACACGTCATTGATGCGTCGGGGAAGAAATGGACAATCAAATCACAGTCGTGGAACAAGTTTTGTCTGACATCGGTGCGGTCGGTAAGCCGGTTGTGGCGGTGTTTAATAAGTGTGACAGACTTGAAGATTATCCGATAACTAATTTAAAGAGTGACAAGTGCGTATATATAAGTGCCAAGCACAGAACAAATATTGATAAATTGATTGAAGCGATAGCCGACACCGCACCGGGTAAAAGCAGAAAATTAAGGCTTGCATACCGTACAGTGCAGGTTCGCTTGTGAATGAACTTCATGAAAATCAAAAGTAATATCAGAAGAATATGGCGAAAACGGCACTGTAATGGAGCTTATGGTAGATGCTAAAATGTATGAGAAAATAAGGGAGTATATTTTGTAAAATGTCAAAAAGACGTATACAAAACGGTAAAAAGCAGTCGCAGTCACTGCTTATAGAGAAAAATCAAAATTTATCGCAAATGTAAAACCTGTTGACAATGAAGATGACGCACTTGCGTTTTGAATGAAATGCGTTCAAAGTATTCGGATGCAACGCATAATGTTTACGCATATGTGATTGACGAAAATAATATTTTCGTTACAGTGATGACGGCGAACCGTCGGGGACGGCAGGAATGCCCGTTCTTGACGCAATCCGTAAATCCGGGATAGTTGATGTGGTTGTGGTGGTTACGCGTTATTTCGGCGGTACACTTCTCGGAACGGGCGGACTTGTACATACTTACGGAGCATCGGCAAAACAGGGACTGATTGAGTCGGAAATAGTTATAAAAAGCTTTGCGATATAGTTTCTGTAAAGTTGATTATTCTTTGCTCGGAAAAATGCAACATGAGATTATGACTAAGGGATATTTGCTTGAGGACACTATTTACGAAGATGAGGTTACTTTTATCATATCGTGTCCGATTGATACGACCGATAAAGTTATTGCGGAAATAATCAATATGACGAATGCAGGAGCGGTTTGTGAAAAGATTGATAAAAATATGTTGATATTAAGGAGGAAGAGGGATGAAGAAAGTAATTAAAGCGATATGCTGTATATTGGCTGCCGTTATACTTGTCGGCGGCGGATATGTGGCAGGGCAGAGCAAAACAAAGCAGTATCGTATCGGCACTGCCTAAAATATTCTCGATATGCCGAAAGAGAGCAATGAGCCTTCAGAAAGTGCTGAACCTGAGAGTAAGCCGTCGGAAGATGTGCCTGAACCGAAAGAGGATGTAAGAATAATAAATAAATCGAATGAGTCAGCAGTTGATTCAACGTGGAGTACAGTTGAATCATCGAGCAACACAACCGATAACGGTGCACTTACATTATACACTTCCGCACAAAAGACGGTGATGAATTTATTTGGGACGACAGTCAAAAGTGGGTGCTTGAAGTATCGGACGGTAACGGCGGATATTATACATTGTTTGACCAAAATGTAAGTAACGGAAGTGTTTATTACGATGTTGCCGAAAACGACAACGGTACGAAAAATATAAATGTATATGTTTTCACCGGTGCGGGAACAACAATAAAGCAATATACACACACAGAAACGGGATTTTCCGAAAAGAGCGTGTATGAATCCGGTGCTGTAAACAGAGTGTTTACAACAATCCCGTCATATAAATAACACAGTTCATAGAGGAGGAAATACAAATGGAAATCGAATTGACAAAGGAAAACTATGATGGTGAAGTTATAAAGTCAAATATGCCTGTGCTTGTTGACTTTTGGGCTTCTTGGTGCGGACCTTGCAAAATGGTTGCGCCTATAATCTCTCAAATTGCAGAGGAATACAACGGTAAAGTCAAGGTGTGCAAGGTTAATGTTGACGATCAAGGCGAGCTTGCCGCTCAAAATGCTATTGTTTCAATACCGACTGTAATTTTATTTATAGACGGCAAACCTGTTAAGAAGATTGTCGGCGCACATTCTCTTGACGATTACGAGGACGCAATAGATGAATTTATATGATTAAAACTGATTAATTATTCAGTACAGTGCATAAATATTCATACGCAATGAATATTTATGCACTGTTTTTATATGATTTAAACTTTTGTCAAAAGACTTGCATTTTTATTCAAAAGGAGTATAATCATAAACGTATTTGAAATTTTGGAGGGTTAGTAATGCTTGATGAAGTTATACAATTAGATAAAATATTATTTGAATACTTTCGGCGACAGACTTCCTGTATGCTTTGAAAAGGGTGAGGGAATGAAACTGTTTGACGACAAGGGTAATACATATTACGATTTTCTTGGCGGAATTGCCGTAAATGCGTTGGGTCACGGACACAAAGATTTTATAAACGCACTTAAAATCAACTTGATAAAGTAGTGCATACATCAAGTCTTTATTATATAGAAAATCAAGCAAAGCTTGCACAAAAGCTTGTTGAAAATACTTGTGCGGAAAAGCGTTTTTCGCAAACAGCGGTGCAGAGGCCAATGAGGGTGCATTCAAACTTGCAAAGATTTATTATTATAAAAGGTTTGGATAAGTATGAGATAATCACGCTTGATAAGTCATTCCACGGCAGAACTCTTGCAACCGTTGCAGCTACAGGTCAGGAAAAATATCAAAAGCCGTACAGACCATTGACACCGGGTTTCAAGCAGGTTGAGCCTAATAATTTTAAAGCGATTGAGGACGCGGTTACTGATAAAACTGCGGCAATTATGATTGAACTTATTCAAGGTGAAAGCGGAGTTCATCCGATGGATAAGGAATACGTTGAAAGCTTAGAAAGCTATGCGACGAGAAAGATATTATTCTTATTTTGACGAAGTACAGACCGGTATGGGCAGAACAGGTTATCTTTTGCACATCAAATGTACGGCGTTGAACCGGATATTTCACTTCGGCAAAGGCACTTGGCGGCGGTATTCCGATTGGCGCGGTATGTGCGGGCAAAAGGTTGCGTCTGCATTTGAACCGGGTGACCACGGAACAACATTCGGCGGTAATCCGTTCGCAACGGCAGCTGGATTGGCTGTGTTTGATATTTTTGAAAAGGAACATCTTGTTGAAAATGCAGGTAAGATGGGTAAGTATTTTAAAGAAAAACTTACAGAACTTCAAAATAAATATTCGGATAAAATTACAGATGTCAGAAATGCAGGTCTTTGATTGGTATTCAGTTGGAGGACAGCATAGCCAAGACTGTATTTAATAAGTTGTTTGAAAATAAAATGCTTACAAGCCTTTGCGGCGGCAACACAATCAGAATTGCACCGCCGTTAATTATAAAAGAAACAGACATCGACTTGTTTATTAATACATTAAGCAGTATATTGGAGGAATTATAAAATGAAAGATTTAATCAGTTTACACGATTTAACTTCAGAAGAAGTAAAAGGACTTTTGACTTGGTTTAAAATTAAAAAGGAACAGAAAAGCGGAATTGAACATCATATTTTAAAGGGTAAAACACTTGGTATGATATTCACAAAATCATCAACAAGAACAAGAGTATCATTTGAAGTGGGTATGACTCAACTTGGCGGTTATCCGTTGTTCTTATCGTCAAACGACATTCAGCTTGGACGCGGCGAATCAATTTACGATACTGCAAAGGTTTTGGAAAGAATGCTTGACGGTATTATGATTCGTACTTACGCACATCAAGATGTTTTGGACCTTGCAGAATATGCAAATATTCCTGTAATCAACGCACTTACAGACTTGTTTCACCCATGTCAGGGTGCTTGCAGACCTTATGACAACATATGAGCATAAGGGCAAGCTTGAAGGCTTGAAACTTGCATATATCGGTGACGGTAATAATATGGCACATCTGCTTATGTACGGCTGTGCAAGCAGGTATGGACTGTGCGATCGCAACACCTGAAAATTATCAGTGTGACGCGGAAGTGGTTGCAACGCAAAGGACGACTTCAAGAAGTCGGGAAAAGAATTAATTTTGACAACAGATCCGGTTGAGGCAATCAAAAATGCAGATGTAGTTTATACAGATACATGGGTATCAATGGGACAAGAGGCTGAAAAGGCAGAAAGACAAAAGATATTTATGCCGTATCAAGTAAACGGTGAATTGTTCAAGAATGCCGCAGATGACGCTGTATTTATGCACTGCTTGCCTGCATATCGCGGTTTTGAAGTTACAGAAGAAGTTATAGACGGACCTCAATCTGTTATTTTGACGAGGCTGAAAACAGACTTCATGCTCAAAAGCAGTTATGGCAACATTGATGGATAATCGGAGGTTATAGTAATGGAAAGTGATTATCAGTCATTATTTCAAGTGCGTTTGGCTAATTATGATGATATACCTGCAATTATGAATATCACGCGTGAGGCATTTGTTAAATATCAGCAGATGTCAGGCGTTGAAAAGCTTGCGGCACTTGAAGAATCGTATAATGATGTGAAAAAGATATAGATACAAAAGTTGTATTGCTTGCATTGTCTGACGGCGAACCTGTCGGCAGTGTGAGAGTAGAGGTATTTCCCGATAAAACCGCATATTTGTCACGTTTTGCGGTAAAGGTTACAAGTCAAAATAACGGTATCGGTAAATCAATAATGAATCTTGTTGATAAAATTATGGTTAAAAAGGGTGTAACTCAAATTCAGTTGCATACAGGCTCAAAGATTACATCGCTTATTCGTTTTATTACGGCAGAGGATTTTATATTGATTCGACAGATAAGTCGCGAGGTTATGTTCGTGCATTGTTGATTAAGGAATATCAAAAGAAAGATTGTTAGGTAAAAGGGACACTAAAATTTAGTGTCCCTTTGATATGCGTAAATATAAATAAACCTTTGTGAGCGGCCAATGACCGCTCTACAAATATTTAGTCGATAATTATTGAAATTCGTAGGGGCGATCATTGGTCGCCTTGATTTTATGGGGACACTAAACATTCTCTTGACAAAATCACTTATAAAATGTATACTAAACAAAACACTTATGGAGATATTATATGAAATTATTGGCGGACTTAATATTAAACGGTGCAGAAACGATGAAAATGTCGGAGGAACATAAAAGAATTTCGACAATCCCGAAAGAAACAACGGTGAATTGAGGGCAGATAAATTTAAAGGGTTTATAACAGATGAATGGAATGTGGACGGCTTTAATGTTATAATAAGCGGCAAAACAAACGGGGACACGTTATATTTTTGCATGGCGGAGGATATATCGCAGAGGCGACAGCATCTCACAGAAGAATTATTGAAGAACTTGTGAAAATGTACGGATTAAAAGTGACTTTTATAGACTATCCGCTTGCACCCGAGCATACATATGAAAAAACACACGAAATCGTAATGAAAGCATACAGAGAGATTACAATTAAAAATTACGGTGATGAATTTTATTTGTTCGGTGACAGTGCAGGCGGTGGATTGGTTTTGGCAGTTTTGCAGATATTGCGTGATGAAAAATAATACCGTTTCCGAAAAAGACAGTTTTAATGTCACCATGGGTTGACTTGACTATGAGCAATCCGAAAATAGGGAGGCGGAACGCGATCCGCTTTGACGATGGATTGCCTGTACCATGCGGCGGAGATATATTGGAAACGGTGACGCTAAAAATCCTGTGCTTTCACCTATATTCGGAAGAATGGATAATCTCGGTAAAATATTTCTTTGACAGGAACTCATGAAATTTTAAATCCCGATTGCAGAAAGTTAAAACAAAGTTGATGGCGGCATACGGTACGGAGCTGGAATTTTATGAGGGTGAAAAAATGGTTCACGACTGGATTTTGGCAACACCGTTTTATCTTGAGGCATTTAAAGCGATTGAAATGGTCGGAGAATTTTATGTGAACGGCTAATAAAAGCAAGCTGATTTCAGCTTGCTTTTGATATTATTCTGTAATGTAAATTCTTGTATAGAACGGAATTGTATTTGCAATCCAGTTAATATCGCTTTGGGTGAAGACGTACACAACCGTGAGAAATATTTACGCCGACACGTCCGTCATATTCTGTACCGTTATAGTAAAGCAATGTTGAATGAAGTGCATAACCGTTATAGAAACGAAGTACAGGACCTACATAGTAGCTTGATAATCCCATTCTGTGCGTTCGATATATTCAAATTGACTGTGATTGTAGGCGTATTCCATGCACCTAATGCACAAGGAAATTCTTTTGAAGTTCCCAATTATATTGTGAGCCTTGATATACTCTTACCTTATATTCGTGCTTTGAAACCCATACAAGATAATTTGTACGGCTTGTAATACCGTTCTTGTTTACAGGTGTTCTGTTGCGATATTCTTTAACTATAGGAGATTCACCAATGATAATATCAAGGTGGTCGTCGAAATCAAGAACATCAAGACTTGAATTAAACGATTCGGCAAGCGTTCTTACAGGAACAAATAGAGAACCCTCGATATAAACCGTTGCGTGAGGTGCGTATGTATCGTTTCCGAAAATCGTTGTATATGCACTGTTTGCGTTAAAATAACTTGGTCTGAACCGACGCTGCAAACTACGCTGTCATATTTAGGATCGTATGTAACCTTTTAATCCCATTGCCTCACCGATTGCACGAACAGGCATCATTGCGACACCGTCAACTATTCTTGCACGCGGTGAAACGTCTTGAAGAAGTTACCGCTTACATACATACAAAGTTCTTTATCGTAATTCGGATTACCGTTCATTGCACAACCGTTATTTTGTACATATTCGCCGTTTTCGTTCAAATATCCGTACGTCTGAACTTCAAGAATGCCGTCAGGCTCAATCTTTTATCGTAATATTTCAATGAACGAAGTCCCGAAACGAGCTTTACCTTGAATTTTCGCCCATACGATATTGCGGAACGTTGAATATAAGATTTAGCGAAGAAGTATCCTGAGATACGTTTTCGGTAATTGAACCGAGTAATTCATCGGAACTGCTGTAAAGTTCGACAGTTACGTCATTATGTATTATGTACTTATGCGATGTGATGTCAATATTAAGAACAAATTGTGTTGATAATTCGTTCTCCGATATTGTCGGCGTTGAAGTCGGTTTAACTGTCGGCTCTGCGGCCGGTGTTGTTGCTGCTGTTTCTGTCGGCTCAACCGTTGTTCCCGGTGAAACGGTAGGCTCTACTGTTACTTGCGGTGTTTCTGTCGGTGCAGGTGACGCTGTTTCGGCGAATGCGACTATTCCGCTCAAAACGATTGATACGGCAAGAAACATTCCTAAAATTTTTCATACTTATCTCCCCTTAAACTATTATAAAATAATCATATCACACCGAATTATCAAAGTCAATAAACAATAAAAGCTAAACATAAATTCGATTAATCACTAAAAACACATCAAATTTTAACTAAAATGATGTGCTTTTTACTTGACTTATTTTTCACGAATAAAAATTCTTTCAATGTCTGTACACAAACCGCTTTGTTCGTCAATGTCAAAAATACAACCGCAAAATTGTCCTTTTCCGTTCGCAATTTCAAACTTTTGAGGCATACCTGTAATAAATTTTTATTATTGCATTATTCTCTGCCGAGTATCGATATTTGAGGACCTGTCATTCCGGTCGGTTATATTTCCCGTACCTTTCGGAAGAATGACTTCATCGGCTGTTTGAACGTGTGTGCGTTCCGAATACGGCTGAAACTTTGCCGTCAAGGAAATATGCCATAGCAAGTTTTTCGCTTGTTGCCTCTGCATGAAAATCTACTATTATAATATTGGTTGATTTCTTTAATTTTGCAACCTCGCGTTCGGCAGCGTCGAAAGGGGAGTCTGCGGGTCAAGATATGTTCTGCCGATAAGATTTTACAACTCCGACTTTAACACCGTTTTTTGCGGTAAAACGATACTTCACCCGACACTTTTATTGTAATTCGCCGGACGGATTACATTTCCTCGTTACGCATAATATCAACAACTTCTTTGCATCCCAAGTGTGATTACCCATAGTGATAACGTCAATTCCTGCACGAATAAGCTCGTCATATGCGTTGCGGGCAAGACCTCTGCCGTGGGTGGCATTTTCACCGTTTGCGATAACTAAGTCAATACCTTCTGATATTTCATATCGTCAACATATTTAAAGAGCATATCGCGTCCTATACGGCTGACAATATCTCCGATACATAGAATTTTCATAATAAAATCCATAGCCTTTCTGCCCGCAGATTTATTTATAACACTGTCTTATCGTGGGCGGACAGGACGTGTAAAACTGTATAATATATCTAAAATTAAAATAAATTTTCGTTCAAAATAAATAAAAAGGAGTATTACAGAACGGGTAGAAGCTAAACATAAACGGCTTATACAGTGCCTTTATCGCAAAGTATCAAAGTCATAAATATTTACGCTCTGTAATAACCCCAAATTTTCAAAGTAATGCAAGCTTATTTAGCGTAATCAACCGCTCTTGTTTCACGAATCATACTAACTTTAATCTGACCCGGATATTCAAGCTCGCTTTCAATACGTTTAACAATTTCTTTGCTACAAGAATCATACCTTCGTCGTTGACCTTTTCAGGTTTGACCATAATTCTGATTTCACGACCGGCTTGAATAGCAAATGACTTTTCAACGCTGTCGAAACTGTTTGCAATTTCTTCAAGGTTTTGTAAACGCTTGATGTAGGTTTCAAGATTTTCACGTCTTGCTCCCGGACGTGCTGCGGATATTGCATCGGCTGCCTGTACTAAAGAGGCAACGATTGTCTGTGCCTCGACGCCACCGTGGTGAGCCATAATAGCGTGTACAACATCCTTGTTTTCACGATACTTTTGCAATATCTGCGCCGATAGTAACGTGTGAGCCTTCGACTTCATGGTCAATTGATTTACCAATATCATGAAGCAAACCTGCACGTTTTGCAAGTGACATCGACGCTTCAGTTCACCTGCCATAACGCCCGCAAGATGCGAAACCTCAATGCTATGCTTTAGGACGTTCTGACCGTAACTTGTTCTGAATTTAAGTTTACCAAGCAATTTGATAAGTTCAGGGTGAAGACCGTGTACACCTGTTTCAAATGTAGCACTTTCGCCCTCTTGCTTGATGATTGATTCAACCTCTTTACGAGATTTTTCAACTGTTTCAATGCGTGCCGGATGAATACGTCCGTCCACGATAAGCTTTCAAGTGCAAGACGTGCAACTTCACGTCTGATAGGATCGAAACTTGAAACAATAACTGCCTCAGGAGTATCGTCGATGATTAAATCAACGCCTGTAAGAGTTTCAATGGTTCTGATGTTTCGTCCTTCACGACCGATTATACGGCCTTTCATTTCATCACTTGGAAGATTAACAACAGAAACGGTGGTTTCGGCAACGTGATCGGCGGCAACTTTTTGAATAGCTAAAGAAACTATGTTCTTTGCTTTCTTTCCGCGTTCTCCTTTGCCTCTTGCTCAATTTCTTTAACCATCATGGCTGCCTCATGCTTTGTTTGATTTTCAACATCTTTTAATAAGATAGTCTTAGCCTCTTCGGCGGTAAGACCTGAAATCTTTCAATAAGAGCCATTTGTTGTTCTTTGATTTCTGCTATTTCTTTTCTTTAGATTCAAGTGACTTTAGTTTTGACTTAAAGTCTGTTCTTTTTCTCTAAATTATCTGTTTTCTTGTCTAAGTTTTCTTCTTTTGGTTAATTCTGCGTTCCTGACGATTAAGTTCATTTCTGCGTTCCTTAACCTCTGCGTCAAAGTCTGCGCGAAGTTTTTGATTTTCTTCTTTAGCCTCAAGCAACAGTTCACGCTTTTGCGCCGGCAGCCTTTTCGGCATCCTTTACAATAGACTTGGCTTTTTCTTCGGCACTGCCGAATTCGGCCTCAGCAATTTTCTTTCTGTGTGCAACGCCTAAGTTGAAACCAACAATGACGCCTATAACACATAATACGATTGCAACGATTATCATTACAATTAATAATACTGTATTAATCAGTAACACCCCATAAAAGTTTACCAACGCTTAATAATGGGGACTTCTAAAATGACTGCGTCCTATACAACTGAATACTTCATAAACCTCTATGAAACAGATGCAGGTAAAGTACCATAGTGATTTGTAATCATACAAGAGCAGTCTACCTTAAGACGGCTCCATTTTAAGTATTGGGATTACATATAAAGTATAGTATACAGAAAAATTTTATTTTTAAAGAATATTAAGCAATTATATTTTATACTATTTTGTGCATTCTGTCAAGGTGTATTATTAATATGAAAGTATTTTTCTGTAAAATAAGATTGAAATTGCGTAAAACGTCGTAAACGTATATTTTATGTAAAATAGCACAAAAATTTGAAAAATTATTCACTTATGGTCTTTACTAACAAAAATAAGTGTGATATAATAGTTACAACAAGATAAATCAGTAAGGAAATATGTATATTTTAATTTACTGAAAAGGGAGGGAAATATATGACAGAAGAAAAGACCTGGGCGAATATAAGTCGTTTTCAAACGTACTTATTTAATTCCGGTGACAATTTTAAGTCATATGAAATGCTTGGATCACATAAAGTCAAAATAGACGGTGTTGACGGTTGAGATTTGCCGTTTGGGCACCTAAAGCCGTAAGTGTTAGAGTCGTGGGCGATTTCAACGATTGGAACGGCTATGACAAAATGCTTGAAAGAATAGAAACAAGTGGAGTTTGGTATGGCTTTTACAGATATAGAAGAAGGAATGCTGTATAAGTATGCTATTGAGGCTGAGAACGGAGAAACTTATTACAAAGCAGATCCGTATGCTGTAAAGAGTGAACTGAGACCGGGTACTGCGTCCGTAACAAAGGATATTTCAAATAATTACAAATGGGGCGATAAGGCTTGGATAAGTGCACGCAGTAAAAACAGCACTTTGACGGAGCCTATGAATATATACGAAATCCACATCGGCTCATGGAAAATACATGATGACGGAAGCTTTTATACGTATCGTGAACTGGCGGACGAGCTTGTTCCTTATGTTAAGAAGATGGGTTACACGCATATAGAGCTTATGCCTATCACCGAATATCCGTTCGACGGCTCCTGGGGTATCAGGTAACGGGATTTTTCAGCTACGACAAGATACGGCGAAAGTGAAGATTTGAAATATCTTATAGATAAGTGTCACAAAAATCATATCGGAATTATAATGGACTGGGTACCTGCTCATTTTCCGCGTGACGCACACGGACTGAGAATGTTTGACGGAACTCCTGTTTATGAATATGCCGATCCGCGATTGGGTGAGCATAAGGATTGGGGAACAATGGTTTGACTATTCAAAGAGCGAAGTTATTTCATTCCTTATTTCATCAGCGTATTTTGGGCAGAACAGTATCACATTGACGGAATAAGAGTTGATGCGGTATCTTCAATGCTTTACCGTGATTATTCGAGAAATGACGGTGAGTGGGTTCCAAACGAATACGGCGGAAACGGTAATCTTGAGGCAGTTGATTTTCTTAAAAAGCTTAACAAGATTATGGGGACGGAATTCCCTAACTTTATGATGGTTGCGGAAGAATCTACGGCTTGGCTGCTTGTAACCGCACCGCCTGAAAATGACGGACTTGGTTTTAATTACAAGTGGAATATGGGCTGGATGAACGATACACTTCGTTATATGGGTATGGATCCGTATTTCCGTAAGGACAATCACAGTTTGCTTACATTTATGATGATGTATGCTTATTCCGAAAATTATATTTTGCCTTTGTCACATGATGAAGTGGTACACGGCAAGGGTTCTATGCTTAACAAGATGTTCGGTGAGTATGACGAAAAATTTGCGGCATACAGAACATTACTCGGCTATTATATGACAATGCCGGGAAAGAAATGTTGTTTATGGCGGTGAATTCGGTCAAATGCTTGAGTGGCGTTATGACGACCAACTTGAATGGAACGTACTTGAAATAGATAAGCATAAGAGATTGCATCAGTATGTAAAAGACCTTAACCATTTCTATATGGAAAACAAGGCTTTATGGGAACTTGATACAAGTTGGGACGGCTTCAGATGGGTTAATGAGGCTGACAGTGAAAAACAGTGTTCTTTCCTATATAAGACGCGGCAGACACGCGGCTGATAATGTTGTTGTGGTTGCAAACTTCACACCTGTCGAAAGACCGATATATAAAATCGGTGTTCCGCTTGCGGGCGAATATGAAGTAGTATTCCATTCGAGTGCTGTCAAGTACGGCGGAAACAAACGTATTACAAAGAAAGTATACAAGACAAAGAATATGCAGTTCTCAGATATGATGTACACTATTGAAGTTGCTATCGACGGCAATTCAGTTATGTTCCTAAAGAAAAAGCCGGCGGACAAAGCTGCGGCAAGCAAAGAAAACGACTACATCAAAACTGCTAAAAAACAACAGACAAAACCGAAAGTGCAACGGCTAAAAAGCGGCAGTTAAGAAAACAACCGCGACAAAGACCGCTGCGAAAAACATCAACAAGGACAAATAAATCGGCTAAATAGTCGGTTTTAATAAAATCTAATCAGAAAAATTATAGGAGATGATTTTATGGTATCAAAGGATTGCGTTGCAATGATACTTGCAGGCGGTCAAGGCTCAAGACTTGGTGCGTTGACAAAAATGTTGCTAAGCCGGCAGTGCCTTCGGCGGAAAGTACAGAATCATAGATTTTCCGCTTTCAAATTGTGTACATTCAGGAATTAATACGGTAGGTGTTCTTACAGTATCAACCGTTGGAACTAAATAGATATATCGGTAACGGAAACCCTTGGGATTTGGACAGTCATGGCGGTGTTTATGTACTTCCTCCATACCAAAGTGCAAAAGCGGGTGAATGGTATAAAGGTACGGCAAATGCCATTTATCAAAACTTAAGTTTTCTTGAAAGCTTTAAACCTGAAAATGTTCTTATACTTTCAGGCGACCATATCTATAAAATGCACTATGGCGAAATGCTGAAGGCACACAAGGAATCGGGTGCGGCTGTAACTATTGCCGTAATGCCTGTACCTTGGGAGGAAGCAAGCAGATTTGGTATAATGAACGTTGACGAAGAGGGTACTATCACAGACTTTGAAAAAAACCGGCAGAGCCTAAGAGTAATCTTGCGTCAATGGGTATTTACATATTTACATATGAAGTGCTTAAAAGTATTTGGAGGCTGACGAACGTGACCCAAGTTCTGCAAATGACTTCGGTAAGAATATAATTCCTACAATGCTTGAAAACGGCGAAAAGATGGTATCATTCAGATTTGAGGGCTATTGAAAGATGTCGGCACAATTCATAGCTTGTGGGAGGCAAATATGGATCTTGTTGACCAACCACCTAAGTTTGATCAAAACGACAGAAGTTGAGTATCTATTCAAGAAATATGGCACTTGCTCCTCATTATGTTGGACAAAATGCTAAGATAACAAATTCAACCGTAACAGAGGGCTGCTTTATTGACGGCGAAATAAAGCATTCCGGTTATTTTCGGCGGCGTTGAACTCGAGAAGGCAGCGTTGTCAGTGATTCGGTAATTATGCCGGGTGCGAAAATCGGAAAGAATGTTGTAATTGAAAAAGCTGTTATAGGTGCAGACGCAGTTATAGGTGACGGTGCTAAAGTCGGAGTTAATTCTTCGGACGATAACAAATATGCATCAAAATTGTGTACCAATGATCTTGTTCTTATCGAAAGCGGTGCCGAAGTCGGCGTTGAAGAAGATATTTGCAAGGGCAGTATGGTAGAAGCATAGGAAAGGGACAGAGCCAATGAGAAGAGATACTATGGGTATTATTCTGACAAGTAATGACAGAATACCTCCGATTACAGATATAAGAGCAAATTCAGCACTTCCTATCGCAGGAAGATACAGAATAATAGATTTCGTACTTTCGTGTATGGCAAACTCGGGTATAACAAATATCGGTGTTGCAACAGAGGCAAATTACTCATCTTTGATGGACCACATTAAATCGGGTAAGCCTTGGGACCTTGACAGAAAGAATTGGGGACTTAATATACTTCCTCCGAATCTGGAAAAGGTATCATACGGTTCAATAAAGGGTAATATAGATATACTTGCAGGTATAAGCGACTTTATTCACAGAAGTCAGCAGACATATGTAATATTGTCACTCGGTAACAGCATTTACAATATTGACTTTGAAGAAGTTGTAAAAATCATATCGAAAGTCAGGCAGATGTTACAATTCTTTATAAAGATATGAAAGGTATGCCTGAAAGAGAAATTTCAAGATTTACAACGCTTGAACTTGATGAGGAAAAACGTATTACAGATATTGAGGTTCAGCCGTATTATCCAAAGTCGAGTATGGCAAGTATGGACGTTTACGTTATGGAAAAGGCTTTGCTTGAAAGTATTGTTGACGAATGCAGTGCAAGAGGCGACAGAGATTTCGTAAAGGATGCACTTGTTAAGAAAAATGACAGGCCTTAGAATTTACGGATATGAGTATACGGGTTATACTGATAAGATTGATTCACTTTAAAGCATATTACAGAAATAATATGAATTTCTTAAATTCGACATAAGACGTGAATTGTTTAATCCTAAAAATCCTATCTACAAAAAGACAAAAGACCAGTCGCCGACTAAATACGGAAGTGACGCATCTGTACAGAACAGCTTTATTTCAGACGGTTGTGTAATTGAGGGTACTGTAATTAACAGTGTACTTTCAAGAGGTGTAAAAGTCGCAAAGGGTGGTTATTAAAAATTCAATCATCATGCAGGATTCTGTGATTGAAGAGGACGTTGAACTTAGTCATGTTGTATTTGATAAGGAAGTTGATATAACAAAGGAAGAAAACTTATAGGACAAGAGAGCTATCCTCTTGCAATATCAAAAGGAACGAAGATTTAATAATAAAGATTTTAATGACAAATATATAATAGAACTGTTCAAAATTTGAGCAGTTCTTGTTGAAGTTTTACGGAATTTAAGAATATTTATTGACAAATAATTCTTATAGAGATAAGATTTAAGCATATAGAATAATTTGTTATGAAAGTTTTATTTGCTACTTCGGAGGCGGCACCTTTTGTTAAAACAGGAGGTCTTGGTGATGTAGCGGGTTCTTTGCCTGCAGCGCTTAACGAAAAAGGCGTTGACGCAAGAGTGATTTTACCGCTGTACAACTGTATACCGCAAGAATATAAGGACAAGATGAAATATATTGACCATATCTATATCGATATGGCTTGGAGAAAACAGTATGTCGGTGTTTTCGAGTTGAGTATAACGGCTGTAAGTTCTATTTTATAGACAATGAGTTTTACTTTAACGGCGATAAGCCTTATGACTTTATACACCTTGATTGTGAAAGTTTATATTCTTTTCAAAGGCTGTATTGTCAATTTTGCCGACAATAGATTTCAGACCGGACGTTATTAACTGTAACGACTGGCAGACAGGACCGATACCTGTATTCCTTGATACGTTCCAGGATAATCCGTTCTATCAGGGTATCAAGACTGTTATGACAATTCATAACTTGAAGTTCCAGGGAAGATGGGATTTCAACAAGATTAAGGACGCAATGGGTATAGCGACTATTACTTCACTCCGACAAGCTTGAATTCTACAAGGATGCAAACTTGTTAAAGGGCGGTATGGTTTATGCAAACAAGGTTTCTACGGTAAGCTCAACTTACGCAAACGAAATCACAACAGAAGAATACGGAGAGGGACTTACAATCTTCTTCGTGCAAGACAGAACGACCTTTGGTATAGTAAACGGTATTTCTTATATTGACTGGGATCCGAATACAGATCAGTCTATTTATCAAAACTATACAGCAAAAACAGTTCATAAGAAAAGGCTGAGAACAAGAAAAGCTGCAGGAAGAATTAGGTCTTGAAGTGAATGCCGATAAGATGATGATTGGTATTGTATCACGTCTTACAGACCAAAAGGTTTTGACCTTGTAGCTAAGATTGAGGAACTTTGCAACGGCGGCTGTCAAGTAGTTGTACTTGGTACAGGCGACGAAAAATATGAAAATCTTTTCAGACATTATGCTTGGAAGTATCCTGACAGATTCTCGGCACAAATTTATTTTTCAAATGATATGGCACGTAAAATTTATGCGGCAAGTGACGCATTTTAATGCCGTCAAGATTTGAACCTTGCGGTTTTGTCACAACTTATCAGTATGAGATACGGTACTGTTCCGATTGTTCGTGAAACAGGCGGACTTAAAGACACTGTTATTCCATATAATGAATATACAGGCGAGGGAACCGGTTTCTCGTTCGCAAACTACAATGCAGACGAAATGATAAATATTATTTGGTATGCAATGCAGATTTACTATGACAGAAAAAGACGAGTGGAAGAAAATCGTTGATAACGGTATGGCAGTAGATTACTCATGGAATGTATCGGCTGATAAATATATTCACTTGTATCAAGAACTTACAGGTATATAATGATTTACCTGAAAAGAAAAAGCCTGCCAGAAAGACAGCCGCAAAAACTACAAAGAAACAAAGAAGCTTTTGAGGACAGTATAAGGGCAGATGCCGAGGTGGCTGCAAAGGCTGCGGCAGACGGTGCAAAGAGCCTGAAATAGTTGAAGTTAAAATCCTTTGAGGAGAAAAAGCCTGCGGCAAAAAGACAACAACGAAGAAAACAACAACAAGAAAAACAGCGGCTAAGAAACAACGAAACTAGAAAAACAACGGCTAAGTCAACTGCAAAGAAAGCGGTAAAGAGAAGAACCTGCAAAGGCTGAACCTGTAAAAGCTGAAAGGCAGAGCCTGCAAAGACGGCAAAACAGAAAAACAGAGTCTGCAAAACCTGTAAAGCCGAAACAACTAAAGCAGAGCCTAAAGGCTGAATCGAAGTCGACGGCAAAGACAACGACTAAAGCCGAAACGGTTAAGGAAGGTGCAAAGGCGAAGACAACGGCATCAAAGAAAACGACACAAAAGAAGACTGTAAAATAAACCAATGATAAGAAATCTTCGCAAGAAATAAGAAGAATTTTAAAGGTTGTAAAATAAATATGGCACAAGCTAAAAGTATGGCACAAAATAAAAACACAAAACAACAGCAACAACAAAATTGACGATGCCGGAAGAAGCATTGAAGAAGGAATGTAGGTAAGGTAAACAGACATTTCGGTAAAGTTATGGAGGATGCAACTCCTCATATGGTTTATACTGCATGCGCACTGTTCGTGACAAATTATGGAAAAGTGGGCCGTATCTCATCAGACTGTAAAGAAGATGGGTGCAACTTTTTTATTATTTATCATTTGAGTTCCTTATGGGCAGACTTCTTTGCACAAACATTTTAAACCTTATGCAGACTGAAGAATATCAGCACGTTTTAAATGATTTGGGTTACTCACTTCCTGAAATTGCCGAACTTGAAAATGACGCAGGTCTTGGTAACGGCGGTTTGGGGCGTCTTGCAGCTTGCTTTATCGACTCACTTACAACATTGGATTTGCCTGCATACGGTTGTACAATCCGTTACGAATACGGCTTATTCAGACAAAAGATTGTTGACGGTTATCAGACAGAACTTCCTGATTCATGGCTTGATAACGGTAATGCGTGGAAATCGCAAGACCTGAAGAAACTGTTGAAGTTAAATTGGCGGTGAAGTTTATATTACTGATTGGGTAGACGGTAAATTGCGCCGTTACAACAACTCACATACAATTTTGGCTATGCCTTATGATGTACCTCTTTGCGGTTATGATTCAAAATTGTAAATAAATTAAGATTGTGGAGTTCAAAATCTCCTGACCATATGAATATGCAGAATTTAACAGCGGTAACTATGTTCGTGCCGTTGAAGAAAAGGAACTTGCAGAAGTTATTTCAAAGGTACTTTATCCGGAAGATAATCATACAGAGGGTAAGGAACTTAGATTAAAGCAACAATATTTCCTTGTTTCTGCAACATTGCGTGGATTTTGAAAAGAATTTGAAAACAGAAACGGTCAAGATTGGTCAAAATTGCCTGATAAGGTCGTTATTCATATCAATGATACACACCCTACAATGGCTATTCCTGAAATGATGCGTTTGTTGATGGACGAAAAAGGTCTTGGTTGGGATGAGGCATGGGACATCGTAACTCATGTATTCGCATACACAAACCATACAGTAATGGCGAGGCTCTTGAAAAGTGGCCGCTGATATGTTCAGAAAGATTCTTCCGCGTGTATATGATCGTTGAAGAAATGAACAGGCGTCTTATGATCAGACTTAACGAAGTTTATCCTAACAGTTCGGCTAAGCATAAGTATATAGCAATTATTTCTGATAATCAGATATTTATGGCTAATATGTGTCTTGCAAGCTGTTTCGCAGTAAACGGTGTTTCAAAGTTGCATACAGATATTCTAAAGCAGGATATTTTTGCTGATTACTATAATATGAATAACGACCACTTCTATGCAATCACAAACGGTATTACAGAGAAGATGGATTGCTAACTGTAACCCGGAACTTACTGAGCTTATTTCTTCAAAGATAGGTAAGAATTGGATCAAGGACGCTTCAGAACTTTCAAAGCTAAAGAAATATGCTAAAGATCCTGCATTCAAGAAGCAATTTGCTGAAATTAAGCGTAATAACAAGGTTAGACTTGCACAATATATTAAGGAACACAACGATATAGTTGTAAATCCTGATTCTATCTTTGACGTACAGTGTAAGAGATTGCACGAATATAAGCGTCAGATGATGAA
>SCPP01000261.1_pt1 | contig 33691 bp, 66 predicted proteins | sample 6106811 | NCBI WGS metagenome assembly SCPP01 (sample SAMN10720449, study PRJNA508395) | human gut metagenome | isolation source: Participant 2 stool, 15 month | host: Homo sapiens | collected 2018
TGTGGTATAAATGCTTTTAAACCAATGAAGCGAAAGTAAAGCTCTCAGCAGCGCAGTCACAGAGAGTCCCCGACGCTGGGAAGGGGATACAGAGCGGGTAAGCATAATGGTTCGCGGAGGGCATGGGGAAAGGGGCCTCGCTCCCAGTATCCAGTGCCGGGTGCTCCCGTTATAGAGCAGGGGAATGTTGGTTCCCCTACGGGTGGCCGTGTTTTTATACTATGCACGGCAAGCAAGGTGGCACCACAGATTTAGCGATCTGCCCTTGCACAGGAGAAATTCTGTGCAAGGGCAGTTTTGTTTTTCAACTTTGAGGGGAGAGAAACATGAAGATAGACCTGATGAAAGAGCGATGGCAAGCCTGAATTTGTAAAATAAGTCCGCAGACCTATTCGCCCGCAGGCGGTCAATGACCGCCCTGCAACTTCTAACATTACCTGTTTTACAAATAAAGGAGAGTTTACCATGAAAAGTTCGTTGCTGTTCTGTCCGCTGCCGCTATGATGACCAGCCTGGCCGCCTGTGGTTCCACCGCTGATACCACCTCCACCGCTTCCTCCGACGCCGCCGTCTCCACCGAGCACCGCCGCCGAAGCCACTGCCGACGCCAAGAGCTACAAGATCGCCGTGGTGCAGCAGCTCGACCACGCCAGCCTGGACGAGATCCGCACCGCCGTCGAGGCCGAGCTGGACGCCAAGGCCGCCGAGAAGGGCATCACCATTGAGTACAAGGACTTCAACGGCCAGAACGACGCCACGACGCTGAACCAGATCGGCACAGGTCGTCTCTGACGGCTACGACGCCATCATCCCCATTGCAACGCTGGCTGCCCAGTGCATGGCCACCGCTGCTGAGCACCAAGACCCCGGTCATCTACGCCGCTATCTCTGACCCCGCCGCCGCGGATCTGACCGATATCGACTACGTCACCGGCACTTCCGACGCGCTGAACACCCAGTCCATCATGGATATGATGTTTGCCGTTCAGCCCGACATCCAGACCGTCGGCCTGCTCTACTCCAACTCTGAAGCCAACTCCACGACCCCCATTGCCGAAGCCAAGGCTTACCTCGATGCCAAGGGCATTGCCTACGTCGAAAAGACCGGCAACACCAACGATGAGATCATGACCGCCGCGTCCAGCATGGTGGGCCAGGTCGACGCCGTCTTTACCCCGACCGATAACGTCGTCATGGCCGCTGCCGCCTGTCTCCGAGACACTGACCAAGGGCGGCATCCCATTCTATACCGGTGCGGACAGCTTCGTCACGGCTGGCGCGTTCGCCACCTGCGGCGTCAACTACACCGAGCTTGGCACCTACACCGCCGACATGGCCCTCGATATCCTCGAGACCGGCACCGTGCCTGAATACCACGTCATGGACGGCGGCATCATCACCGTCAACACCGAGACCGCCGCAGCCCTGGGCATCGATTACAGCGCCTTCAACGATCTGGCCGGTCAGGTCGTCGAAGTGACCACAGCGGAATAAACCCTCCGGGAAGAGACCGTAGGGGCGCATTCTATATGCGCCCGGGATGCCTGCGCAGCCGCAGCGTCCCGCGGGCGGATATGGAATCCGCCCTACATTGTTAATATAATAGACTGTACCATTACTTTTAGAGGAAGTTCCTACCATGTTCACCCTTGCCACTGTGCTTTAGCGCGTTGGAGCTGGGCTTTATCTACGCGCTGGTTGCCCTGGCGCTGTTCCTCAGCTTCCGCGTGCTGAACATCGCCGATATGACCACCGACGGCGCATTCACCCTGGGCTGCGCTGTTTCGGCTACCGCCGCGGTGGCGGGCCATCCGTTCCTGGGTCTGCCGCTGGCGCTGCTGGCCGGTGCGGCGGCCGGGTTCGTCACGGCGTTTCTGCAAACGCGGCTGGCGGTGCCGTCCATTCTGGCGGGCATCATCACCAACACAGGGCTGTACACCGTCAACCTGGCGGTCATGGGGTTTCTTCCAACGTACCTATGTTGAAAACAACCACGATCTTCACCGTGGCGAGAGCATCCTCGGCGAGAATGCACCCTATAAACTGCTGGTGGCGGCCCTCGTCACAGTTGTGGTCTGCGTGCTGCTCATCCTGTTCCTCGGCACTCGGATGGGCCTGTCCATCCGGGCCACCGGCGACAACCCGGACATGGTCCGCGCATCCTCCATCAACACGGCGTTCACCATCACGGTAGGTCTCTGCATCTCCAACGCCATGACCGCCCTGTCCGGCGCGGTGCTGGCCCAGTACCAGCGCTCGGCGGATATCAACCTCGGTACCGGCATGGTCGTCATCGGCCTGGCGTCCCTCATCATCGGCGAGACGCTGTTTGGCCGCAGCGGGATGTGGGTCAAGGCTGTGGCCGCCGTTATCGGCAGCGTTATCTACCGTTTCATCATTGCGCTGGCCCTGCGTGCCAACGTCCGTCAGAGTGTCTGAAACTGATTTCCGCCGTCATCGTGGCGCTGGCCATCGCTGCGCCTGCCATCCGGTCAAGGCGGCTTTCCGCCGCCGCCGTGCCAACGCCGAGAAAGAAGGTGCCCGCCATGCTTGAACTGAAAAACATCGGCAAAACGTTCAACCCCGGCACCGTCAATGAGAAGATCGCGCTGGAAGGTGTGAACCTTCACCTCGACGACGGTGACTTTGCCACCATCGTCGGCTCCAACGGCGCGGGCAAATCCACGCTGTTCAACGCCATTGCGGGCGAGTTCATCGCCGACACCGGCACCATCACGCTGGCGGGCAAAGATATCACCTTTTGCCAGACTACAAGCGCTCCAAGGCCATCGGTCGGATGTTCCAGGACCCGCTGCGCGGCACGGCCCCGCATATGACCATTGAGGAAAATCTTGCGCTGGCCTTCCTGCGGGCATCGGGGCACACGTCGCCCTTCTCCCGCATCACGAAGAAGGACCGCGACCTCTTTGCGGAAAAACTCTCCGAGCTGGGCCTCGGCCTGGAGGACCGGATGAAGCAGCCGGTGGGCCTGCTGTCCGGCGGCCAGCGCCAGGCATTGACCCTGCTGATGGCCACGCTGGTCACGCCGAAACTGCTGCTGCTGGACGAGCACACCGCCGCCCTGGATCCCGCCACGGCGGACAAGGTGCTGAAACTGACGAAAAAGATCGTGGCCGAAAACCACCTGACCTGCCTGATGATCACCCACAATATGCACGACGCGCTGACCCTGGGCAACCGTACATTGATGATGGACCATGGCCACATCGTGCTGGACATCGGCGGCGAGGAGCGCGCCCACACCACCGTGGACGGTCTGCTGGACCGCTTTGCCGAGAACGTCGGCCATGCGCTGGATAATGACAGAATTTTGTTGAGTAAAGAGGCATAAAATACCGCCCTGCACGAAATTTTCGCCAGGGCGGTTTTTTAGGTAAAGGCTTCCCCTCGGGGAAGCTGTCCGCATAGCGGACTGATGAGGGCAAAGTCTATGGCGCTTCCCGCTTACGGGCAATATCCAAAACTTGCCCCTCATCCGGCCCCGGGGCCACCTTCAGTCTTCGCGCTAAGAGCCGCCTGCGGCGGTTGCGCTTCGACACGCGCCTGCGGCGCAGCCCAAGGCAAGGAAGATTACATCTCCGCCAAATCAAAGCGGTAAATCGTCGTGGAGCTGTACGGCTGGTCCGGCAGCAGCGTCGTGTCCGGGAAGTTCGGGTGGTTCGGTGCGTCGGGAAAGTCCTCCGTCTCAAAGCAGACGGCGTCCCGGGCGGCGTAGTGTGCGCCGTCCTTGCCATCCGTGACCGGTGCCAGGAAGTTGGCCGAATACAAATGCATACCGGGCAGGGTGGTCAGTACCTCCATGCGGATGCCGGTCTCGGGGCCGACGACCCAGGCCGCGTGGCGCAGGCCGCTGTCCCGGATGATGTAGCACTGGTCGTAGCCGCTGCATTCCTTCAGCGGGGCAAAGTCAGCGCCAATGTCCAGACCCAGGGTCTTTTCCTCGGTAAAATCCATCGGCGTGCCCTCCACCGGCAGCTTGCGCCCGGTGGGGATGCTGTACGGGTCGGCCTCAAGATAATAGTCGGCGTCAATGGTCAGGCGGTGGCCCAGGGCGCTGCCGCTGGCGTGGCCGTTCAGGTTAAAATAACTGTGATTCGTCATGTTGCAGACGGTGGGCGCATCCGTGGTGGCCCCATAGCGGATGACCAGCCCGCTCTTTGCCAGGCTGTACTGGATGGTCAACGTCATGTTGCCGGAAAGCCGTCGGTGCCGAGGGGCTGACGGCGGTCATCGTCACGCTGTCGGTCTCGCCAGGGGTCAGCTCCACATCAAACATCGAGTGGCTGAACCCGTGCAGGCCGCTGTGCAGGCAGTTCCCGTGCTGATTTGCCGTCACATGGACGATCTCCTCATACAGGGGGAACTGCGCCCCCGCAATGCGGTTGGCAAAGCGGCCCACGGCGGCCCCATGCTGTCGGTATTCAGCTCGTAGTCGGCGGCAGTGCCGTAGCCCAGTACCACATCCACCGGATTGCCCTTGCGGTCCGGCACGATGATACGATGAATAATGGCGGCATAACTCAGCAGCTGCACCTCGATAAAGTCATTTTTCAGCACGGCCAGCTTGACGGTCTCGCCGGTGGTGGACTTGCCGAAATCACGGATCGAAACAGACATACGGGAACCTCCTTACTTTTCGGTGGCAATACCCTGGGCGGCCAGGTCCTCGCGCACGCTCTCGGCCACGCTGCCGGTGCCGTAGTTCAGCATGCGGTTCACGCGGCTGACGGTGGCGCTGGATGCGCCCGTCTCGCGGCGAATTTCGCTGTACACCTTGCCTTGCAGCAGGCAGCCGCACAGCGTAGCGCTGCTCCATCGTGCGCAGCTCGGTCACGGCGCACAGGTCGTCAAAAGCGGATGCACTCATCCAGCGTGTTCAGCCCAGGATCGCCTCATACAGGGCGGTATTACGTTCATTTTGTTGCATAGCGTAGTGGCGCAGGGATGCGCCGACCTCTTTCTTTGTAAAATTTGCATTCGTTTCGGGGTCTATCTCTCTACATTCTAGCAAATTTGACCAATCAAGTCAATACGCTAAAGCGTGAAAGCGTCATAAAATATAAAAGAATAGCTTGCATTTAACACCAAAATGTTGTATCATAGAAATGCAAAACAGGGGAGAAAACTATGCCAACAACATTGCTTATCATCTACCGCATCCTTGGCGTTGCGCTTTTTGCACTGGCGGCCGCCGTGATTGTGGAAAAATACCCCACCGTGCGCGGGCGGCGCTGCTGCCCGCGTGCTGGAATGCCGCAAGGCAGCCTCCACCAGCCCTAACCGCAGCGCGGGCGGCTACCGCTACTTAGTGGAACTGCACGCCAACGGCCAGCGGTTGGGCTGGAAACGAACGACTCCTTCTGGTTCAAGCATGACAAGACCGTGGGCAAGGCAATCCAGGTCTGGTACAACCCCAACGCCCGCTGTGTCGAGCGCAAAAGCTGGGAGACGGAGATCTTCTCGGCAGTGCTGGCCGTCATCGGTGCGGCGCTGCTGCTGATACGGTGAGGGCGGAGCATGGAATGGATATTATATGTTCTGTTGGCGCTGGCCGTGGCGGGGGATATCCTGTTGGCGGTCATTCTGGCAAAGGTACTGCAAAAAAACAACGAAACACAGCAGAAAATTGACACGGCGGACGACTTTGTCCGCGCCATGACCCGGTGCTGCAAAGCGAGACGGACCTACTGGCCGAGCAGCTGCGCGCATGCAGGGAGAGCGCCCGCACCACCAGCGCCACACTGCGGGATTTCTCCGCCGTGCTGGCCGAGAACCAGCGCCAGAGTGCGGCCACCAATACCGCACGGCTGGAGGCTATCGACCGCGCCGGGGCTGCCCGCCAGAAGGCTGCCAACGACGCCCTGCTGGCCCAGCTGACAATGATGGAAACGCGGTTGAAAAACCTGGAAGATTCCAACGCCGTGCGGATGGACAGCGTGCGCGGCGGTGCAGGGCTTGAACACCATCCGCGCCGACAACAACAAAAGCTGGACGAAATTCGCGGTACCGTCGAAGAAAAGCTGCAGGACACCTTGCAGCAGCGCATCAACGATTCCTTCAAGACGGTCAGCGCCCAGCTGGAACAGGTCTACAAGGGCCTGGGCGAGATGCAGAATCTGGCCGCCGATGTGGGCAGCCTGAAGCAGGTGCTCTCCGGCGTCAAGACCCGCGGCATCCTGGGCGAAGTGCAGCTAGGCGCGATTTTGGAGCAGATTCTGGCCCCGGCCAGTATGCCTGCAATGTGGCGACCGTGCCGGGCGTGCCAACCGCGTGGAGTATGCCGTCAAGCTGCCGGGCCAGAGCGGCACGGTCTGGCTGCCCATCGACGCGAAATTCCCCGGCGATACCTACGCCCATTTGCAGGCAGCGCAGGAGCGGGGCGATGCGGCCGCCGTGGCCGCTATGCGCAAGGCACTGAATAACGTCCTGCGCGCCGAGGCAAAGGATATCCATGACAAAGTACATCGAGGTACCCTACACCACCAGCTTCGGCGTCCTGTTCCTGCCGTTTGAGGGGCTGTATGCCGAGGTCGTCTCCAGCGGTGTGACTGAACTGCTGCAGCGCGAGTATCAGATCACGGTTGCAGGTCCCTCCACCATGGCGGCGCTGCTCAACGCCCTGCAGATGGGCTTCCGCACGCTGGCCATCCAGAAGCGCTCCGGCGAGGTCTGGACGATCTTGGGTGCGGTCAAGACCGAGTTTGAAAAGTTCGGCGCGGGCCTGCAGCAGATGCAGCGCCACCTGAACCAGACTGGCTCTGACTTGGAAGAACTCATCGGCCCCCGCAGCCGCGCCATCACCCGCAAGCTGGAGTCGGTGCAGCAGCTTGACCCGGATACGGCCACAGCGCTATTGGGCATCGAGGGTAGGGGAGGAGTCCCTATGGGACTAAGTGCCGTTATTGCTCGGTTCAAACAAACGGCGTCCGGTAGGCCGCTTATATGCGGCCCGCAACTTCCCCGCAAACGACCGTCTGCCTTCAAGATGAGAGCCGGATATGTCTGGCTCCTACAAATCCATTCCACGTCGTCATTTTTGCCAGAATCCGCCCCGCAAGGGTTTTCTATGCCGCTGCCCACTTTACGGCGGGTGCGCTGTGGTATACTGAATAAGTTATTGAACAGTCAACAACATGCGGCGCTGCCGCACGCCCATAAAGGAGTTACTGCCATGATCCGTATTGTTACTGATTCCGCCGCCGATTTGACCGCGGCGGAGCTGTCCCTCCCCGGCATCTTTGTCGTGCCGCTGTCTGTCACCTTTGCAGACGGCACCACCCAGCGATGACGGCACGATGACGAAGGATGAATTTTTCGTCCGTCTGGCAGAGGACAGCAAGCTGCCCGCACAAGCCAGCCCAGTCCGGCCAGCTTTATGCAGGTGTATGAGGACGCCGCCGCGGCGGGGGATGAGGTTCTTGTGATCACCATCGGCCAGAAGCTGTCCGGCACCTACCAGTGCGCGCATCTGGCCGCCGCCGATGTCGGCCTGCAGGCGCATATCGTAGACTCCGAAGCGGCTTCATAGGCTGAGGCGCTGCTCGTCCGTGAGGCGGTGCGCCTGCGTGATGAGGAGGGCCTGACGGCGGAGGAGATCGCCGCTGTGCTGGAACAGTTCAAGAAGCGGGTGCGCATCGTTGCCGTGGTGGACAGCCTCAAGCATCTGCAGAAGGGCGGTCGGCTGCAGCGCAGTGGCGCTGGTGGGCGGCGCACTCGGCATCAAGCCGGTGCTGGCCCTGCAGGACGGTGCCATCAAGTTGGTGGACAAGGGCCGCGGCCCCGGTGCGCTGGTCGCCATGTTCACAGCTGGACGCGCTCGGCGGTGTTGACCCGCGCTACGGCTATACGCTGCTCTACAGCGATAACAAGCAGCTTATTGCACCGGTACACCATTACATGCACCAGAATCTCCAACTGACCGGCGGCCGTGTGGCCCAGCTTGGCCCCACCATCGGCACCCATGTCGGTCCCGGCGTGGTCGGTGTGGTGTTTGTAGCGAAGGAGTAATAAAATAAAATGCAGGGGCGAGCCATGCTCGCCTGCAAATGGGCTTCTCCATTCGGAGAAGCTTTTTATTTTCCGCTGAAAAGCTTATTCAGTGCATACACCCCAGCACGAGGACGCCGAGGACGAGGAAGATCCCGCCATACCGGCGCAGAGCATCGAGAGGGTGACGGGCAGCAGAGCAGTTGACATGGCGCAAGCCTCCTTATACATAACCGTTCATCAGGGTCAGGATCAGGCCGCCGGCGATGACCGATGCGATCTGGCCAGAGACGTTGACGCTGATCGAGTACATGAGCAGGAAATTCTGGTTTGTCCTCGGCCAAGCCCATCTGGTTGACAACACGGCCGCTCATCGGAAGGCGGAGATGCCCGCCGCGCCGATCATCGGGTTCAGCTTCTTGCCCTCGGGCAGGAACAAATTCAACAGCTTGGCGAAGAAACGCCGCCGGCGGTGTCAAAAATAAATGCGACCAGACCCAGCGCCAGGATCAGCAGCGTGTCGGGCTGCACAAACTTGTCTGCGGTCATCTGCCGGCTACGGTCAGGCCCAGCACGATCGTGATAAGATTTGCCAGCACGTTTTGTGCCGTCTCAGACAGGGCGTTCAGCACGCCGCACTCGCGCAGCAGGTTGCCGAACATGAAAACCGACCAGCGCTACGCTGGCGGGGGCCCTAACCCGGCCAGCATAGTGACCACAATCGGGAACAAAATTTTGGTGATTTTGCTGATTGCCTTTCTGGTACGGCATCCGGATCAGCCGCTCTTTTTTCGTTGTGCACAGGCGGATGACCGGCGGCTGCACGATGGGCACAAGCGCCATGTAGCTGTAGGCCGCCACCATGATTGCACCCAGATACTTGCTGCCCAGCGTGTTGGCAACGAAAATTGCCGTCGGTCCGTCCGCCGCGCCGATGACCGCGATGGACGCCGCGTCGGGCAGGTCAAAGAACAGCCCGGCCAGCACCAGCGTGACAAAGATGCCCAGCTGCGCCGCCGCACCGGACAGCATGAGCCACGGCTCCAGCAGCGGGCCAAAGTCGATCATGGCCGATGCCGATGAAAGCAGCAGCGGGAACAGCTCGTTGGACATACCGGCGTCAAAAGCGCGTTGATAGGGCCAACGGTTTCGCCCTGTGTGATGGCACCGGACAGCGGCAAGTTGACGAGGATGGCACCGAAGCCCATGGGCAGCAGCAGGCTCGGCTCCATCTTTTTGGCGATGGCAAGGTAGATCAGCAGGGCGCCGATGACCCACATGACCACCATCTGCCAGGTGAGGTTGCCGAGGTTTGCGAACAGCCCGGCAAAGGTTTGGAAAATTGCATACAGGACCCTCCCGAATCTTGGGCGGCAGGAAGCAAAAAGAGACCCTGCCGCAGAAAAAGTCTGCGGCAAAAGTCTCAGTGTTTCAGTATGCCCCGGGGCCAAAGCCCGTGGTGACGAAGCGATACGACGCACGGCGGCGCGTCCCTTACTCCCCTTGAGTGGATTATAGCATAGGGGCGCGAAAATGCAAGGGGAATTTGCTCAATATACCGAAAAATACCCCACATGCTCGGGCTCGTTGTCCTCGACCAGCACCGTGAAGCCGCCGGGGTTGACCTCGGTGTTCTTGCCGAAGGCCTCCTCGGCGAGGAGGTGCGGCCCGCGGTTCAGGATGATCTCTGCCGTCTGGGTTTTGCCGACGCGGCGGTAGTGCAGCACATCCCCTCGGCGCGGACGATCTCCAGCAGCCCGCCGTCGAAGGCGTCACAGCTGCGGCGCAGAGCGGCCAGCGTCTTGATGGGGCCGCAGCAGCTGCTCGGTGGAGTTCAGTCAAAGAATGCACGGTTGAAGGGATCGCGGTAGCCCTGCATGGCGATCTCGTCGCCGTAGACGCAAGGGTACGCCGGGCAGCGTGAAGATCATCGCATACCCAACAGAAGTTTGCGCACAGCATCGTCCATTTTGTCGGCAGGGATGCAGCGCTTGCTCTGCCAGCAGCGGTCGCGGCCGTTGCAGGGTTCGCCCGCAATGGCGGTGATGGCGCGCTCGGTGTCGTGGGTGGACAGGAAATTCATGGCACAGTCCAGCGCCGGGGCAGGATAGTTCTCGCAAATCTGCATCAGGGCATCGGCCACAGCGGCCACGTCGCCGCCGTGCAGGTAGTCCAGCGCCGCATTGCGGAAGGGATAGTTCATCACGGCGTCCAGCCCGCGCCCGCGCAGGTAGGTACGGCGCTGCCCGAAGGCTTCCTTCGTGGTCGCGTCCTCCCACACTTCACCCAGAAGCAGCTTGTCGTCGCCGTGGGATTTGACGGCAGTGCGGATTTTTCAATGAAATCATCGGGCAGCTCGTCGGCCACATCCAGCCGGAAGCCCGACGCGCCCAGGTTCAGCCAAGTGTCGATGACGCCGCCCTTGCCGCAGATAAAATCTACATAGGAGGGCGAATCCTCCTGCACCTCGGGCAGTGTCTCAAAGCCCACCAGCTGCGGTAGCCGCAGGGATAGCCCGAGTCAAAGTCGTACCAGCTGCGGTAAGGCGAGTTGCGGTCGCGGTACGCGCCGCCCGGCCGTAGCGGCCCTCGCGGTTGAAGTAGCGGAGTCCGACCCCGTGTGGCTGAACACGCCGTCCAAAATAATGCGGATGCCCTCCCGGGCAGCAGCCAGGCAGAGGGCGCTGAACTCCTCGTTCGTGCCCAGCAGCGGTCAGCTTTTAGGTAGTCGGCCGTGTTGTAGCGGTGGTTGGCGCGGGCCTCAAAAATCGGGTTCAAGTAGATGCAGGTGACGCCTAAATCCGCAGATACGGCAGCTTTGCTGGATGCCCGCAAAGTCACCGCCGTAGTAGTCCATATTCAGGTAGCCCTCGTCCTGCTCGGTGGGCCAAATACGGCTCGCCGGTCTTGTCGGCGCGGCGGATCGGCAAAGGGCATCTCCTTGTTGGGCTTTCCCTCGCAGAAACGGTCGGGAAAATTTGATACATCGTGCCGTCTTTCAGCCAGTCCGGTGTTTTGAAGTCCGGCTCATACACGGTCAGCTGCCATTCCTGCCCCCGGTCCAGCTGAGCACCCCTTCGCCGCCCGGCGTGCGGTAGATACGGCGGAAATCAGTGTACAGGTCAAAATGGTAGAAGTACAGCCCGATGTGGTGGGTGTGACGGTCAGCGTGAAGTGGTTGACCCGGGGCGTTTGACCGGTGAACTCCATGCGGTAGTACCGGGTTTTCACGATCCTTCGTCAGAACCAGATGCGGGTCCACATAGCCAAGATCCTCGGCACTGTCAGGTTGAAAGTCACAGCCTGCCCGGCGGGAATGCCCCGAACGAGGGATTTGCAGGAGGAGTCGATTTGTAGAATGTGGGACATAAAGTCTCCCTTTATGTTGGCGAAGCCTTCCCCACAGAAGCCTACACAAAAGCCGTGCCCCTTCACAGGGCACGGCCAAAAATCAAGTAACGAAATTATTTGACAGGAGTGGCGCCCCAGATGTCACGCGCATAGTCCATGATGGAACGGTCGGCGCTGAAGATACCCGCGTTGGAAATATTCATCAGGCTCATGTGGTTCCACTTCTGCTTGTCGCGGTACAGTTCCTGCAGGTGCTGGGCACGGCGGTAATCTTGAAGTCCGCCATGACCATGTACGGGTCGGAGTTGCGCAGGTTGCTCGTGACCTCGCTGAAGTTCTCGCCGTTCCAGCCCTTCTCCAGGAAGTCTAGCACAGCCATCGCGGTGTTGTCGCCGTTGATAAAGGCGTTCGGGTGGTAGCCCATGCCCTTCAGCGCATTGACCTCGGGGGTCAGCATACCGAAGATGATCTCGTTCTCGTGGCCGGCGGCATCGGCGATCTCGACGTTCGCGCCGTCCAGCGTACCCAGCGTGATCGCGCCGTTCAGCATGAACTTCATGTTGCCGGTGCCGGAAGCCTCGGTGCCGGCCAGAGATCTGCTCAGAGACCTCGGAGGCGGGCATCAGGCGCTCGGACAGGCTGACGCAGTAGTCCTCGAGGTAGACGATGCGCAGCTTGCCGCGGACAGCGGGATCTTCGTCGATCATCTTGCCCAGCTTGCAGATCATGCGGATCATCTGCTTGGCCATGTAGTAGCCGGGGCAGCCTTTGCGCCGAAGATGTAGGTTTTGGGGGTGAACTCGGCGTTGGGGTTATTCTTCAGGTACAGGTACTCAGCGGCGATGTTCAGGGCGTTCAGGTGCTGGCGCTTGTACTCGATGCATACGCTTGACCTGGCAGTCGAAGATGGAATCGGGGTCGATGACTGGCCGGTAGCCTTCTGCAAGTAGTTCGCGAAGATGACCTTGTTCTCGCGCTTGACCTTGGCGGCGGCAGCCTGCACGGTCTTGTCGTCCACAAATTTCTCCAGCTTCTTCAGCTCGGAGGTCGTTCTTGAAGCCGTCGCCGATGGTCTCCTCCAGCAGCTTGGTCAGGCCGGTGGAGCAGAGCAGCCAGCGGCGGTAAGCCCGTTGGTGACGTTCTTGAACGCTTTCGGCTTGTACAGGAAGTAATCATGGAACACGCTGTCCTTGATGATCTCGCTGTGCAGCTTGGAAACGCCGTTGATGGCGTGGCAGGTGTAGGCACAGATGTTGGCGGTGCGGACCTGGTTGTCGCCGATGATCGCCATATAGTCGATCTTGCCCTGGTCGCCGGGGAAGGCCTTGCCAGTCGGCGCGGCAGCGGCGATCCATCTCGCAGACGATCTGCCAGATACGCGGCAGGGTGGAGCGGAAGATATCGGCGTTCCACTTCTCGAGAGCCTCGCTCATGACGGTGTGGTTCGTGTAGGCGAACACCTTGCGGCAGATGTCAAAGGCGGCGTCCCACTCATAGCTGCACTCGTCCAGCAGGATGCGCATCATCTCGGGGATGGCAACGGTGGGGTGGGTATCGTTCAGCTGGATGCTGACCTTGTCGGCCAGGTTGTCCAGCGTGCCGTACTGGTTCAGGTGGTTCTGCAGGATATCCGCGATGGACGCAGCAGAGAAGAAATACTGCTGGCGCAGACGCAGGATCTTACCCTCGGTGTGGTTGTCGTTGGGGTAGAGGATCTTGGAGATCAGCTCGGCAGAGGCAGACCGGCTGATGGCCGTGTTGTAGTTGCCGGCGTTGAAGCTGCTCATATCAAAGCTGGGGCCTTAGCCTGCCACAGACGCAGCTTGAAACGCCGTTGGAACCGTAACCGGCTACGTACATATCGTTGGGCACGGCGATGACGGAATTGTAGTTCTCGTACTTGACGTGATGGAAGCCGCCCTCCAGGTCTCGATGGCCTGGCCGTCAGCGGATCTCCTGGGCCTGGTCGGGTGGCTCTTGATCCAGACCTGGCCGCCGGCAGCCAGTTGTCAGCGGTCTCCTGCTGCCAGCCATCGACGATCTTCTGCTTTGAAGATGCCGTACTCGTACAGGATGGAGTAGCCGGTGCCGGGGATGCCGTCGGTGGCCATGCCGTCCAGATAGTAGGCGGCCAGGCGGCCCAGACCGCCGTTGCCCAGGCCCGCATCGGGCTCCTGCTCATAGATGGTGTCGATCTTGACGTCGGCATCAGCCAGCATCGCTCTCGGCAACTTCGTTCAGACCAAGGTTGAACAGGCTGGTGCGCAGGCTGCGGCCCATCAGGAACTCCATGCAGAGGTAGTAGACCTGCTTTTTGCCCTCGCCCAGGACCTTGGACTGGTACTGCTTCTGGCGGTCGGACATGATCTGGCGGGTGATCATGGCCAGGCAGCGATAAATCTGGTCAGCAGAGGCAGTGTCCAAAGTGACGTTGCACTCGCTCATCAGCTTATCTTGAGCAGCTTCTCAAATTCACGCTTTGTGTATTTCAAAATCGTTCTCCTTCTTTGCAGTCATGAGAATTCATGATTTTGCGCTCTTTTCAGTGCTTTCAATAAACCACACTATTGATTATAACGATATTTAGCGGATTGCGCAAGTCGAAATTGCCTGTTTGCAGGTTTTATACAATTCCGTCAAAAGGGCTTTTGCAAATCGGTAATTTGTACTATAATAGATGTAAGATTCTGCGCGTCCACTGTAAATAAAGGCGTGCAGAGACCGGAAGGAGTATGATTATGGGTATGGCTACCTCAAAAGTGAGGCTGAACATCTGCGGGTCCAGCTATGTAGTCAACACGAGCGAGAGCGAGGACTATATGCAGAACCTTGCCGACAGGCTGAACCTGGATATGAATGAACTGATGGCTTCCTCAAACTCTGTGTCTATCACCACGGCGGCGGTCATGACGGCGCTGAACTACCGCGACGAGCTGGAAAAGGCCAGCGGCAGCGCGGACAATATGCGCCGCCAGATCAAGGATTATCTCGAGGACGCGGCCAGCGCCAAGATGGCTGCCGAGGAAGCCCGCCGTGAAATGCCTCGCTGAAGCGCCGCATCGATGAGCTGGAACGCCGCCTGCGCCGCAGCCAGTTCCCGGTGGAGGACGAATGAGCCGCCCCGAGATTTTAGCCCCGGCAGGCAACCGCGAATGCTTGGCGCCGCTGTTTTCAGCGGCGCTGATGCTGTTTATCTGGGGCTGACGGGCTTTAACACGCCGCACGGCGGGCAACTTTACCCCCGATGAACTGCGGGAGGCTGTGGCCTTCTGCCATGCACGCGGCGTCAAGGTGCATGTGACGCTGAATACGCTGGTCTATGACCGGGAGCTGTCCACCTGGCCGACGCCGTGGCGCGCCGTGGCCGCAGCCGGGCGGACGCCGTCATTGCGGACGACCTGGCGACGGCGCAGCTGGTCAAAGCATTGCACCGACGCTGCACCTGCACGGCTCGACAGATGAGCGTCCACACGCCAGAGGGCGCTAAGGAGCTTGCTGCGCTATTATGACCGCGTCATTCTCGCGCGGGAGCTGTCGCTGGAGGAAATTCGTGCCGTCTGCGAGGCCAGCCCCATCGAGGTCGAGGTCTTTGTCCACGGCGCGCTCTGCATGAGCGTGTCCGGCCAGTGCATGATGAGCGCCTTTTTGGGCGGCCGCAGCGGCAACCGGGGCGCCTGCGCCGGGCCCTGCCGCCTGCCCTTTGACGCAAGTGCCGGTTTAAACCCAGCCAGCCGGGCCGTGCCTGCCATTTGAGCCTGAAAGATATGGACTACATCCCGCACTTGCGGAACTGATGGACGCGGTGTCGCCAGCGTGAAAATCGAGGGCCGCCTACGCACGCCCGAGTATGCGGCGGCGGTCGTCACGGCCTGCCGTGCGGTCTGCGCGGGCCAGCCTTACGATGAAAAGCTCGTGCGGGATATCTTCTCCCGCTCGGGTTTCACGGACGGCTACCTGACGAACCGCAACGACGGCAGGATGTTCGGTCCGCACCGAGGCTGACGCTGCGGCCACCCGCGCCGCCACGCCCAAAGCCCGCGAGCTGTTCCGCCGCGAGCTGCAGCGCGTGCCCGTACACTATGAATTGAGCGGCGGCGTCGAGGACGGCGGCATCGCTGACGGCCTGGGACGACGACGGCCACAGGGTCAGCGTCTACAGCGCCGACGAGCCGCAGCCCGCCCAGAAGGACCCGCTGCCCGGCATTGAGCGTGCGCTGGGCAAGACCGGCGGCACGCCCTTTGTCATGGACGGCCTTGCCGAGCCGGGGAAGGGGCTTCGGCTTCCGCCCGGCGCCGCCTTGAACGATGCGCCGCGAGGCGCTGGACAAGCTGCTGGAAAAGCGCAGCGAGGTCACGCCCACGCCGTACAGGCGTTTGAAATGCCGACCTATCCCGCCCATACCGTGGGCAGCTGCCCGCGCTGGCCGCACGGTTTGCCAATGCGGCCCAGTGCCCGGCGGATGCTGTGGAAAAGCTGAAATACCTGATTTTCCCGATTGCCGAGGCCGAGAGCATCCCAAGGCATGGCGGGAGAAAACGCTGCTGGAACTGCCCCGCGTCATGTTCGGCAAGCTGGAACAAAAAACCGCCGCCCGGCTGGACGCCTTGCAGGATGCAGGTTTTGCGGGCGCGGTGGTCAATAACCCCGCACAGCTGCGCTATACCGACGGCTGGACGCTGTACGGTGGCCTGGGCCTGAACGTCACAAACCCGATGAGTGCCGCGCGGTATGCGTCCCTGGGGTGCAGGGCATGCTTTTGCAGCCTGAGACCGCACTGACGGCCATGCAGGCCGTGGCCCCGGCGTGCCCACGGCGGCGCTCTGCTACGGCCACCTGCCGCTGATGCTGACCCGGGCGTGCCGCTGCGCAACGTGCGGGACTGCGGCAAATGCCAGGGCGGCGGCACGCTGCGCGACCGCAAGGGCCGCGACTTCACCGTGACCTGCTCACCTCGGCGGGCGGGCGTGCGCACAGTGTTCAACCCGGTGCCGCTCTACATGGGCGAGCGCCTGCGTGAGCTGCCCGTGGACGTGGCGGTAGCGGCCTTCACGACAGAGACCCCGCCCGCGTATCCCAGATTTTGAACTGCTTTTCAACGCCCAACCGTTTGACAGCGAGTTTACGCGTGGGTTATACCATACGAATAACTAAAATTATCAGATAGGAGAGAGAAGATAGGAAATAGGGGATGAACTGCCGGGAAGGCCGCGGCCTTACGCCGGAAACATCTCATCTCCTAACTCCTCTCTTTGAGGCTCCCATGACCCCTATTGTAAAATATAAAAAATTGGATGCCCGCGCTGTTGTGCCGCAGTACGCTACGCCCGGCGCGGCGGCGGCGGACCTGTGCGCGGTCCTGGATACACCGCTGACGCTGGCCCCGATGCAGCGTACCCTCGTGCCCACCGGCCTTGCCATCGAGCTGCCCGGCCCCGAGTGCGTCGCCCTCGTCTATGCCCGCAGCGGCCTGTCCATCAAGCACGGTCTCTGCATGGCGAACGGCGTCGGTGTCATTGACAGCGACTACCGCGGCGAGCTGCGCGTGCCGATGGTGAACCTGTCCAACGAACCCTACACCATCCAGCCCGGCGAGCGCGTGGCCCAGCTCTGCATTGCCCCGGTCTGGCAGGCAGCGTTTGCCCCCGCCGATGAACTGACCGACACCGCACGCGGTGCCGGCGGCTTTGGGTCGACCGGAAAATGAAAAATAGAAAGTTTCCCGGGCCAGCCCGCAGGCGCGTGTCGGAGTGCAACCGCCGTAGGCGGCACTTGGCACGGAGACTGAAGCTGTCAGCGGCCCCGTCCGCTGACTGATGAGGGCCAGCCTTGCGGCAATGACCCGCTTACGGGCCACCACCGTAAACCTGCCCTCATCCGGCCTCGGTTGAGCTCAGCCACCTTCCCCAAGGGGAAGGCAATTAAATTTACGATTTTGCCTTGTTTCGCCACATTCTGCACACAAAAGCTCCTTATAATAGACCAGAAAGGAAGACACTATGGCTCTGATCCTGCTCCGGCAGTCCGCGCCGGCGTGAGCTGATGTCCCTTATCACCCCCGACTATACTGTCATCACCAGCGACGTGGACGAGACGAAGATCGCGGCAGATTCCCCGGCGCACCTCGCCAAGGCTCTGGCCACCGCCAAGGCCCGCGCCGTGGCCGAGGAAAACCCTGATGACGTCGTCTGCGGCTTTGACACGGTGGTCGAGTGCGAGGGCGAGGTGTTCGGCAAGCCGAAGGACGAGGCCGACGCCGTGCGGATGCTGCGCGCACTCTCGGGCGTGAGCACCGCGTCCACACCGGCGTCTGCATCTGCCAGGGCCGCCGTCGCCGCCGCCACTGTCGAGACAACTGTTGTTCATTTCTCGCCCATCGCGGAGGACGACCTGTGCGCCTATGCGCACGCGCGCGCCGGAGCCCTACGACAAGGCGGAGCCTATGCCATCAGCTGGCACGCGGCGCTGTGGTGTGCGGGCATCGAAGGGTGCTACTACAACATCATGGGGCTGCCGGTCCACCGCACGGCGCAGCTGCGCGAGTTTACCTGACCCGGACAGCCCCGGAAACGGGAGTCTGTATGGGAAAAATCTGCAACTTTTTACATGCTTTTCGGGAGAATACACGCTATGTTTACCAAGGATATCGGCATTGATCTGGGCACCGCCAACACGCTGGTCTACATGAAGGGCCGGGGCATCATCATGCGCAAGCGTCGTCGCCGTGGACCTGCGCAGCGACGAGCTGCGGTGCGCAGCGTCGGGCATGAGGCAAAGGCCGTCATTGGCGCAACCCGGGTCCATCGTGGCCGTGCGCCGCTGAAGGATGGCGTCATTGCCGATTTCGACATCACCGCAGCCATGCTGCAAAGCTTCATCCGCCAGGCCTGCGGCAACAGCATTTTTGCTCGCCCGGGTGGTCATCTGCGTGCCGTCCTGCGTCACCGAGGTCGAGCGCCGCGCCGTGCGCCAGGCAGCAGCCAAGGCGGGCGCACGCCAGGTCACAGTCATTGAGGAACCCATGGCCGCCGCCATCGGCAGCGGGCTGCCCACCACTGACGCTGTTGGCAGCATGATCGTGGATATCGGCGGCGGCACGGCGGGAAGTGGCGGTCATCAGCCTGTCGGGCATCGTGGCCAGCAGCGTGCGCTGCGCGGGCGACGCGCTGGATCAGAGCATCATTGCTTCATCAAGCGCAAATACAACCTGCTGGTCGGTGAGCGCACGGCAGAGCAGATCAAGATCGATCGGCCTCGGCCTGCCCGCAGGATCCGGAAACCAGTATGGAGATCAAAGGCCGTAACCTCGTGGACGGCCTGCCGAAGGATATCCTGATCCGTCCGAGGAAGTCCGCGACGCCATGAACGACTGCCTCGCTGCGCATCGTCGGGCCATCAAGGACACGCTGAATGCACCCCGCCCGAGCTGTCCAGCGACATCATTGACCGCGGCATCATGCTTTCCGGCGGCGGTGCGCTGCTTCGCGGGTTGGATACCCTCATCCAGAATGAGACGGGCATCGAAGTCCACATTGCCGAAAGCCCCTGACTGTGTGTAGCCCTCGGCGCCGGTGCCGTCCTCGACAACCCCTGATCTGGCCGGACGCCGGAAAGAGGAAATGAGCTACTTATAACGCCTCGGGCCTCTCCAGGGTGACTCTCACGGTGGGAGATGTCGCGAAGCGGCAGAGGGCCCGGGCGGGGCTCCCCGCCGCAGCGGGTGGGGAGAGAGTTTGCCACACCGAAATATTTCGGGCGGCCGCAGGGTTCTCTTCCGGCCCTGTGGGGCCACCTCGCAGAGGGAGGCAGGGGAGCGTATCCTTTCAACCGAAAAGATTGACAAATGGGGAAAATCCGGCTATTATTAGATTGTTCGCATATACCCGGAGGGACGCTATGCCTTTACTCGATCAGGATCTGCCCGCCCGCGCACAGCAGGGGACGAGAACGCGCTTGCCGCACTGATCGCCCGCATGATGCCGGCCATCCGCAAGGGTGCGCGGAATGCACCGCCCCCGGCCTCGATTTTGACGATGCCGTGCAGGAGGGGCTGATCGGCCTGTTCCATGCTGTACGCGGTTTGACCCCGCTGCCGGCAGACCTTCACGGCCTACGCCGCGGCCTGCATCCGCCACGCGCAGCAGGACGCCCGCCGGGCGGCTCTGCGCAAAAGCACGCGCCGCTGAACTATAGCGTGCCGCTGCCCGCCGCCGAGGAAAGCACCGACACCCGCCCCGGCCCCGAGGAGCTTGCTATCTTCGGCGAACAGTACGCGGACACGCCCGCCGTATGCAGACCGAGCTTCCGCGTTGGAACGCACGGTTTTAATGGCCGGGCTGAAGGCCGCACCCCGCGCAGACCGCGCGGAGCTGGACTTCCCGCCAAAACGTGGCAATGCGGCCCGTGCGCGCTGCTGCGCCCACAACCTAGGATTCAGGCGATTTGCCTGCGTCATATATCAACCTGCCCCCAGTAGCGCCTAAAAATCAGTTCAGTTGGTCCATTCCCATTGCGTTGTTTTAGATTCTTCCGCGGGCAAAGTAAACAAAGAGGAGATACCCACTATGTACGAAGACAAGACTTTGGTATGCAAGGATTGCGGCAAGGAGTTCGTTTGACCGCCGGCGAGCAGGAGTTCTACGCCAGCCGTGGTTTCGAGAACCAGCCCCAGCGCTGCAAGCCCTGCCGTGATGCCCGCAAGAACGCTACCCGTGGTGAGCGCCAGATGTTCGACGCCGTTTGCGCAAGCTGCGGCAAGACCTGCAAGGTGCCCTTCCAGCCTCGCGAGGACCGTCCGGTCTACTGCAGCGAGTGCTTCGCTAAGATGAAGGAGAACGGCTGATTTACGCGCTTTTGCATGTAAACTGAGTTGAATGTTCCATTCCGCGCCCGGCCTTACCGCCGGGGCGTGGTTTGTTATCGGGACGATTACAGGTTGATAGAATGAAAAAACTCTCAAGGCTGCCGCGCGTCGTCCGGCTGGCGGCGCTGTCGGCGGTGCTGCTGGCTCTGTGCAGCAAGTCGTCGCCGCTCTACGCCTTCAACGACTGGATGGACGCAAACATCTTCTTCACGATGGGCCGCTCCATGCTCGGCGGCAGGGTGCTTTACCGTGACGTGTTCGACCACAAGGGCCCGGTGCTCTACCTGCTGTACGGACTGGCGGGCCTTGTCGGCGGCACAGACTTCCGAGGCGTGCTGGTGCTGGAAATCATCGCCATGACGTCGTTTCTGTACACGGGTCTGCGCACGGCGGAGCTGCTGGCGGGCCGCCGCCTTCGGTGGGTGGATGGCGCTGCCCGCAGCGGGCATGGCGGCCAGCCGCGCGTTCTCCCACGGCGGCAGCGCTGAGGAGCTGCTGCTGCCGTTTCTGGCGGCGGCGCTGTTCAGCCTGGTCAGGGCGCTGCACAGTCCCACGGCCAAGCCGCTGTGCGCGGTCTGCGTGCAGGCCTTCTGGCCGGGCGCGCTCTGGCTCAAGTACACGGTGCTGGGCTTCTACCTCGCGTGGTCGTGGTGCTGGCGGCGCTCTACCTGCGGCGCGGCTGGCTTGCGCAGCTGGGCCGCAGCGTAAGGCGTACCTCGGCGGCCTGGCGCTGGCCACGCTGCCGTGGGTCGTCTACTTCGGCGTACACGGCGCGCTGGGGACTGGTTCACCGCCTACTTTTATGACAATCTCTTCCTTTATAAGGGAGGGCGGCGGTCTGCCCGCGCTGGCGCAGCACCTGTGGTGGGCGGTGCGGGATGGCTTTGCCCGCCGCGCTGCTGCTGGCGGCGTTCCTGCTCTGGGCGCTGCTGACCCGGCGTTTTGCCGCAGCGGGGCGTGGCCGCACTGGCGCGGGCTGGCCGCTACCAGTCTGATGGGCGGCTACCTGGTCTATTACGGGCTGGTGCTGGCGGTCTTTGCGCCGCTGGGCCTTGTGCCGCTGGTCTGCCTTGCGGAAAAGACTCCCGTGCCCGTCCGTGCCGCGCTGCCCTGGGCTGTGCTGGCCGCGTGCGCTGCCGCCTGCTATGCCCTGACACCAAACCGGGCACTGCGGGGCCGCGCGCTCGACCTGCCCAATACCGCTTTGCAGCGCAGATCAACGGCGGCAGCCTGCTGAACTACGGCACGCTGGACGGCGGCTTTACACGGCGGCGGGCGTGCTGCCGCCCTGCAAATATTTCTGCGTGACGAACATGCCGCTGGACGACCAGTGGACCGACCAGCAGGCCGTATTGAAGGCCAGTGCTGTGGACTACGTCGTGGCGCTGACCGGCGACCTGCACGGTGATTTCCCGCAGTATGCGGTCATTGACCGGTGCAGCTATGACGGCGGCGAGGGCGAAGTGACCTGGTATCTCTACCAATTGCAGCGGTGATTTGCGTTTTGTGCCCTATGCGGTATAATAGCACTGATCCCTGTACATCCTGCCAGAAAGGCAATGCCTATGAAACAAAACTCACCCTGCGCCGCGTCCTCGCCAGCGCTGTGGCGGCGCTGGCTGCCGCTGCGGCAGTCTGGCTGCTCTGCCGCTGGGTCGGCTATGATTTACAGCTGCGCATCGGCAATGAGCCGGTCTATGAAATCGCAAACGATGACTATACCCAGATCATTGATGTACCCGAGGACGGGCTTTGGCAGGCCGTCCCGCAGGGCAGACGCTCTACGGCTGCCGCCTGCGGTTCAGCACCCACGGGGAGCTGTACCGCGCCGGTATGGTCATGGTCGATCTGTGTGATGCCGACGGCACGATCCTGCGCGAGGCGGCGGGCAACTACGCCAACATTTTGATGACAACTTTACAGGCTTTGCCTTCGGCACGGCCTACACGGCGGCACAGGCGGAAACGCTCTACCTGCACATCTATAACGTCGTTGAGTGGAGGCCGCTCGGCCTCTGGGCCAGCACCGGCACGGTGGGGCGCTGGCTGACCGCGGACGGCGTTGATGCCGACGCCACGCTGGCATTGCGGTATATGACCGACGATACCGGCAGCTGGCCGTCCGATTTGGCAAACGGGCTGGCCCGCTGCTGGCGTTCGCGGCGTTTGCCGCCGTGCTGCTGTTCGGCCTGCGTGCCCGCTGCCGCTGACCGTGGCGGTGGTCGGCCTTGCGTGCGGACTGCTGTTTGTGCGCGTCACCCCGGCGCTCGTCGCGCCCGATGAATACACCCACCTGGCCGCGGCCTATGAGCTGGCCAGCCGCCTGGGCGGCGAGACGCCGACGAAAACGGCTGTCTGTTGGTGCGGAGAGCGATGCGCCGCACTTCGGCACCCGCAGCGGTGAGATCGGCATTCTGGCCTACAAGGCCGAGGCACTCCCGTCAGAAGCCGGCGGTCCGGACGCGCTGACCGCCGTCAGCGAGGGCCGCCGGGCAGGGCAGCGCCTGCCGCAGGCGCTGGGCATCCGGCTGGCCCGCAATGCCGGTGCTAACTTTACACGATGCTGCGTCAGGCGCGGACCTTCAACCTGATTTTCTATCTGCTGCTGGCCGTGCTGGCTGTGGCGCTGGCCCCGGCGGCGGTGCGCGGGCTGCTGGCCTGCATTGCGCTGCTGCCGATGCCGCTGCAGCTGGCGGGCAGTCTCTCGCCCGATGCGTCGGTGCTGGGCATGGTGTTCTGCTACACGGCGCTCTGCCTGCGGCTGCGCACCAAAAAGCCGTGTGGTGGAAAAATCCTGCTCACCGCCCTCGGCGGGCTGTCGGCCCGGCCAAGGCCATCTACCTGCCGGTGGTGCTGCTCTGCTTTATCATTCCAGCGGACAACCTTGTGGGGCCGACGGAATTTGTCCGGGCTCGTTTGGTGCGCGCGCGCGCTCCGGGCAGCTGATCCGGGAGGCCGTGCTCGTGCTGGCGGGCTGCCTGTGGCTCTCCGCCAACCTCGGTGAGCTGGCCTATGCCGCCCGCGACATGAATCGGATGCTTCTGGCCGTCGGCGCGGTGGGCGTTATCCTGCTGCTGGCACTGACGCGCCGTCTGTATGAAAAGGTACAGAATGACGCCAAAAGCTGCGCCTGTTCAAGGGCGCGCTGGCCTGTGCCGTTGTGCTGGCCGTCCTCGGCGGGGCTTGCGCTGTCCCGCATGGGCGGCGGGCTGGCCCCGACCAGCTGCTGATGACGAACCCCAACGGCGATTCCATCTGGACGTTCTCGCTGGGGTACATCTGCCGCAACCTGCCCGCCACGGCGAAGCTCTTGCTGCGCACGATCCGCGCAGGGCGCGCTCTGGCTACAGGGCATTCTGGGCACGACGCTGGGGAGCCGATCGTTTACCGCATCGACGTCAGCTGGCTGCTGGGCGTCGGGCTGATGCTGGCAATGCTGGCAGCAGCCTGCCGGTGCAGGACGAACCGGATGAGCCGCTGCTGGGCCGCCGCACCGGCTTCGGCGTGCTGGGCATCATCCTCTGCGTTGCGGCGGCGTCGCTCGTCGTGGCGCTGAACTGGACGCCCATCAACTACCAAACGCTTTTTGGCTTGCAGGGCCGCTACTGGCTGCCCATCCTGCCGTTGGTGCTTCTGCTCGTCAAGGGCAGCCGCAGCGTTTATGCGCGGCGCGACCTTTCCCGCGGGCGGCGCTGGCCGTTACCGCCTGCACTCTGTTGACCCTGCTGCAGGGCTATAGCCTATACGCCAGCTGGCAGCCGGTTTCATAAATCTGCCTAAACCATTCTAAAGGAGACACTCTCATGACCATTACCAAGAATACCATCATCGCCGAGATCCTGAACAACGACCCCACCCAGGGCTGCGTTCCCATTTTCCTGGCCACCGGTATGCACTGCCTGGGCTGCATGGCCTCCCACGGTGAGACCGTTGAGGCCTGCGCTGTCCACGGTGTTGATCCCGACGAGCTCGTCGCCGAGCTGAACGACTACTTTGCACACCTGTAATGTACCCCAGCTGGATGCCCGCTTGGCCGCCGCCTATGCCTTTGTACGGGCGGGGCGCGGCAGCGGATATCGGCTGTGACCACGGCAAATTAAGCGCCGCACTGGCGGGCAGCGGTCGCTGCCCGCTTGTTTTGGCTTGCGACCTGCGCCCCGGCCCGCTGGAAAAAGCCCGCGTGACCTGTGCCCCCTATGGGGACAAGGTGCAGTTCCGCCTGGGCAGCGGGCTTTCGGTTTTAGAACCCGGCGAGGCCGAGGACATCATCATCGCAGGCATGGGCGCGGAGACGATCATTGAGATTCTGGAGGCAGCGCCCTGGGTGTTCGATGCGCGGTACAATTTGGTGCTGGTCCCCGCGACGAAACACAGCATCCTGCGCCGCTGGCTGGCCCGCCGCGGTTTTGCCCTGCGGGGCGAAACGCTCTGCCAGGCGGCGGGGCGGTGGTACGCCGTGATGAACGCGCAGTACACGGGCGCCGCCCGCGAGCCGGACGGGCTGTTCTGCCTGACCGGCCTGACGAACGGCCAGCCCGGGTGCAGCGAGTATTACGCCGTGCAGAATGAGAAGCTGAAAAGTACCGTTGGGTCTGCCGGAGGGAAGAAACGAGGCTGGGAAAGCTGATTGCGGAATTGGAGCATTTGTCCAAGCCGTGATGAATCACCTGCGCACAACCGTAAACGGCCACGGCGGCCAGAGGGCTGGCCGCCCTACAAACACCCGTACCGTGATTTGTAGGGGAGAATTTATTCCTCCGGGCACGTTGCCTATATTACTCGTCTACTTTCCGCCGCCCTGTAGGGGCTGGGTATGCCCGGCCTGCAGCGTCAAATCAGGCACCCGCAGACGGGCAATCTCCGCAAGCCTGCGGTAAAGCAGAATCCATCAGGAGGTAAAACATGTCAGTAAGCGTACAGCAGATTTGGGCTTTCTGCGGGCGGTGGCCCCGCAGGAGCTGGCATTGGATTGGGATAACGTCGGACTGCTCGTCGATGCAGGCACGCCGGTGGACAGCGTGCTGACCACGCTGGACATTACCCCGCCGTCGTGCGGGAGGCTGTGGAAAACGACTGCCAGCTCATCGTCAGCCATCACCCGGTCATCTTCCATCCGCTCAGGACGCTGGCTGCCGATGATGTGCCCGCTCTGCTGATGAAAAACGGCATCTCGGCCATCTGTATGCACACGAATCTGGATGCCGCACCGGGCGGCGTCAACGATACCCTTTGTGATATCCTCGGCATTGCCGCCGAGGGCCGCGAGCTTCGCCGAGGGCTGCGGCCGCATCGGGACCACGATGCCAACCACTGTGGAAGCGCTGGCAAAGTTCTGCGCCGCCACGCTGCACAGCGGCGTCAAGTATGTGAACGGTCAAAGCCCGTTACCTGCCTGGCTGAGGTCAGCGGCGGGGGCGGCAGCTACTTAGAGGAGCCATCGCGCGCGGCGCGGACTGTCTTGTCACCGGCGAGGCTGCGCACCATATCGCCCTGCTGGCAAAGGAAAAGGGCGTCGGCCTGGTCGTGGCGGGCCACTGGGGCACCGAGCACGCCGTCGCCGACGTGCTGGCCGTCCAGCTGGAAAAGCAGTTCCCGGCCCTCACCGTCGCCCACGCAGAGGCTGATGTTGATCCGTATTCCTACCTATTATAATAAGGAGCCATTCCCATGTCCCTTGATGCCGCAACGCTGGCGCTGGTCGCCGGTGAACTGAAAACACCCTGCTCGACGCGAAGATCGACAAAATTTTTGAGCCGACCCGCGACGAGGTGCTCATGACACTGCGCACCCGCACCGAGACCCACCGTCTGCTGCTGTCGGCCCGCAGCGGCTCGGCCCGCGTTTGCCTGACGAAGGAAAGCTTCGGAAATCCGCTCACGCCGCCGGGTTTCTGTATGCTGCTGCGCAAGCCCCTGACCGGCGGGCGGCTCATTGAGCTGCGCCGCGAGCCGGAGACCGCATCGTCTATTTTGACTTCCGATGCACCAACGAGATGGGCGACCTGGTCACCAACACGCTGGCCGTGGAGCTGATGGGCCGTTACTCCAACCTCGTGCTCGTACAGGATGGCCGTATCATCGATGCGCTAAAGCGTGTGGACTTTGACGACAGCGAGGTCCGCCAGCTGCTGCCCGGCCTGGCCTACACGCTGCCGCCCAAGCCCGCGCGGCCGGACTTTTGGAGACGAGCGCCGCCGCCATCGTGGCCGCTGCGTGCGAGAGGACTTGCCTGTTGCACAGGCGCTCGGCAAAACGGTGGCGGGCGTTGGCCCGGTCGTCGTGCGGGAGGCTGTCTGCCGCGCCCTGGGGAAACCCCCGCGCTGGCCTGCGACCTGACCGCCGAGGAGAAGGCCGGCTGGCCGCGGCCATCGATGCACTGAAGGACGAGCACGCCCACGGCGGCACGCAGACGGCGGTGCGGCTGCCCCAGGCGGACGGTGCGCCCAAGCCGGTGGAGTTCAGTTTCTTTGTCCCGCAGCAGTACGGCAGCGAGGCGATTCTGACCCAGTACCCGAGTTACAGCGAAATGCTCGAAGATTACTACGCCACCAAGGACCGCGCCGAGCGCCTGCGCCAGAAGAGCCGCGAGCTGTACAAGGCCGTCCATAATATGTACGATCGTTCCGTCCGCAAACAGGCAGCCCGCAAAGAGGAACTGAGCCAATCCGCTAAGGCCGACACGCTGCGCCTGTACGGCGAGCTTTGCAGGCCAACCTCTGGGCCATCCACAAGGGCGACCGCCAGGTCACGGTGCAGAACTACTACACCGGCGAGGATGTGACCATACGCTTCGATCCGCGTCTGGGCGGCAACGAGAACGCGCAGAAGTATTTCCGCGATTAAAAAGAAGCAGACCGCCCACGCCATGCTGCAAAAGCTGCTGGTGGAGGGCGAGGCCGAGATCGAGTACCTGCGCACGGTCCTGTACGAGGTAGAGAGCGCCCCGGTGAGATGGCACTGAATGAGATTCGCGCCGAGCTCAAGAGCCAGGGCTACTTAAAATATTACAAGCAGCGGGACCGCAAGCAGAAGCCCGCAGACTTCCTGCGGTATACCTCGAGCGACGGGTTTGAGATCCTGGTGGGTCGCAACAACCTGCAGAACGACAAGCTGACCTGCACACCGCCCGCGGCAAGGATCTGTGGTTCCATGTACAGAAAGCCCCCGGCAGCCACTGCGTCGTTATGAGCCGCGGAGAGGACATCCCCGACACGACCAAACAGGAGGCCGCCGAGCTGGCCGTCCTGCATTCGAGCCAGAACGGCGGCGCAAAGGTCGCCGTGGACACCACCGAGGTCAAAATATATGGAAGGCCAACGGGGCGAAACCGGGCATGGTGCTGTATGAGGTCTACACGACGGTCTACGTGACGCCGCGTGAAGGGCTGGAGGAGCAGCTGAAAAACGGTAAATGTAGGGGCGGCGTCCGACGCCCTGAGCCGATGTGGACAGCGCCCCTACAATCTGCCGCACGGTAGGGGCCGGGCATGCCCGGCCCGCGGCCTTCCCGCAGGAGGTCGTCTGCCATACAGCTGCGGGCCGCACATGTGCGGCTACAAGGCATCCGCCTGCGGGTGATGCGAACATCGACCCTACAACCTGCCGTTCACGCCTGCTTTGTAGGGAGCGGTCTTGACCGCCCGCGCGGCTTAAAGGAAAACAGTCGCTTATGGGAGCCTGCGGGCCGATGCAAGCATCGGCCCCTACGGGTGCCTTTAGTAGGAGGTGTGTGTCATGAAAAGTACGCTGTAATTCTTTCCTCTCTTGCCTTTTGCTCACCGCCTGCGCCTCCACCCCGGCGGACGGCGTGTCGGCAACCCGTGCCGACGGAAACGCCCGTGCCGACGGAAACGCCCGCTCCTACGGCAGAGCCGACCCGGAGCCGACGGCCACGCCGTCCCCGACGCCTGCGCCGACGATGGCGGTGTACGATGAGGTCTCCTTCGACGATTGGCGGGACGGTGCAGGCTGCACGATGCCGGACTACACGTTCAGCGCTCCGCATAAGCCGCAACCGCAGGAACAGGTCACATGGCCCACGGACGGCGTGACGCTCTGCTATAATGCAAAGACGCTGGAAGAAGCAGCGAAGATTTTCCACACCACGGTGGAAAACTTAAAGGAGTTGAACCCGGACTGGCAGGACAAATACAGCCGCGCCATTGGGTGCTACTGGGCCCTGAAAGTACAGGCCGACCCTACACCCTGCCCATGAACAATGTGGTGACGGTCACAGTCAATGCACCGTGGGTCGAGAACTACTATGACCGCACCGAAGTCTGCGATGTTCCCGCATCGCTGGACAAGCGGCTCGGGCCGCGCTGGCCTCGGCGTATTACTTCCAATATCACTGGTGGGGGATGCGCGGGCTTTTGCCCTATGAGAAACTGGACGAGCCGGTTGGGTTTTCAACTACCGCGCGGCGGATGGCGCGTTTTACACGAAGTTCTCGGAGTTCGGCAGCTTTCTGCGGTCTACTCCGATGCCTGGGTGGACGATATGCTGAGCATGGACCCCGCACTCTTTGCCGAGGGCGAAAACGACACCATCCTGACGCTGGACGGTGACCGCGGCGGCAACATCGCCTACTGCGGGCATCTTTTCACCGAGCCGGAGCTGCAGCCCGACGGCAGCCTTGCATTCTGGCAGCTCTCGCTGACCTGCGAGAGCGACGATTTTAAAGGCTGGGCAGGGGAGGAGACGATTGTGCCCGATACCGCCACTGTAACGACGGTGCGATTGGTGCCAACGGAGAATGGCTGGCGGGTGGATGCGCTGGAGCTGCCGAATTAACCCCTTGGCCACCTCTGGAGGGCTCCGCCCGAGCGGTGGGGAGAACTGCGGCTGCCCGAAATATTTCGGGTGAAGGCAAGGCTCTCCCTCCGGCCCTGCAGGGCCACCTCCCTCGCAGAGGGAGGCAAGGAGCAGACAGTGACAATTTCCTTACAAATTGCCCACAAATCCAACAAACTTTCCCCAAAACCATGCACTCTGTTGAAAACACATACAACCTCTACGCTTTTCGGCATAACGTAAAAATTTCTCAAAAATTTTATAAAATGCCAAAACACTTGCAACACCGGGAGACGTGTGCTATAATACATCTTGGCTGCGGAAGGCTTGTGCAGAATAAGCAAGCTGCGCAAGCCGCGATATGCGTTGATGGGGAGGTTGCCGCCGTAAAGCCGAAGGGCTGGCGGGTTTTCCGCGGAGTATGTCCGATCTTAGAACCGGGCGAAAGAATTACGGAAACAAAGGGATATGTACGTGCCTGCATTCTGCGGGGCGGACCAATGTTCACCTTACTTTGTAATGATTCTTTCCGGGAGAACTGTGCAAACACGGTTCACCGGATTTTGTCATGCGAAAGGTTGAACACCCGGAAACGTGTGTGATTTATCGGCTCGCCTAAGGCGCAAAATTTTATAGGAGGCGAATGCAATGGCAGTCAAAGAAAAATCAGAATCCGTTTGAAGAGCTATGATGCATCCCTGATCGATGCCGCTGCAGCAAAGATCGTGGAGACCGCTAAGCGCACTGGCGCTCGCGTTTCCGGCCCGATCCCCCTGCCCACCGACAAGGAGGTCGTCACGATCCTGCGCGCTGTCCACAAGTACAAGGACAGCCGTGAGCAGTTCGAGACCCGTACGCACAAGCGTCTGATCGACATTCTGAAGCCGTCCAACAAGACGGTCGAGGCTCTCATGAGCCTGCAGCTACCCGCCGGCGTTGACATCGAGATCGCTGTAATCGAGTTTCTACATTATAATGGCCGATACGCGCGGCCGTGATCCGTGAACGGTCGGCGTGTAATGGAAAGACACGGTAAAGCACCATCTCGCTGCAATGCAAACAGCGGAGAGGTCATGTTGATGGGAAACCACCAACCAATAACCTTTACAGGAGGACAAACACAATGCAAAAGGTATCATCGGCAAGAAGCTGGGCATGACCCAGCTGTTCGACGCCAACGGCAAGGTCGTCCCGGTCACCATCATTGAGGCCGGCCCCTGCACTGTCGTGCAGAAGAAGACCGTTGAGTCTGACGGCTACCAGGCTGTTCAGATGGGCTACGGCGAAGTGAGCGCCAAGAAGGTCAACAAGGCCGCCAAGGGTCACTTCGACAAGGCTGACGTCGCTCCCAAGCGCACCCTGCGCGAGTTCCGTTTGATGACATCGCTGCCGTCAACGTCGGCGATATCCTCAAGGCTGATGTCTTCGCAGAGGGCGACAAGGTTGACGTTGTCGGCACCAGCAAGGGCAAGGGCTATCAGGGCGTTATCAAGCGCTTTGGCCAGCACCGCCTGCGTGAGAGCCACGGCACCGGCCCTGTTGCACGTCATGCCGGCTCTAACGGCTCCACCTCCACCCCGTCCCGCGTGTTCAAGGGCAAACGTCTGCCCGGCCACATGGGCGCGGTCCGCGTGACCGTCAGAACCTGAGCATCGTTAAAGTCGATGCTGAGAACAATCTGATCGCGATCAAGGGTGCGATCCCCGGCCCGAAGGGCTCGGTCGTGACCATCCACGACAGCGTGAAAGCGTAAAGGAGGAAAACACAATGGCACAGTTTGATGTCGTCGATATGAACGGCAAGAAGGTTTCCACCGTTGAGCTTTCCGACGCCGTGTTCGGGATCACCCCGAACGAGAAGGCTGTCCACGAGGCAGTCGTCAACTTCCTGGCCAACCAGCGCCAGGGCACCCAGAACACCAAGATCCGCAAGGAAGTCCGCGGCGGCGGCAAGAAGCCTTGGCGCCAGAAGGGCACCGGCCACGCTCGTCAGGGCTCTATCCGCGCTCCGCAGTGGACCCACGGTGGTGTTGCTCTCGGCCCCAAGCCCCGCAGCTACTACTACACCATCAACAAGAAGGTCAAGCGCCTGGCTCTGCTCAGCGCTCTGTCTGACAAGGCTGCCAACGGCAACCTGATCGTCGTCGACAAGATCGCTGCTGACGAGTTCAAGACCAAGACCGTCGTTGCTTTCCTGGCCGCTGTCGGCGCAGGCAAGAAGAACCTGATCGTCAATGACACTCTGGACGCTAAGTTCGTCAAGAGCGCCGCCAACATCCCCGGTGTCCAGACTGCCTCTACCGGCATCAACACCTACGATGTTGTCAACGCTGACAAGCTGATCCTGAGCGTTGACGCTGCCAAGAAACTTGAGGAGGTATATGCGTGATGAAATTCGCACAGGACATCGTTCTCGCCCCGTCATCACCGAGAACTCCATGGCTGGCATCGCTGACAAGAAGTACACCTTCAAGGTCGCTACCGACGCCACCAAGATCGACATTGCCAACGCTGTTGAAGAGTTGTTCGGCGTGAAGGTCGCCAAGGTCAACACCATCTCCGTCCGTGGTCGCTATCGCCGCCAGGGTATGCACGCCGGCTACACTGCCAAGAGCAAGAAGGCCATCGTCACCCTGACTGCTGACTCCAAGGAGATCGAGTTCTTCAACTCCATGGTTTGATGACCTGATGGCCGCAAGGCCGTCCTCAGGACCGCCGAGGGGTTCGCTTATGGGGATATGACCCCGAGAATAATTCATAAGATAACAACAAGGAGATCAACATGGCTATCAAGAAGTACAAGCCGACTACCCCCGGTCGCCGTGGCATGACTGTTACTGATTACAGCGTCCTGTCCAAGGTTGATCCGGAGCGCAGCCTGCTCGAGTCCAAGAAGAAGCACGCCGGCCGCAACAACACCGGCAAGATCACTGTCCGCCATCACGGCGGCGGCAACCGCGCCAAGTACCGCGTGATCGATTTCAAGCGCAACAAGTTTGATGTCCCCGCCACCGTCAAGACGCTGGAGTACGATCCGAACCGCTCCGCTTTCATCGCCCTCGTCGAGTACGAGGACGGCGTCAAGACTACATCCTGGCTCCTGACGGCCTGAAGGTCGGTGACGTTATCATGGCTGGCCAACGCGGACATCAAGCCCGGCAACGCCCTGCCCTTCGAGAACATCCCCGTCGGTACCATGATCCACAACATCGAGCTCTACCCGGGCAAGGGCGGCCAGCTGGTCCGCTCCGCTGGTGTTATGGCTCAGCTGATGGCTAAGGAGAATGGTTACGCTCTGGTCCGTCTGCCCTCCGGTGAGATGCGCAACGTTCGTCTGAACTGCATCGCCACCGTCGGCGTTGTTTCCAACCTCGACCACGAGAACGTCAACCTGGGCAAGGCCGGCCGCAAGCGCCACATGGGCGTCCGCCCCGGCAGCCGTGGTTCCGTCATGAACCCTGCGACCATCCTCACGGTGGTGGCGAGGGCCGCGCACCCGTCGGTCATTCCAGCCCGCGTACTCCGTGGGGCAAGCCCGCTCTGGGCCTGAAGACCCGCAAACACAAGGCCCGCAGCGACAAGTTCATTGTCAAGCGCGCCAACGGCTAAGGGAGGTTTTGAACAATGTCTAGAAGCACTAAGAAGGGCCCTTACGTTCTGCCTTCCCTGTACAAAAAGGTCGAGGCTATGAACGAGGCTGGTAAGAAGGACGTCGTGAAGACCTGGAGCCGTTCCTCCACCATCTTCCCCGAGTTCGTCGGTCACACCTTCGCCGTTCATGACGGTCGTAAGCATGTTCCCGTGTACGTCACCGAGTCCATGGTTGGTCACAAGCTGGGCGAGTTTGCACCTACCCGCAAGTTCACCGGCCACGTCGGCGCTAAGACCGCTGGCAAATAAGAGAGGAGGAACATCGAATGGAAGCACGGGCAATTCTCCGTTACGCCCGCATTAGTCCCCGCAAGGTTTCGATCGTGATGGACCTCATCCGTAACAAACCCTGGACGAAGCGCTGGCTATCCTGCAGTACACCCCGAAGGCCGCCTGCGAGCCTTCTCGCTGGTGAACTCTGCTGCCGCAAATGCGGAAAACAACTTCAACATGGATCGCAACAATCTCTACGTCGCAGAATGCTACGTCTGCCCCGGCCCCACGCTCAAGCGCATCATGCCTCGCGCACAGGGCCGTGCATACCGCATCCTGAAGCGCACCAGCCACATGACTGTTGTGCTGAAAGAGAAACAGTAAGGAGGTAAACAAATGGGCCAGAAAGTCAATCCCCACGGCATGCGCGTGGGTGTTATCAAAGATTGGGACAGCCGTTGGTTCACCTCTAAGCGAGGCATTCGGCGACACCCTGGTCGAGGATTACAAGATCCGTAAGACCCTGAAGAAGCAGCTGTACGCTGCCGGCGTTCCCAAGATCGAGATCGAGCGTACCGTCGACTCCCAGACCGGTGCCCCCGCGTGAAGGTCAATGTCTTCTGCGCAAAGCCGGGCATCGTTATCGGCAGGGCGGTGCTGAGAGCGCCAAGATCGAGAAGCAGCTGGCAAGCTGACCGGCAGGCCGTCAACCTCAACATCATTGAGGTCAGGGCACCACCACCAATGCACAGCTCGTTGCTGAGGACGTTCTTCCCAGCTGGAGCGCCGCATCGCTTTCCGCCGCGCCATAAGCAGGCCA
>SCPP01000030.1_pt1 | contig 33133 bp, 36 predicted proteins | sample 6106811 | NCBI WGS metagenome assembly SCPP01 (sample SAMN10720449, study PRJNA508395) | human gut metagenome | isolation source: Participant 2 stool, 15 month | host: Homo sapiens | collected 2018
TGATGTCAGTGAATACATCCGATTCTGAGCCACTTTGTGTGCTACGACAGTACCTACACCGCCTGCACCGATAATTAATACTTTACCCATTTGCTGTTTTTTATTCTTGTTAAAATAAAATGCCCGGCAGACATTACCGTTCACAGGGCAAAGATAACAAAATATTTTGGGTATTAGTGGATACGGTCTAGTTTTTATTGGTGAAATCTAAGTTTTTCTTCGTAGGACCATGTTTCATAGCCCACCCGTGACTATATGGATGCGCATGGGATTACCCTAATGCCAGACGACATTCGTCGGTTGTCATTCCTTTTCGTACCTTACCGCGGCTTATCATGTTCCAAACTTCTTCTGTGATATTCGGATACTTGGTTCGTAAGTTGCCTATGCCGAATAGATCCGTAAAATAATTGTCTGATTGTAAAATCACATCAACTACACTCGTATGGGTGAATGCAGATTTTATCTTATAATTCTTTCCATCTATGTCTTCCAGTTCTAAAAAGACGTAAGGAGAGTTGTTTTGTGAGATTATATTTTTGATGGTGAATTGTGTATATCGGGGAAGTCTCACCGGAGTGTCTGTTTCATCTAGACATTCCGTTTCCGCTTTCAGATAGACAGGTTTTTTCCCATATTTACTCATCAGATTCTTTGATTTTTTTGTATTTGCATTACTGAAGCTAAATGAATTTGGAAAATATTTATTTTATTTTCCATAATAAAATCACTGTCTGCCATGCCACAATTAGTCTTTGATATAGCTACCGGCTGATAGTAGGTGTTTCCTTTCTTGTCTTGGAATACGATTTTTACAGGGTATGCGCGGCTGCCCACTCCGACAGCTGTTACTGTTACTTCTTCATTTATACCAATCGGGACCTCTTTATAGCCCGATATGCTGTTGGGATCATCTATACGTACTTTATTGGTACGCATATATAGGGTTTGTCCTTCCAGCAGTTCTTTGGCTATGTCCACATCACCCAGGTAGGCAAGGGTAGGAATACCGGCTTTGGGCTTCAGGCAATATTGTTCCAGGGTGGTGTTTTTAAGTTCGTGATAATATTGTTGCCCTTCACATTCAAAGTTAAAATGTACAAAGCCCCGTTCGGTAATTTCCGAACCCAGATATTCAAAAATCTTATGTTTTAACTCTCCTGTATCCACCTCCTTGTTGGTTTCCGCCGATTTAAAAGGAGGAATAATGATGTCTTTACGTTCCGGCATCACCATGAATTTCATGCCTGGTGTCCAGTCACACAGGTTGTAATACTTGAAATGATCGTTTATAAACTGTTTTTCCAAAGATTCTACGGAAATACTTGTTTGTTGTGAAGTAGTCGTGACTATATATCCGTTTTGTGCATAAGTGCATAGGCTACAGCTTGTTGCCCCAATTAAAATGGCTAAAAACCTTTTCATTGCTTTAAGTGTTAGTATATATAAATTGATACAAAGGTATAAAATTTTGTGTATAATTGCTATAGTGAAAAATAAAATGGTTAGTTTTGCACACTAAACTAACAGATTTAACAAAAAAATAATATGAAAAAACTAGTATTGAAAATGATGGCTGTTTGTGCCGGAGCATTGATTGTATCTTGTGGTAGTGGAAAGAATATGTTGTCTGTTTCTTCTCTGGATGGGGAATGGAATATTACAGAGGTGGATGGACAGAAGATATCTACAGAGAGAATGCCTTTCATTGGTTTTGATGTAGCTCAGAAACGTATTTATGGCAATAGCGGATGTAACCGTATGATGGGAAGTTTTGAAGCCGACTCTCTGAAGCCAGGTACATTGAAGTTTGGACAGATAGGAAGTACCCGCATGATGTGCCCTAATATGAAGACTGAGCAGATGGTATTGGGTGTATTGATAAAGTGACTTCTTTCCAGACGGTTTCTGACAAGCCCGACGTGATAACTCTATGTAATCAAGATGGTCGGCCGTTGATGACTTTTGGAAAAGAAGGCGGCTCCGGAAGTGTCACTGTCTGATCTTTCAGGAGAATGGGTTATTGAATTGGTGAATGGAAAGAAGATTGTAGGTACGGCTGAGGTGACCCTTTATCGGTTTTAATTTGATGAAAGCCGCATTTACGGTAATGTGGGCTGTAATACCATAAATGGTGCGTTAATGCAGGAAGATGGAAAACCCAATTCTTTGAGATTTGACAATGTTGCTACTACCATGATGATGTGTCCTGATATGGAAACTGAAACTATCGTGCTGAATGCTTTGAATGAAACAAAAAGTTTCAGCATGAAAGATGATAAAGTATATTTGTTAGGTGAAAATGGAAATGAATTGTTGGTGTTGAAGAAACAATAATCCATCTACATTCGAATTGAGTCGGCCTGTTTTCTCATAAACGAGAAAACAGGCCGATTGCATTTATGGCATTATGCTAGGATGCTGACAGGTATTTTATTTGGTGGAGTTCTGACATTCTTGCCTTATATGAATCCATTTAAAAGTATCATATAGCAAATAAATCAGTCATTTTGTCAGCCTTTGTCACATTCTTATTTTTGGCATACCGTTTGTTTTATGAAGGGCGTGCGGTTGGTGCACCAAAGAAAAAAGAAGTCCTTCGTGAACCATTCGCCAAGAAATCAGTTTAATTGAAAACAAATAAATAAAGATATATAATTATGGGAAAGATTATTGGTATTGACTTAGGAACCACAAATTCATGTGTTTCAGTATTTGAAGGTAATGAACCGGTAGTAATCGCAAACAGCGAAGGTAAACGTACCACTCCGTCTATCGTTGCATTTGTTGACGGTGGCGAACGTAAAGTAGGTGATCCTGCAAAACGTCAGGCAATCACTAATCCGCAACGTACTATTTTCTCTATCAAGCGTTTCATGGGTGAAACTTGGGATCAGGTACAGAAGGAAACTGCTCGTGTTCCTTATAAAGTAGTGAAAGGTGACAATAATACTCGCGTGTAGATATTGACGGACGTCTTTATACTCCGCAGGAAATTTCAGCTATGATTCTGCAGAAGATGAAGAAAACTGCTGAGGATTATCTGGGACAAGAAGTTACAGAAGCCGTTATCACCGTTCCGGCATACTCTCGGACTCACAACGTCAGGCTACTAAAGAAGCTGGTCAGATTGCAGGTCTGGAAGTGAAACGTATTGTGAACGAACCGACAGCTGCTGCTTTAGCTTATGGTCTTGATAAGGCTCACAAAGATATGAAGATTGCTGTATTCGACCTTGGTGGTGGTACATTCGATATCTCTATCCTTGAGTTTGGTGGTGGTGTATTCGAAGTACTTTCTACTAACGGTGATACTCACTTGGGTGGTGATGACTTCGACCAGGTAATCATTGACTGGTTGGTACAGGAATTCAAGAATGACGAAGGTGCGGATTTGACAAAAGATCCGATGGCTATGCAACGTCTGAAAGAAGCTGCTGAAAAAGCTAAGATTGAATTGTCTTCTTCTACTTCAACAGAAATCAACCTGCCATACATCATGAAGCTAGCTCCAATTTGATTCAGGCTTGTCTTGAACCTTGCAAGAAGGCTATGAGCGATGCAGGCTTGAGCAACTCTGATATCGATGAGGTAATCCTTGTTGGTGGTTCTTCACGTATTCCGGCTGTTCAGGAATTGGTAGAAAAATTCTTCGGTAAGACTCCTTCCAAGGGTGTTAATCCTGACGAAGTGGTTGCTGTAGGTGCTGCCGTTCAGGGTGCTGTTTTGACAGATGAAATCAAAGGTGTGGTATTGCTGGATGTTACCCGTTGTCAATGGGTATCGAAACATTGGGTGGTGTAATGACTAAGTTGATTGATGCAAACACTACTATCCCGGCCCGCAAGAGTGAGACCTTCTCTACAGCTGCCGATAACCAGACTGAAGTGACTATCCACGTACTTCAAGGTGAACGTCCGATGGCTGCACAAAACAAGTCAATCGGTCAGTTCAATTTGACTGGTATTGCTCCGGCTCGTCGTGGTGTTCCTCAGATTGAGGTGACATTCGATATCGATGCCAACGGTATCTTGAAAGTATCTGCCAAGGATAAAGCTACCGGCAAGGAACAAGCTATCCGTATCGAAGCCTCCTCTGGTTTGAGCAAGGAAGAAATCGAAAAGATGAAAGCCGAAGCTGAAGCTAATGCAGAAGCAGACAAGAAGGAACGTGAAAAGATTGACAAATTGAATCAAGCTGACTCCATGATTTTCTACTGAAAATCAGTTGAAGGAATTAGGCGACAAGTTGCCGGCTGATAAGAAAGCTCCGATTGAAGCTGCTCTTCAGAAACTGAAAGATGCTCATAAAGCACAGGATTTGTCTGCTATTGATACTGCCATGGCTGAACTGAATACAGCATTCCAGGCTGCCAGCGCTGAAATGTATGCTCAGAGTGGTGCACAAGGTGGCGCTCAGGCCGGTCCGGGTGCAGGTGCAGGACAACAGGCTAATCAGGGTTCTTCTAATAATAAAGAAGATATTCAGGATGCTGACTTCGAGGAAGTCAAATAATAAGTAATTCAAAGTCGTAAAGTAAGAAATTACTGAATAGATAAATCATAAATGAGGCATAATTAATAGTAATTGTGTCTCATTTTTTATTATAGCATATGAGTAAAGAATTTATTAGAAAAACAAAGGAAAGTAAACCAGTTGTTGCAATATGTTATGACTTTGATAAGACATTATCACCAGATGACATGCAAGCGCAAGGGTATATACAATCTGTTGGGGATGAAGTCGAATCTTTTTGGAAAGAGTCCAATGGGTTAGCTGAAGAGAATGACATGGATCAAAATTTGGCTTACATGTTTACCATGATTCAGAAAGCGCATGGAAAAGTCATATTTAATAAAAAGGCATTAATGGATTATGGGGCGAAAGTACAATTATTCCCCGGTGTTGAGACTTGGTTTAAGCGCATTAGAGACTATGGCATGGAAAGAGGAGTTATTGTAGAGCATTATATCATTTCATCAGGTCTTAAAGAAATGATAGAAGGTACAAAAGTCGCTAATGAATTTGAAAAAATTTATGCCAGTTCCTTCTATTATGATAAAGATGGTGTTGCTCAATGGCCAGCACAAGTTATTAATTACACGAGCAAGACTCAATTCCTTTTTAGAATAGAAAAAGGGACATTAGATGTGAATGATTCAGGTGTCAATGACTATTTTAAACCAGAGGACATTCGTATTCCTTTCAGAAATATGGTATATATAGGTGATAGTGATACGGATATACCTTGTATGAAACTCATTAATTCTTATTCAGGTCATTCTATTGGAGTTTATAATCCAAAAACAAAAGATAAACGAAAAGTCTATAAAATGATGGAAGATAAGCGCATAAAATATTATACTCCTGCAGACTATACAGAAGGATCTGAATTGGACAAATTAGTCAAAACCATTATTGATACAACTGCATCGAATGAAAAATTGATGGCTGTCCATTACATAAATAAGCAAGAGCAGGTAAGCCATAATGGACAGATAGATAATAAGGAAGACAAAGAAAAAGAGAAACTTATTATGGATTTGGAAAATAGCAACAGTTTTAAACAAACTCATTCAATAATTTCAGAACTTAAGAAAATCAAGAACTGGACTCTAGAAGAAAAGAAGCAATTAAAGATTATAGCGGAGAAGAATAAGCAGATTTCTTATATAATGAAGGATGGTGATGTTGCCTCTTTCTACTCATCTCTTGAATAGACTTAAGATTTTTCTATCAACTGTCCTCCTGATTCAAAATAGCTGACGGCAAAAAGTCGTACCTGACGGAGAACCACGTTTCTCCATATAATCCAATTGAGTAAACATATGCCTTGAATGGGGAAATTAAATTAATTGCCAAACGCTAGTGTTCCGGTTTTAATGTGACACTAGCGCTGTTGTTTCTTTTTCTCTTCTCTCCCTAACCTTTTCTAATCCCGGCATCTTTTTGCCAATACACTTTCTCCAGCAGGAAAATAGAGAGGAAAAATTTTCATCAAAAAACTCACAATTTTACTACGGCTTTTATCCATATTGTAAAAAGCAGAGCAGACAAAGTACATTAGTTCTTGCTGACTACATGTTTCTTTGGGCTGTATGTTTATTGAGGGAGCAACTATCAAGTCATGTTCAGCAAATGATAGAGCACTGGCAAGTATAGCTTCCTGTTCTTCTTCAGTAAATACCTTGATTTTTTCTGTTAACCATTCAAGCTCTCCTTGCTGAAGTGCTTGTTGCTTTTCGTTTTGATGTTCCAATAGGATTGCCACATTTTCTTGTTGCTTTTCTGTCAAGGCGTTTTCCAATGCTTGGTTCTTTCGTTTAAGAACATTGAATTTTAGCAAAGCAGCAATGTACATACAGAAATATCCTACTGCAATATCGAATATTAGGACAAGCAGATAATTGTTACTTGAGTTTTGTATGCCACCAGCCATATATTCACTAATAGGGATAACAGCTAATAGCATGATAATGGCTATTGCATAAAGCACTCGGTATCGCGTTTTATGGTTTCCTGTGGCAAAGAGGCAAGCAAAAAGGCGATAATCAAAACGGCTATGATTGCAAAGAGTGGTATGAAAGAGGTCTCCATAGGTTTGTTGTTCTGTTTATGGTTTAACAATAATGCGCCAATAACCAGCCTTGTCTGAACCTTCGTGAACCAAAATTCCCATACCCTAAGGCTCTTGATATTTTTCTCTATAGCGCGTTTAGTTACACCAATCTTGTTGGCCATATTATCAGCTGTGATTGAAGGATCTGAAATAACGAGGTCGATTATCTTTTGTGCAGTTTTACTGACTTTCTTCTGTGTTTCCGATGTATCTCCGAACTTATCCGCATTTACACCGAACTTTTCGACCGAACTTTCTTCATTTACACCGAACTCTTTTGTGTTTACACCGAACTTTTCGACCGAACTTTCTTTGTTTACAGGATACTTTTCGAGGGTACTATTTACCCTGTTGGCTACTTCTTCAACAGGCATTCTTCCGTTGTCACCCCAGTTCAAATTATAGAATGTGGTGTAGAAAGAAGTCGCTTCCGTTTGATATTGCGGCTCTTTACCTTGCAGGAAATTGGGTAGCTTCTCTGTAAGCTCTCGCATTTTGCGTAAACCGGAACCACGTTTCTCCATATAATCCAACTGTGTGAACATGTCTGCAATGACAGGGTTACGGCGCATGGACGGCACTTTGTATATGTCACGGTCTTGAATCTGTGTTCCGTCAAGCATTGCGCCCGGTGATACCAGTTCTACACGGTCATCGTAAATGTCAATATGTACTTCACCGCCCATCACGGTATAATCTCTATGGATAAGATGGTTTACCAATCCTTCGAAGATAGCACGGTCTGAATAGTCGGGGAGGTTTAGACGATAGTTCGGCATCTTCACCCAACCACTCATGGTATAGTTCTTGATGAAGTCCATGCCGTATTTCAATAGTAATACAAGGTTAGCCCGATGTTCCACGGAACTGATGGCATCATCTTTATAGAGTCCAGTCCAACGGGTACAGAAAATACGTGATTGGAATACGGTACAATTATCCACAAACAGCAATCCGGCATTGGTCAGTTTGCCGTCAGGAGTTACTAGTCCGAATGATTCCAGATACTTGTCATTCCATTCCTGATGGGTTTGCTCACGGAAAGTATTGGCGAGAATGATGAAAGAATGTTTGCTGGCATCCACTTGGGTAGGCAGTGAATCCCAAGTCATGTGCGTACCTTTCAATACCAATGAAAGAAGCTGTTGCGAATTACACTCCACGCTTTCATTGCCAACTCGTACATATGCGGTACGTGTCCCATCCTGATAATAGTAATAAGGTGTAAGCGTTCCTGCCTTTACTTTCACTTCAAGCAAGGTATGCCCTTCGTGTTCTATCGGAATAAGCTGAACTTCCGGCACAGGGTCAAGTCGTGCCTTTATCATTTCACTGATAAAATCAGCATCGGCTTGTGGATTCTCCAAACCTACAATTACACCGTCATCATTCACTCCATAAAACAAACTGCCACCGTCCGTATTGGCAAATGCCGACACGGATTTAAGCCATGACTTTACTTTCTTACGTTCCAGCATTTCCTTGAAATCGTAAGCCGAGCATTCCGCTATCAATGTATTGTTATGTATTTGCATAGTTTCCTTATTGTTGTTCGGGTATAACATCCCAATATCATATACAAAGGTAAGGATAAAACCGAAGAATCTGTTAAAAACATCGCTTTCTTTTGATTTTTATGCGTTTACATCTCTTGTTTATGAATAAAAATCGTACTTTTGTGAGCAAGAGCGTGTGTTGCTTATGGATGCTTATTTTCGGGTTTGCGTTATATTTGCAACACGTGTACGCAAGTCGCTGATAGATATATCATGTTGATTTTGAGGAAGTGAAGTAATTCAGACAAGGACATAAATAATAAGCAAAAGCGTGCAGTTTATCAGAGCTGCGCGCTTTTGTATTTTTTATTGTTATATACTTGTCGATATAAGCACACTGAGTTCTTTCTCTTTAATTCTAAAGAATCTATTTGCCGTTACAAGTATTTAAGTCCTCATTAAAATATAAATCATGATATTATATTTTTCTTTGATGATTTATTTAATTAACCTAGGTAATGGCAAATATGAGATTAGTAAAATTAAAGAACCGTCCGAGTAAGGGCGTTTTCGTTTTTGAATACATGCAGGAGCAGATAGAGCGTCTTAGAGGGCAAGGAAAAGAACGGACAGTCGAAACATATCAGTCCGCATTGAACAGCTTCATGAAGTTCCGTGACGGCATAGACTTATGTTTTGATGAGATGGATGCAGATTTGATGGAACATTATGAAACGGAGATGCGCTCCACTCACCATTTAAGTCGTAATACCACCTCTTTTTATATGCGTATTTTGCGTTGTGTGTATCGCAAGGCAGTGGGTGAGGACTGGCCCTTCCTGCAGATCCTTTTGAGAATGTATATACTGGTGTGGACAAGACCTCAAAGAGAGCTGCCACCCTGACAGATATCAAACACATCAAGCAGTTGGATCTTTCCGATCATAAATCATTGGAATTTGCACGAGATATCTTTCTCTTTTCTTTCTATATGCGAGGAATGTCTTTTATAGATCTTGCCTATTTGCGTAAAAAAGATCTCAATAGTGGCTTTGTGAGTTATAGCCGTCGTAAAACAGGAAACTCATTATACGGTGGGAAAAACAGATGCAGGAGATTATTGACAGATACGGAGATTCGGAAACACAATATCTTTTACCTATTATAGAACGAGAAGATGGCACGGAGCGCAGACAATACCGGAATAAAATGTTGCTGGTGAACCGTAAGCTGAAGAAGATTGCAGCCCTGGGCAGGATTGACCACACCACTTACTATGTATGTGGCGCGCCATTCCTGGGCAAGTATAGCTAAGACGAAAAACATCTCGATTGGTATTATTAGCGAAGCGATGGGGCATGATTCAGAAACTACTACACAAATCTATCTTTCGTCTATACAGACTAATCAGATAGATAATGCAAATAGAAATATTTTAAAAGATCTATAAGAAGGGGAATATTTGAATTATTTTGAAATTAGGACGCACTCTTATAGAGAGCGTCCGATTTCTTAAATTTCTGATTTCCATTTATGTAGTAAGTTGTATGAATAAAATCAGCCCATAAGTTTATTATATATGCGAATCAGCAGTTGAAAACATCTTCTGATTCTTGATTTAAAAGTTTGTAATTCAGTTAATTATCTCATTATTTTATTTTGTAATCGCCTTAAAAATCAGTAAATTAGAAGAATAAAACCACTCGTTTTTCTAATTATGATTCCCAAGGAGAAAAAGTTAATACTAATAGGTTTGTATATGTATATCTGTGATGTCCATAAGTCTTCTCTGCGTTTCCACTGCCAGAGATTCAGTAACAATTCCAATCCCGAGTTTACGGATGAGGAGGTTCTTACCATCTATCTGTTCTGCGGGTACTGCCAGAGATACTTCAACATCAAGGAGATACATACCTTCGCTAAGGAGTATCTGTCATCATGGTTTCCAAAATTGCCGTCTTATCAAACGTTCTGCGTACGCCTAAATATGCTTTCAGAAACATTTAAGGTGCTGGTGGAAACCATGATACAATCATTCAAGCCCAAGGATTGCGACTCCATTATATCCATTGTCGATTCTATGCCAATAGTGACCTGTAAAGGGAAAAACCGAGAGGGGAAAGTAGCTACGGAGATAACATCAAAAGGGTATTGCTCCACTAAGAACATGTACTACTATGGCATGAAACTGCATATGGTAGGACAGCGTAGGGAGGGAACCTTACCTTTTCCGGAAATGATAACTCTGACACCGGCTTCGGACAACGACCTGACCGTATTCAAAAGCGAATGCGTGCCATACCTATCCGGAAAGACGGTGCTTGCAGACAAGATTTACAGCGATTTCTCTTTCTTTAATGAGAGCAATCCGGTTAAAGTGCTTACTCCGCATAAAGAGATTAAAGGGGAACCGGAAGTTCTCAAACAGAGGGAGAAAGCTGCAAGAGACCTTTTCTCGCAAGCCGTTTCAAAAGTCAGACAACCTATCGAATCCTTTTTCAACTGGCTGAATGAAAAAACAGAAATTCAAAGAGCATCTAAAGTAAGAGCTACCAAAGGGCTGTTGGTACATACCTTTGGAAAGTTGGCTATTGCTCTACTTACATTTGTTAATTTTTAATTTTTGAATCAGAAAGCCAACTGCTGATTCGCATTATATATAGAGAGAGAAAAAAACTTTTTTTATCAGTTTACAGTCTGTATGCTAGAAAATGAAAATAAATCTATACCTTTGCAGCCGATAGACGCTCTCTATATAAGAGTGCGTCTGTTTTAGTCGGATTATTCCACTATGAGTATTGTAAATAACAAGGGCAAAGACATGCCACAACAAATTTTAAACGACGGTTCAAAGACCGACGACGCCGTAGGCATATTCCAAATGATCGAAAAAAGCATTGGTATGTGGCTGTTGTAAATAAACAAAGAAAAAGCCTGTCAGGATAGATTACGAAAACGTTTGAAAACGAAACTGATAGTGAGAAGCTTATGAAGTTTATGTCCCTATCCAACAGGAGATGAGTATTCGTCATGATGGTAAACGTAAAAGTGGACCGTATTGTTTTCGCTGCTCTTGTGTTCATTCGCTGCACAGATTCAGTAAGACGGAAGAAATAGTCTGCCTTCCTTATATAAAACGTTTCATGGTTAACATAGCCGGTTCTTCCGAAATACTTGCCGTCCCGTAGCTATTATTATTCATGTACAGCTTGATGCGTATGGTCAATGATGCCGAAGAACATGTCACTATTGAGTCTCTGCATTTGGGCGATCGTCCAAACGGTGGCAAACTGGTAGGGTTGGAAGGAATATATGTCGTGAAATAGATGGTTCTACTAGTCTGGTTGTAAAATTGATATCCTTGATGCTAAAGTTACCATTGCTAGAGAGCTGGAACCTATAGCGGAAAACTCAGTTATATATTACAATCGGCAGGAGCTGCTGACTTTGCTTATTGAGACATTGAAAAATTGAGACATTGAACATCACAGGTTGATTCTATGGACAGTGCGTGAAGGGCGTCTGCTTGACGAAGCTCTTGCCTTTTGCCGTGATCGCGGTCTTGAATTTTATGCCGTGAACCGCGACTATCCGAGGAGGAGAAAGGGCGTAACAATCATTACTCACGCAAGCTCAAAGCCGATCTTTTTATAGATGACCGCAACTTGGGAGGCCTTCCCGATTGGGGTACTATTTATGGAATGATTCATGACGGAACCACTTTTTCGGATTTGATACGTAATGCCGGTGAATCTCCTGTTTCGGAGAATCACGGCAGAGGTCTTTTTTCTCGCGCCTGTTTGGCAGATGATTGAATAATAAATGAAAAAACTGATATGAAGACTTTAAAGAAACTATTATTGTTTGTTGTGGCATCCGCCTTGTTGGCAGGCTGCACCTCCTATAAAAATGTACCTTACATGCAGAATCCCGAGGTAGTGAACAGTTACAGGGAAGATCTTCCCCTTTATGATGCAAAGATTATGCCGAAAGATTTGCTGAGTATAACTGTGAACACGAGTGATCCTCAGGCTGCCGCTCCTTTTAACCTGACGGTACAGACTCCTCTGAATGCAGCCCTGACCAATATTAATACTACCACACAACCCACTCTCCAGCAATACCTGGTAAATAACAAGGGTGAGATAGATTTCCCCGTTATCGGTCGTCTGAAGGTAGGCGGCCTTACGAAAAACGAGGCGGAAGATTTGATCCGTGAGCAATTGCAGCCCTATCTGAAAGAGAGTCCTATCGTTACAGTCCGTATGGCAAATTACAAAATTTCGGTATTGGGAGAGGTGAACCGTCCGGGTACTTTTACCGTAGGAAATGAAAAGGTAAATATCCTTGAAGCCCTTGCCATGGCGGGAGATATGACTGTTTATGGCGTCCGTGACAATGTGAAACTGATTCGTGAAGATGCAAAAGGCAAGCGTGAGATTATCAATTTGAATCTTAATAATGCAGAGCTGGTTGTATCTCCCTATTACTACCTGCGCCAGAACGATATCATCTATGTAACGCCCAATAAGACAAAAGCCAAGAACTCGGACATTGGCAGCAGCACCAGCATATGGATCAGTGCTACATCCATTTTGGTATCTCTTGCAAGCCTTCTGGCAACCATCTTGAAATAAAACTCATAAATATAATTGTTGATTACAAACTGTTGATATGACTGACGAACAGAAGAACACCCCTTCGGGTACCGAGCAACGTGAGGAGAACGTTGATCTTTATGCCTTGTTTTTTAAATACTTTGCCTATTGGCCGTGGTTTGTAGCCAGTGTGCTGGTTTGTATTATATCTGCTTTCATCTATCTCCGTTATCAAGCTCCTGTCTATAATGTTGATGCGGCCGTACTCATCAAAGAAGGTGACAAGAAAGGTGGAAGCAGTAATAATCCTATGGGAGCCCTTCAGGATCTGGGTATGTTCTCCATGACTAACAATTTTGACAATGAGGTGGAAATCCTGAAGTCAAGAACCTTGATTAAAAAGGTGGTGAATCATTTGAATTTGTATATTTCAGTGGCCGAGGAACGTATGTTCGGCTATAACACTCCTTTATATAAGTCCACTCCGGTAAAAGTTTATATGACTCCTGAAGAGGCAGACAATCTGGAAGAAGGAGCCAAGCTTCATCTAAAATACACCATGAATGGAAAATTGGATGTAAAAGTGGAATATATGTTTGACGAGGAGAAGCAGGAGACTGAGGTAAGTTTTGATAGTATTCCGGCTGTTTTCCCCACTCCAGTAGGAGTTTTCAGTTTTACAAAGAACGACTCGGTCCCACCTTTGGAAGAAGATATGAATCTGGTGGCATACGTTAATTCTCCTACAGATGTGACGGAAAGTTATGTAGAGAATTTGTCAGTGGAACCCACTTCGAAGACTACCACAATTGCTGCCATCAGCTTGCAGAATACGGTAAAGCAGCGCGGTATTGATTTTATCAATTGTTTGGTTGACTTTTATAATCTGGACGCGAATGACGAGAAGAATGAAGTGGCTCAAAAATCCGCAGAGTTTATAGACGAGCGTATTGGCATTATCAATCGGGAGTTAGGTACTGCCGAAACGGAACTTGCCGATTTCAAGCAACGCTCCGGATTGACCGATTTGACCAGCGATGCCCGTCTGGCTTTGGAAGAGAGTTCGAAATATGAACAGCAACTGACCGAGAATGCCACCCAGTTGAGACTGGTGGAGTCCTTGCGTAACTATGTGAACAATCCGAAGAATGCAAACGAGGTGATTCCCGCTAATGTAGGGTTGCAGGACCAGAATTTGGGTTCTATCATCAACCAATATAACACGATGCTGATCGAACGCAAGCGTTTGCTCCGTACCTCTTCCGAAAACAATCCTGCGGTAATCAATATCAATACGGGCATCGAGTCCATGCGGCACAATGTGCAGACTACCGTGAACAGTGTACTGAGAGGGTTGCAGATAGCGCAGTCCAACCTTGAACGTCAGGCACGGAAGTTTGAAGGCAGGATCAGCAGTGCGCCGCAGAGGAGAAAGAATTTCTTACTATCTCCCGCCAGCAGGAAATCAAGGCGACCCTTTACATTATGTTGCTTCAGAAGCGTGAGGAAAACGCAATAACCCTGCATCCACTGCTAATAACGGACGTATCATCAAAGCTGCTCTTCCTAGTAAAAAGCCGGTTTCTCCTAAGAAGATGGTTGTTATGTTGGTCGCTCTTGTATTGGGTATGGGTATTCCTGTAGGTCTTATTTATTTGAAGGATTTATTAAAATATAAGATAGAGAATGCCGAGGATGTGGAGAAGATAACGGATGTTCCTATTTTGGGTGAGCTTCCTTTAAGTAAGAAGCCCGAAAAAGGTGCCATTGTGGTTCAGGAGAATCAGAATGGTATGATGGAGGAGGCTTTTCGTGGTCTGCGTACCAATATGTTGTTCATGCTTGGTGCCAGTCAGAAAGTGGTGCTTTTTACATCCACACAGCCGGGTGAAGGTAAGTCTTTTATTGCTGGAAATACGGCAGTCAGTCTGGCCTATATGGGTAAGAAAGTTGTTATTGTGGGTTTGGATATCCGCAAGCCGGGGCTGAATAAGGTCTTTAATCTGTCCCATCGCACGGAAGGTATTACCAATTATCTGGCTGACCCCGAGCATACCAATCTTTTTGATATGATACAACATTCGGATGTAAGTCCTAATCTTGATATTCTTCCGGGTGGTCCTATTCCTCCCAATCCTACAGAGTTGATGGCGCGTACGGTATTGGAAGATGCAATAGAGAAATTGAAAGAGCGTTACGATTACATTATTCTTGATACGGCTCCTATTGCTATTGTGACCGATACTGCTATTGCCAGTCGTGGCTGATATGTGCGTGTATGTGTGTCGTGCAGATGTAACTCCGAAGTTGGGGTATCAGTATATTAATGTCTTTGCGGATCAGAAGAAATTCGATAAATTGGCTACGGTTATTAATAGCATTGATTTGAATTCAAGAAAGAGTGGCTATGGGTATAAATATGGTTATGGATATGGACACAAGTATGGGTATGGTTACGTGGCTGAAACATGTGGAAAAAAGGACTGATTTCTTCTGTAAACTGATTTAATAGTTGCTATATAATTTATAATCTTTAATCATTAGCCTAACTTCTCTTGTTTATGGTTGCTTTTTAATATACCAGTAACCGTAAAGATAGCAAAATAGTATATAAATAGAACTAATGATAATGTAATTCAATATGAACTGTTTCCCTTAAAAGAGGGAAGAAGAATATCTTAACCATATGAAATACGAAACAAGCATAAATGACTCATCCAACAACAAACGTATTGCTAAGAATACGTTACTGCTTTATTTCCGTATGCTCTTGATGATGGTTGTAACTCTATATACATCTCGTGTGGTGTTAGCTACTCTGGGGGTGGAGGACTATGGTATTTATAATGTCGTGGGTGGGGTCGTAACTATGTTTGGCTTTATAAGTGGATGTATGTCAACGGCGACACAACGTTATCTAACTTTTGAATTAGGAAAAGGAAGAGTTAAACGATTACAGGAAGTATTCAATGTTTCTATTTTGATACATGGAATAGTTGCACTCGTGATACTGGTTGTAGCAGAAACCATAGGGCTATGGTTTTTATGGAATAAAATGCAAATACCTACTGGACGTCTTGATGCTGCTTTCTGGGTTTATCAGTCTTCTGTATTAGCCGCATTAATTATGATAATGAGTATTCCTTATAATGCCACGATTATTGCGCATGAGAGGATGTCGGCTTTTGCTTGTATTTCGGTATTGGAGGTATTGCTGAAACTGGGTATAGTTTACTTACTTTTATTATTGAATGTAGATAAGCTTATTTTATATGCCGTATTAATAGTTGCTGTTCAGTTTGCTGTTAGGATATGTTATGGTTGGTATTGTAAGTGCCATTTTAAGGAAACACGAATCAGATTGACTTGGAATAGGTGCTTAATCAAAGAGATGCTTTCTTTTGCAGGATGGAGTATAGTCGGAAATGCCGCATACGTGGCGTATACGCAAGGGATTAATGTACTGTTGAATATCTTTTTCGGACCAACCGTCAATGCGGCTCGTGCTATTTCTGTTCAAGTACAACATGCTGTTAATATGTTTTCTCAGAATTTTCAGACTGCTATTAATCCGCAGATTACCAAAAGTTATGCAGCATCTGATTATGTGGAAATGTACACACTAATATACCGAAGTAGTAAATTTACATTTTTCCTACTCTTGTTCCTCTCATTACCCGTAATGATAGAAACGGAATATATGTTGAACTTGTGGTTAACTGTTGTTCCAGATGATACGGTAATTTTCACTCGGCTTATATTATGTACGACAATTATTGACTCTATGGCAAATCCGCTCATGGTTGCAGTTACTGCCACAGGGCATATAAGACGTTATCATATAATTGTTGGTGGCTGTTTGTTGTCCATTATTCCATTGTCGTATGGAGTGCTTAAACTTGGGTGTTCTCCAGCATCTGTATTGGTTGTTCATTTTCTGCTAAGTGTTGTAGCTTTTGCAATCCGTTTGTGTATTGTGACTAGGATGATAAATATGCCTCTATATATTTACATTAAAGAAGTCATATTGAAAAGTCTCAAAGTTGTCGTATTGTCAGTTCCTGTGCCATTGGTCATCAGTTTTTATCTCCATACCTCTTTTATTGTAACAGGTGTGGTATGCGTGGTAAGTGTTTCTGTCATATCTTATGTGTTCGGACTTGATGAAAACGAGCGTACATTTGTAGGAAAGAGGCTAAAGGGGGCTCTGCTGAAGATGGGCTGCTGATTTTTTCGGTTTAGCAATTGTTGGCAATTATTTTATATCTGACTAAATATCTGATGCTACTAAATTTTGATTAGCTACTTATTTTTATGAAATCACTGTTCTATCCTGTTTTATTGTTGTTTCATGCTGTTTTTATTTCATTGGGGAATGATTCAAAGATGATAAAATACATTTGTGTGGTTTTACTCATGGTATACCTTTTTCACAAAAAAAGGTTTATTTTACAGCGCAAGTATCGAACGGTGAACCAAGCCTTACTTTTATTTGGCGGAACTGTGCTTTTCTCATCGATCCATATGCTGACAATCCATTTTCCTCCTGGATTTAAGGAAGTTTCTCCATTAAGTGGAGTTTTATTGGTACTATGTGTAGCTTGTTCTTTCTTTATGATGGAATATGTGAATGAGAAGAATCTTCATCAGTCATTCTTTATTCTTATGTATAGGTTTACTTTAGGTTATTTGTTGGTGAATGACTTATTGTTACTGGCTCAGATGCCTTCAGTATCAGGTATGGAGAGTAGTACCATCATTTATTTAATAGGTAACAAGTTTGAGGTGACATATATGCACTTGTTTTTTTCTGCATTATATTATCAGGTCTTTTGCACTGGTATGAAAGTTTATTTGCGACAATACATTATTCTCGTAATGCATTTAGTTTTAACTCTGTTTATCGCGATCGGGGTAGAGTGTTCTACAGGTGTTTTAGGGGTAGTCCTTTTGGCAGTATTTTTATTTCTTTATAAGAAGATACGTTTCATTTTCCGCCCCTTTTTTGCAATAATCTTGATGTTGTTGTTTGGAGCATTTTTTTTATTGTATGAGACGATCTTGGCTATACCTTCGGTTCAGTATTTAATAGTAGATATATTGAATGAGGATTTGACATTGACAGGACGTACTTATATATATACTAGAATGCTGGATCTAATGGATACTCAACCTTGGTTTGGTTATGGGAATGGAACTGCTACTTTTTTTACAACGTATTACATCCATGAGAAGTTAACGAATACGCAAAATGGATTGCTCAATGATTATATTGATTGGGGAATTATTGGGGTCATTTGCTTGATTATCCTTACATATTCAGTCCTGAGAAGTGCAAGTTCAAGAATTAATCCGTTTATATGTTTAATCTATACATATATAGTGTTGTCTAGCATTGAGATAACATTAGGGTTACGTTTCCTTGCTGTTCTTCCAATGTGTATGTGGGCAAATAAAAAAAATAATTAGGACTATGAAAAATATTTCAGAATTGTCTCATTGTTACGGTTGTTCTCTGTGTGCTGTCATTTGCCCTCAGCAGATTATTACGCTTTGTCAGGATAAGGAAGGGTTCTACCAACCTGTGATTGAAAAAAATGATGAATGTACTGCTTGCGGATTGTGTAGTAAAGTATGTGCTTTCATTAATGATGAAAAATGGCAGAATGAAAATATTAGGTCTTTTGCTTCTTGGAGCAGAGAACCCTCTGTTCGAAAGAAATCTTCCTCAGGCGGTACAGGTTTTGAGATAGCAAGGATGCTATCACGGAAAGGATATAATGTTGTGTCAGTCTGCTATAATGCAGATAAAAAACGGGCAGAGCACTATGTGGCAAGATGCGTAGAAGAAATAATACCCTCAATGGGGTCGAAATATATTCAGAGCTATTCGTATAAGGCTTTCAAGGAGATAAAGAAAGGCGGCAAATTTTTAATTACAGGTACACCTTGTCAAATTGCTTCTATGCGGAGATACGTCCGTATGAGGCGGATAGAAGATGATGTGATACTGATGGACTTTTTTTGTCATGGTGTACCATCTAAATTGGTATGGGACAAGTATGTGTCAGAGATTGAAAATCAAATAGGTAAAGTAACATATGCGTCATGGCGCAACAAACAGTCGGGATGGCATGACTCATGGGGGATGTTCATAAAAGGAAAGAAAAGCTATTATAATAAAAAAAGATCGGAAGGAGATTTGTTTTATAAGTTCTTTCTCGGTAATATGTGTTTGGGACGAGCCTGCTATAAAGATTGTAAATTTAAATATTTAAACTCTGCAGCGGACATTCGTATTGGTGATTTATGGGGAAGTAAATATGTTGACGAGGAGAAAGGAGTGACGGGAATATTAGCTTTCACTGAGAGAGGGCGCATGGTTATAGCTAATTGTCCGGGGATAGAGACTGTCAACGAATCTGTTGAAGTAGTGACAGAGGGACAAATGAAAAGCTGTATCACTAAACCGTATTACTATAGAGGGCTTATGGCTTTGTTGAGAACTCCTTTAAAACTGAAATTTATTTATCGTATTATACAGATGTTGCGTATAGGGAACATCCTAAAGGTTAAAATGCATTTATGAAACGAGTAGGAATTGTGACTATGCACAAGGTTGTGAACTATGGGTCGGCTTTACAAGCATGGGCTACACAGGAAGTGATTCGTAGACTGGGGTATGATGTTCTAATCATAGACTATGTTTATCCCAATGCCTTTCACATTAAGGACAAAAAGAGAAATATTGCAAGAAGTGTGTTACAATGGTGTCTTCATTTTTGTCAAGGTTTTCCATGGGAGAAAAAAAGAAAACACTTTGAAAAGTTTTGGAATGATAATTTTAATCTTACGCAAACATATCCTTGTGTAGAGTCAATATATAACAATCCACCAGATTTTGATGTTTATGTGGCTGGAAGTGACCAAATATGGAATCCTACATGCATAAAAGGGGATGGCGTTTTTCTGTTGGATTTTGTTACGAATGGTAAACGTCGTATTAGTTATGCCTCCAGTTTTGCCCAAGCTAAACTAGAAGAAAAGTTTAGGAAGGATATGGCAGATAGTTTAAGGGGATTTTTCTCAATAGCTGTACGTGAGAGTAATGGCGTAAAAATTGTAAAGAAATTGATCGGAAAAGATGTTCCTATTACATTAGATCCTACTCTTCTTTTACGTAAAGACGATTATGGACCGCTTATAAAGCAAAGTTCACTGCATATTCAAAAGCCTTATATGTTGGTTTATATTTTGCAATATGCATATGACCCTTATCCGTATGCTACAGAATTTATTCGTGAAGTATATCAGCAAACAGGATTGCATGTGGTATGTTTGGACTTCTCGGCAAAACAACATCTTGGAATAAAAGATATGATTCATCTACATGATGCTGTGGGACCAGCAGAGTTTTTGAGTTTGTTTGCAAACGCTTCATTTGTGATAACTACGTCTTTTCATGGAACAGCATTTGCTTTGAATTTCGGTGTGCCATTCTATTCATTGCTGAATGATAAAAGCAGTAGTGACGACCGGATGGGCAACTTGTTACGTTTGTGTGGAATGGAAGATAGGGGTATAATAATTAACACAAGGAAAGTGCGAGTCTCTACGTCATTTGATATAAACGGATGTGAGACACGGCTAAGACAAAAGCGTGAAGAATCTATCGCTTATTTGCAGAGAAGTTTAATGTAATAAGATTAATTATATTATGGGTGTTTTCAATCAAATAAAAATGATTTGGCATAAGCGAAGTTCCTCAGCTTACATTAAATATCTTCGTAAAAAAGGAATACATATCGGAGAGCATTGCATAATTCGTGCTCCTCGCACGGCACGGATAGATGTATCACGCCCCTCATTAGTTACCATAGGTAACAATGTGGATATGAATATGAACTTTCAAATATTGACGCATGACTGGGCTTCGCTTGTCTTCCGAACTAAATATAATGACTTTGTGAATTCGTCTGGACATGTGACGATTGGTAATAATATCTATTTTGGAACTAATGTAGTAGTGCTGAAAGGTGTGACGATTGGCGATAATTGTGTAATAGGTGCTTGCTCATTAGTCACAAAGAATATTCCCGCTAATTCAGTGGCAGCCGGTGTACCTTGTCGGGTGATATGCTCAATAGATGAATATTACAGAAAGAGAAAGCAGGTTGCACTTGCAGAAGCAGTGGAGTATGTGCAGAGTATTCAAAAACGTTTTAAACGCGATCCCTTTAAACGTGAGTTGTATGAAGAGTTTATTTACTTCACCCATAAAGACAATATAGAACAGTATGAGCAAGAAGGTTCTCCTGTAAAGTCCCAACTTGGTATAGCGTATACTGATTTTATCCAGCGTGATGAAGCGAATTTCAAAGATTATGAGGCATTTTTACAGTACGTAAACAAAAAGGGAGTTATATCCAGTGAAAATAACAATATAATCAAAAATGAATAAACCAAAGGTAAGTATTGTAGTTCCTATTTATAATGTGGAAAAATATCTAGATCGCTGCATCCAGTCACTTCTTGCACAGACATTAAAAGAAATAGAAATCATTTTGGTAGATGATGAATCACCGGATAATTGCCCACAGATTTGTGACAGGTATGTAGCAAAGTATACTTATGTTAAAGTGGTGCATAAAAAAAATGATGGTCTTGGAAAGGCTCGCAACAGCGGTATGGAAGTCGCCACAGGTGAATATATCGCATTTGTTGATAGTGATGATTTTATAGATGCAGACATGATGGAGAGACTTTACGATGAATGTAAGGAACACTCTTTAGATGTAATTTATTCTGAATTTAATGTGGATGAATATCCGGGTTTTCGTATAACTCTCAAACCAGAGCGGCTGTATACAGGCAGAGAAGAGATAGAACAGTTGCGTTTAGACATAGTAGGGGCAGAGCCAAATCATAGATCAAGTGTGAAGTTTCAATGTTCTGCCTGTAAAGGGTTGTATTCTATGAAATTACTTTCAGAACATCACTTGCAATTTCACTCTGAGCGGCAGTATATTTCAGAGGATATGCTGTTTAATTTAGATGTGCTTTACCATGCAATGCAGGTAAAGACTGTTCCTTGGCAGATGTATCATTATTGTTTAAACGGAGCATCGCTTTCACATACATATCGTCCAGATCGTTGGCCAAAGTTGCTTTATATGCTGGAGATACTTGATAAAAAGGGACAGCAGTTTAAGCATCAAGAAGAGTTTCGGTTACGTTTGGCAAGAACAGCGATTTTTTATACTCGTTCAGGTATAGGGCAAGAAATTAGAAGGACAGATATTTCATTTAAAGAGAAGTTAAGGCGGGTTACTGAAATCATGAAAGATACAACTATTTCTTCTTTAATAAAAGATTATCCGTTTTATAATCTTCCTTTAACATGGAAGATTTATGGATATTTGCTGAAATGTAAATGCAAATGGATAATGTTTATAGTAATGTATATAAATAATAAAAAAAGAAGAATGACGTCAATCAAGATTTGTTGAGGCGTAAAAGTATTAGTGATTTTTGAATATGCAATTAAGAATTATTACATTGTATCGAACCGAAAATTATGGGGCGTTTTACAAATGTTCGTTTTGTCGTTAATTAATCTATAACTTGTATCGTGATAAAAAGATAGATGGTTGTGTACACTTGGGTATAGAAAATACCAGTTGTCTATCTAGTAGCTACATTGTACATTGGCATGATGATGTGATTCGTAGAGAACATTTTAATAGTTAATAAATTATTTGTATCTAATATCCTTATGCTTAAATACTTGAAAAAGTGTCTAAGTAAAAAGTATACTCTAATTTTAGTATTAATATTTATTTTGCAAAATATTAAAGATGAATACTTTAGCGAATGGAAATATGTGTAAAAGACGGAAAGTCTTTTCTTTTAATTCAGAATTATATAAAGTAACTGGAGTTCAAAAGGTTTTAATGGATATTCACCATGCTGTAAAAGAAGATTATGACGCCATTATTGTGGGGACTGTATCCTATGGCATGGTTGATAAAAGTCATCAAATATTTGAAGATGAATATAAGCAATTTAAAAATCCTTTTATGTTTTATGATTCTATAGTTGTATTGCATGAAAGAAAATTTCTCTTATTATTTTGGATACTAAATCATATATTTTTTCAACATATCAAATTGGTATATGTGCATCATAATATATTTCATAATCATAAGTTGATGTCTATAATGCCTACTACGGTAGTATCTATATCAGATAAGTGTACGGAAAATTTGATGAATTATTTTAAAGTTCCTAAAAGACATATACATAAAATATCCAATTGCGTTAGGGAGTTATATCCACATTTTCATGATTGTCCACAAGTTGATTATATATCTATAATTTATCCCGCACGTATCAATAATATAAAAAGGCAAATAGAAGTATATAAACACTTGAAGGGAAAAGTTAAAGAGCAGATAAAAATTAAATTTGTAGGGACAGGACCTTGCTATGAGGAATTAAGAAAAATAATAGCAGGAGATAGTCAGTTTGAATGTTTGGGGTTTAGAAATGATGTACTTGATTTATTGCAAAAAAGCAATTATATGATGTTGTTTTCTACAACAGAAGGACTTCCTATCACTCTTATTGAGGCTTCAATGTGTGGTTGCCCTATAATTTGTAATGATGTCGGGGGAAATTTAGAAATAGCTCATGATGGTGAAAATGCTTTTATAGCTAATAGTTGGAATGAATTAGTTTGTGTGTTGAATAGCTTGCTAGATATTCCGAAAGATGATTATATGGCAATGTGTGCAAAAAGCCGAGAAATTTATCTTTCACGGTTTACATTTGATATGTTTAAACAAAAATATTTAGAACTGTTCTCAATTTTATAGTTTCATATTATGAGATACTTATTTCTGCTAATAATATTATATCTGTGTTTTAATTTTGTCACTTTGGGGCAGGAAGTGAATATTGAGTTTGAAAAAAAGCCATATTGGGTGGAAAACTTTGATAAGAAAGGAGGTCTTGATGATAAGTTATGGGGATCTAAAAAAGAAAAATCGGGAGGATTGGTATTTTATACTGGTGCTGACGAGAAGAACGTAAAAGTAAAAAAAGGGAAACTTATATTGACTATACGTAAAGATAGTGCTTCTGGTAAATATCTATATACATCTGGTAGAATTTTTACAAAACAATATTTTCGTTATGGTAAATTTGAAATAAAAGCAAAGTTGCCTGTTACTGCTGGTGTTTGGCCGGCTTTATGGTTTAAGGCAAATTCTGGACCAGCATGTGTCGGAGAAATTGATTTAGTGGAATATATAGGCTGCATGAAAGCGGAAAAGATGAATGTGAATGTACATCTTTGGGGGACTTTTGGAGGTAAGAAAAATAATCATAAACAGTATCCTAGAAGTGTTGCAGTTAACATCTCAAATTATCATATTTATACTTTGGAAATGCTAAGAGGAAAGTTAGTATTTAAAGTTGATGGTAAAGTTGTATATGAGGTAAAAAAGGGAGATATAGAATATTGGCCTTTTGACGAAACTTCTTATCGTCTTATGATAGCCTTGTCTTATGGTGGAACTTGGGCTGGTTCATGTGGATTGGCTGATAACTCTCTACCGCAATCTATAAAAGTAGATTATGTGAAATATTATAGATTAAAAGAAGAATGTAATGATTAAGCTGGCTCCTTTTGAATCATGTACAGGTTGTACAGCTTGTATGAATAGCTGTTCTCACAATGCAATTGTTATGGCAGAAGATGCCGAAGGTTTTATCTTTCCACACATAAATGGTAACAAATGTGTGGAATGTGGACTTTGTATGAGAGTATGTCCAGTTTTAAATACACCAATAATTACAAATGCAACAAAGCCAAATGTTTTTGCTGTTTGGAGCTTGAAAGACAGGACTGTTAGTAGTTCTGGAGGAGCTTTTTCTGCATTTGCAAGGAATGTGTTGGAAGCTGATGGTGTGGTATTTGGTGCTACTCTTGGAACAAACTTATTATGCTATCATAGGGAGATTCATATGATAGAAGAGTTGGAAGTTCTACGAGGAAGTAAATATGTTCAAAGTGAGTTAAGAGATACTTTTTTTAAAGTGAAAGCCTATCTGAAAGAGGGTAAAAATGTCTTATTTACAGGTACACCATGTCAAGTAGACGGGTTATATAGGTATTTACGGAGAAACTATGATAATTTGCTAACATTAGATTTGGTATGTCATGGAGTACCATCTAACACATTGTTTCATTCATATCTTTTAAAACTTGAAGATTTAAAAAAAGTTAAGATATCTATGTTTGAATTTCGCCGTCGAAACGGTTGGGGCTTTGCATCAGCTATATCAGATAGAGGCAAGCTAGAGCCTATATATGATATTGAAAATCTATATATGTACGCTTTTGATAAAGCTGTTTTATTTAGAAAATCATGTTATGCTTGTCCGTATGCTAGGTTGCCTAGAGTAGGAGATTGTTCCATTGCGGATTTTTGGGGCATAGGTAGACATGGCAAATCCTTTAAACACAATGTGTTAAAAGGAGTTTCCCTAGTATTGGCTAATAATGCTAAAGGGATAAATGCCGTACAAAATTTGCAAGAATCTTTTGTGGAAGAACGAACATTAGATGAAGCCTTGGCAGAAAATTATAATATTATTCATCCCTCTCCCCTGCATCCCATGCGTGATAAAATCATCGCAGCATTTTTAGATTCTTCACGTTCATTGAAAAGCATAAATAAAGAGTTTGAGTTGATTGATAATAGCTTGAAAGAACGAGTGAAAGAATATGCCTCTCGATACCATATTTATGATTTGCTAAAAAATATCTACAATAAATATAAAGCTCTATGAAAGTAGCTATCCTATCTATGCAAGAAGTGAAGAATTATGGTTCATTCCTTCAGGCTTTTTCTTTGAAAAAAACTATTGAATCGCTGGGTAATACTTGCGAATTCATTAATATTATCCCAGGTGAACAATTGGGAAATTATAAGATAAGTAAATTTCATAAGATTAAACTCCTCATACAGCGTTTATGGGGGAGGGATTTTATTAGACGTTTGTCTTCTATTTATATTTTCCAAACTCGTTTTTCGAAAGAATTTTTGCCTTATTTGGGAGTGGAATCTGAAAGAAATATTAGGCATTATGACGTGATTGTAATTGGCAGTGATGAAGTCTTTAATTGTGCTCAAAAAACATGGTTTGGATTTTCACGTCAGTTATTTGGTGAAGGGCTGAATGCAGATAAGATAATAACGTATGCCGCTTCTTTTGGGGCAACTACAGTAGATAAACTTCAAGAACTGGGAATTAAGAAGATTGTTGGTCGTTTGTTGGGAAATATTAGTGTAATATCAGTGCGTGATGCTAATAGTTCTATTACAGTAAAAACACTGATAGGTAAAGTTCCCGTAATGCATTTAGATCCTGTATTGATATTTAATTATGATCTGTTTATGCCTTCAAACGTTACGCTAAAAAATTATATGATTGTATATACATACCCGGGACGTATTACAGATAAGCAGGAAATTCAATCAATAAAAGATTTCGCCAAATCCCATAGACTGAAACTAATATCTATCGGCCATTATTTCTCTTGGTGTGATGACGTGGTCATTCCTTCCCCTTTTGAAGTACTGGCATATTTCAAGAATGCGTCATATATTGTTACTGATACATTTCATGGTAGTGTATTTTCTATCAAATATAATAAGGCTTTTTGCACAATCATACGAAATATGAACAATCAAAAATTAAGCTATCTGTTGAAACAATTTCACTTGGAGTCTAGAATAATCAATGATATTGATAAATTGGATAGTATATTAACAACTCCTATTGATTATAAAGAAATAAATGAGTATATAGCCAAAGAAACTCGATGTTCTATTGAGTACTTGAAGACAAATATCTGTAAATAGATTAGCGATGTTCTCTATTTTGGTAAAAAAAATAATTATTACAGACGGCAATTCTTTTAATGACCTTTTGGAAGATAAGGGTAAAGTTTATACTTTTTTAAATCCGGTTTCCTATCTCACTGCTTTAGAGAACAAAGAACTGTTCGCTAGTTTTGATGGTATTTTTGCCGATGGTTCCATCTTAGTGGCTGCCATAAGATTATTATATGGAATAACAGTGAAAAGGCGAAGCTTTGATATGACTTCTATGGCACCGGAATTATTCCGTTTTGCCGAAAATAATGGAAAGATGTTATACATTGTTGCGTCAAAACAAGAACAGGTAGAAAAAGCTGTTGAAATATTTAAGGAACGGTATCCAAAGTTGAAGTTTATGGGTTGTCGTAATGGGTATTTTGTTTCGGAACAAGAAATGGATGCGGAAGCGAAACATATTACACAAGTTAATCCTGATTTTCTTATTGTAGGAATGGGGGCGTTGATGCAAGAACGTTTTTTGCTAAAGGTGCGTAATGCCGGATTCCAGGGTATTGGTTTTACCTGTGGTGGTTTTATTCACCAAACTGCTAATAATGAGATTGAATACTACCCTCTATGGATAGATCGTATGAATCTGCGTTTTGTCTATCGTATGTATAAAGAGAAGCATACCCGTAAACGTTATGTACAAGCTGCCTTACTTTTTCCTGCACGCTTTTTGTGGGAGAAACTAATCTTTTCATGGTACAAAGATAGCAAACCCTTATAATTTCGCAATGCATAATTCTTTTTTAGCTTTTCTATGTTTATGTTTCTGTACTGTATTGAAGGGACAGGCATTATATGGTACTAGTGGACTATTGCATATGCCTACTGCTGATATGCAGAAGGACAAAACTGTTATGCTGGGCGGTAATGTGCTGGATAAGCATCCGCTTTCTACTTATTGGAATAATAAAAATTACACCTACACATATAATTACTATATAAATGTGACTATTTTTCCTTGGCTGGAAGTAGCATATACCTGTACCTTGGTAAAGGGAGTTAAAGGTAATTATTGGCCTGAACAGACTTGGGGAAAATTTCGTAATCAGGACCGTAATTTTTCAGGAAGGCTCCGTTTATGGAAGGAAGGCTGGTGGAAAGAATGGACTCCTCAACTTGTATTGGGAGCCAATGATCCCGGAAGTTTTGATAATAATGGTGGTGGTAATATCAATTTTAATCAAGAAGCTGGTACTCATAATTATTTCAATCGTTTTTTTCTGGCTGCAACGAAACATTTGTTTTTTCAGAATGTGGGGGAATTAGGGCTTCATATGGCTTATATTTATAGCAGGGCTACTGGCTTGAATTATGAAGGACCTGCATTAGGTGTTAATTTTCGGTGTTGTTTGCCTGATACTTCTTTGGGAAATAAGATATTGAATGGACTGAATTTGATGGCGGAATATGATGCACGAACCATTAATATAGGTTTTAACTATGCTGTTTGGAAAGATCGTTTTAATCTGATAGCAGAATTGAATGATGGTAAATATCTGAGTGCGGGACTTTATTTCAAAATCTGTTTGAAGTAAACAGGTATGAGAGTTGATAATGATAGCCACATATATGATCATAATTTTTTAAATCATACTACTATGACTATGAAAGACAAATTAGCATCCTACAACCACTTGATCGAGACCTTTGTGATTGTCACCGAGACCTTTCTTTGCGGTCTGCTATTCCTGCTTTTCAGCAAGCTGTCCAATGAGATGCAGTGGGATAGCCTGCAGGTTGGTGGAACCACCGTTCTGCAAGTCATGCTTACACTGATGTTATGTTACGCCCTTTGCGCCATCCATTCAGGAGTAGTGCTTCACCGGAGGAAAGTGCATTCCCTTCAGATATGGAAACGTGTGTTCGAGAATATGTTCCTGTTTGTCCTCCTGGGCGGTCTGGTCCTTTCTGTAGGAAACTATGCGGATATAGCCTCCCTGTTCATGCTGGAGTACCTTTTCCTCCTGTTTCTGTGTCTTGTTTCGTTCCGTTTCACTCTTCGTCTTCTCATCAGGCTTTACCGTATGAGCAAGAAACATACGCGTTTTGTAGTACTGGTAGGAAGTACGGACAACAACCTGAAATCTACCATGAGATGTCGGGCAGTGAAGATACAGGTTATTCGGTCGTGGGCTATTTTGACGGTCAGGCGAATCCTGCTTTCCCGGTAGAATGTCCGTATTTGGGCCAGCCGGCGCAGGTACAGGAATATCTGGAGAAACATGATTATGTACATTACCTGTTCTGCTGCCTGCCCTCAAAAGACAGAGAGGTCATCGTTTCTCTGATTGATTACTGCGAGAACCATCTGGTACATTTCTTCAGTGTGCCCAATGTGCGCAATTATCTCCACCACCGTATGTCGTTCAACATCATGGGGAACGTCCCTTACCGGCCTTCGCCCCGATCCCTTAAGTTGGCCGGGGAACCGCCTGCTGAAAAGAGCCTTTGACATAGTAGTCTCATCGGTGTTCCTTTGTACGTTTTTTCCGGTTATTCTGATTGTGGTGGCGATAGTGACCGGATTGACCATGCCCGGCCCGCTGTTCTTCCGCCAGAAACGGAACGGGCTGAACGGCAGGGAGTTTTATTGTTACAAGTTCCGCAGTATGAAAGTAAATGCAGATGCCGACAGGATACAGGCCACGGAGCATGATCCCCGCAAGACGCTGGGGCAATATAATGCGTAAGACGAATATAGATGAGCTGCCCCAGTTTATCAATGTGCTGTTGGGGGATATGAGTATCGTGGGGCCTCGTCCTCACATGCTTCTCCATACGCAGGAATATTCAAGGCTGATCAATAAATATATGGTGCGGCATTTTGTGAAACCGGGTATAACGGGATGGAGCCAGGTTACGGGTTTCCGTGGAAACGAAGGAACTAAAAGACATGGAGGGCCGTATCCGTGGTGATATCTGGTATTTGGAGCACTGGAGCTTCGGTCTGGACCTTTACATCATGTACAGGACGGTGGCGAATGTCTTCCGTGGCGAGAAGAATGCCTATTAGTAAAACGGGCTGTTCTTAACGATCCTTCTCGATGAGGGTCCTTAGTAATTTAGCAGTTAAAAAACTTTGTTTTTGCAGCCTGTTATTTCCGTCTGCCGGCCGGAAATGGAACATAGCCGGCACTAATGTTAGATCAGAACCCTTGTCCTTTGTGAAAAGTGCAGGGGAGCTCCGGGAACGAGAGCGCTTGTTCCCGGAGCTTTAATAATAAAGAAGATTATCCGATTAGGATTTATTCAGCTTTAAAAATAAACGCGGATTATACAATAACCCGTAACAGGAAGGATTTTTTATTTTCTGATATTACTATATTTACTCCTAAAGAATTTTTATCTATATGATAGTCTGTTTCGGTGTGTCGGTACCGGCCGGATGATCTTAGTAAAAAATTCCCTCTGCCAGTAGTATCACTCTACTTGAGAGCAGAAACGAACACTGGCAAAGGAAACCTTGGAAAAGAAATTACCTTCCAAATATCCGAACACCCTTCCGCGTCAAAACACGGACAAGCCTTCGATGCTTCCGCTCATATCCCTATGTCCCCTTATCCGGGCACCGGGAAAAAGCTTTGCCAGACGCATCAGCAACAAGGTAAGCTGTTCTGTCTGCTCTGCGGTCCGGGTGTCTGCCGGATGTCCGTCCGCATCCAGACCGCCCTCGTAGCAGATGCCGATGCTGCAACGGTTCCAGGGACGGCAGTGTGCCCCCACTTCCAGCAGTTTGCGGTGCTGGGTGATGGTGCCGTCGCGTCGGATATAGAAGTGGTAACCTACAGTCCGGAAACCACGGGTCTTATGGTCACGAAGTAATTGCTCGGCAGTATAGTCTTTGTCACAACGTGTGGCGCTACAGTGGAGGATGAGGTATCGCACTGATTCGCGTCCTTGCATCAGCGGTCCGTCCTCTACGGTGAGGAGTTGGCGTTCGTTTTTCATTTCTTCCTCACCGATTATCATTGGGAATGTTTCTTGTATCATAATAAATTGAGAATTGGAAAATGTTGTGTTTGTTCTTTAGATGAGGGATGCGCAACTGGTAATGCCCAAAGCGGTGAGTGCCGCGATGGCTGCCTGGATAACTGCCCGGAGGATTTGTGTCCAGGTGATTTTCTTGGATTCGTGGTTGATTCATTCATGGAAATATCTGTTTGTCAGTTTAAAATGCGAATGGAACAAAAGGAGGTTACGGAACTGGCGGACGGACACGGGGGAGTGAAAGAAGAGTCCGTGTCGCCCGTGTTCCATAATCACATCATGCTATCTCTGTGGAGCGGAACAAGCCGGTCAGCTATTTTCGTCTGCCGGTTCGCCGGAGGCGGCTGGAATGCGGGGCGTCAGCGTCGTCAGCGGCAATGCCGACGGCAGAAGAATTGCCCGTCAGGTCTACCGTAGTCTATCCGGCCTTCAATGCCTTCACTACTTCGGCTTGCGCGTGGGAACCAGTTGGAATTCGGCATCTTGGCGCAGGTTGTTGAAACGGACGCCCGGAGCCCACAGTACGTTCACCTCGGTGATGTTCTCCACAGTGAACTCTGCCATCGAATGGGCGCCGAGGCTTCGGATACTGTTCGAAAATACGCCCAGATCGCCCATCTGTATCTGCTGTCCGTTCAACAACTGCTCGCGCAGGCAGTCCACGGCAAGAATAAGGATGGCTTGGATATCGGCGCGCGAGTATACACATCCGTGGCTGGTAACAGAACTTGTCCAGTGTCATTACTTGTGAGTGGGCGTTGGCATACGCCTTCTTGGCCGCGTCTTTGTCGGTGGGGTTACCACGCATGCAGGTGCTGTAGTTGATCATGATAAATAGGGTTTTAAGAGATGAAAAATAAAAAATGAATTTCGTCAGTGAAGAGGGAGAATACTTTACTTTTCTTGCGGATTGCACGTAGGTAACGTGTAAGGCTGAAGGTTAGTAACGTATGGGGTTACATGTTAGTAACATGCTAGGCCGAAGGTTAGTAACGTATCGGCTCCCTCATTGTTGACATTGCAAAGATAGGTACTGTGAAATGCGTGCTGACGCTTTATGACACCTTGTGGCACTTTATGGCTTTCATCCTGTTCCAAAGAGCTTGCAGGGCTATCCGGGGCTGCCCAGATGCCGGTTGATCAGTGTCACCTGGCGGCTCGTGAAGACTTTTTGCGAGGTATGGTAACCCGTTGCGGATAACTCTTCCATCAAAGGGGGACAGCCGTTTATCCACCTCATCAGATGCCGGGTGGCTATCCGGGGATTTGAACCGGGAAAATAGAGCAGAGCCAGGCTACCTTTTGTCATGGATGGGAAATAAAGGAAATCTTTCATATTTATACATTTTAAATTCAGGAATCTTGCAAACTTGCAGAACTTGCACTCTCTCTCACACCCACACACGTACGTGTGTGCATGCGCGCGTTGAATTCGTATTCGCCACGCCCCACTTTGACCAGCTGTCCGCGTTCGGTCATACGTTTCAGCAGCGAGTCCACCGAGCCTGCCGGAACTCCTACCTGTTCTCCTTTGTCGATGGCTTCGTTGCGGGTGAAGCGCAGGGGAAGGCAGTCGAACAGGGTTTCAGAGTCATGTTCGCCGATGGTGCGGTGGGGTTCCTGCGGGCAGGAGCGAGAATGTGGCATGCATGGCGGTACAGAGGTTCCACCGGGCCAGCACGGCATAAAAGTCGGTGCGGATGGAGAGGTTGAATTGCGGTACGATTCCGTCTGCTATGTTTTCTTGTGGAATATGGGCCGACGGGGTCAGTCGGACAGTTCAGCAGGGTACGCACGATGTTTTCCTGTGGTTCACTCTTTCGCCTCCCGCGGCAGGGATTCCAGAGAGCAGCAGGGCGATAATGCTTATGATGCGGAAGATATTGATGGCAATACGGGTTACGGCGCTTTTCATCTGGTTGCCGTGAATGGCGGAGGCTCGTCGAATACGCGGGCAAAGTGGAAGTTGAATATCTCTTTTGCTCGTGGGTGAGCTTCATGTTGATGCTCACCGAAGCGGTGATGGCGTCCAGCACTTCTTTCCATTGTATTTCATTTCAGAAAGAGTCATAGTCTGTATCCGCTTCGTTGAACTGGTCTTCCCATTCTTCAATGGCAGGCATATAGTAGAACAGCTGGCGAAGAACAATCCGTTTTCGGCCGATGGGATAAGGGGCTTGATTTGCAGGCGTGCCGCTGAAGTACGCAGAGGAACGTGACGTTACATTCGCGGTATTCGTGGTGCGCCGGTTGTAGGCCAACCGGTCATGGTCGAAACATTTCCGGAGGAGGTCGCTCCAGTGTCCGTGGTCGCCTCAATGGCGGTGCTCACGGTGTCGGCCTCGGTTTCGCATATCAGTCCTACGCCTCCAGGAGTCAGGTTTTCCTGTATGCCTGTACCGGTATTGTCGCCGGCTATGAGGAGCATTTTCGCTGGGGCTGTTCGGGTTCGGGGGTATTTGCCTTTTCCTTC